>Ga0068876_10000025_pt1 | contig 107228 bp, 141 predicted proteins | sample NOAtaG_6_FD_66442 | JGI IMG/M metagenome (GOLD analysis project Ga0068876, IMG submission 66442) | Freshwater lake microbial communities from Lake Erie, under a cyanobacterial bloom - NOAA_Erie_Diel5S_2200h metaG | ecosystem: Environmental > Aquatic > Freshwater > Lake | place: USA: Ohio...
AAAAAAACACAAAAAAATTCAGAAAATAGCAAAACTTTATTGTATACCTAAAAACACAAGACACACACCCAAATCCACCGTACCTGCACGGTAACGACAGTAAATCGATTATACAACAAAATAAAAAAAATAAAAAAACTTAAACATTTTTTGACGTGTTTAAAATATTATTACTATATTAGATGTAACCAATCAAAATCAATAACTATGTACAACGCTTCAACAACTATCGCCCCTACAAGAGAGAAAGAAAGAACTGCAACCCCTGACAAGAAGAGAAGGGGAATCCCAAACAGAAACCCAAATCCAAACGAAAAGCCTAAACCAAAGGCTTAGTAGTTTGAAGGTTTTTTTCATACACCAAATTTTCTGAAGATACCCCCGTCATTAATTTGATGGGGGTTTTCTTTTTGCTGTCAGCTTCCCGTCGAGCTCAGCCCGCTTCCCGCACAGCTCAAGCCCATCCGCCATACCAATAAAGGTATACAATAATTCAAAACTATTTTCCAGAAAAAAACAAAAAAATATTCAGAAAATACACAAACTTTATTGTATACCTAAAATAACAAAACAACCCCTGTAGACGCCTGAAGAAAACACGGCGTAACAGGCGTAAAAAAAATAAAACATTTTTTGACGTAATCAAAATATTATTACTATATTAGATGTAACCAATTAACAACACTCATTATGACAACAACCAAAATGACCTATGAAGAAAAAGTTAACTTTCATGAAGAGATGTTGGCAAACCAAGAACAACTCTCTAAAGAAGTTGATAGTATAACTCGCTCTATCGAAAACTTATCTATTGAAGATAGTGAATACGAAATCAAAATGACCCAAATGCTTAATGCATTAAGTAGCAATCTTCAAAGTTGGAATAAAATAATCAACTCTAAAATCGTTGTATATCTAACAGAATAAACATAGCACTCTCTCTCATATCACCATACACCGAAGTAGCCCCCGTCATTAAGTTGATGGGGGTTTCTTTTTTTACCACACCTCTCCATCCTGGTGGGACTGTATCCAGGACATCCAATACAACATACCATAACAATATAGGTATACAATAATTAATTTCTATTTTCCTAAAAATAAATGAAAACTTTTAAGAAAATAAATAAACTTTATTGTATACCTTTCTAAATATAAAAAACCTAAACAGCCAGATGTCCTGGACGCCTTCTGGTAAAACTGTAAATCACGCTGTGAAAATATTTATATAAATTTTTGATTTATCTAAATTATTATTCCTATATTTAATAGTTGATGTTTAACTTAATACTATAACAATGAAGTAATTAAAGAAATCATTAAAGACCTTATTTTATTAAAAGCCTTATTTAAAGACCTTATTTCAATTAAGGGTGCTATTCAGCAGTTAAGGGGTTAAAGTAGTATGATAGGGGCTCTAATACTTATTTAGACCCCCTATTTAGACCCCCTATTCTCGTATCAAAAATTAGCCCCTAAAAGTAGCGTTTTGTGGGGTCAGGGGAGACCTCCACGCAATTTCTGCCCAATTTTTTTCCCAAATTATTTCAACCAATGATATATAGTCCAGAAAGACTAATTAAACCTTCACATAGACCCAAATCATCCCAAACAATTAAACATACCCCCCAAAACCTTTTAGTAATATAAAATCGCTCCTAAAAAAAATTTTTCCCCCCCAATTTTTTATCCAAATTTTAAGGTCCCTTATACGCACGGAATGACCACAGGAATTTTTTCAAAATTATTTCAACCAACGATAATGTTGATGGGGGATTTGGGAGTTTTTAAACCACAGGAAAAATATAGAAAAAATGCTTTCCAGAAAAACGTACCCCCAAAACCTTTCGTCATTTTAAAATCGCTCCCAAAAAAAATTTTTCTCCCCCAATTTTTTATCTAAAATTTAAGTCATATTTATTAATATGAAAAAAAATATTCTAACAGAGGAATTAAAAAGAATGCAAGAGCTTGCGGGAATAATCTTGGAAGCAAAAATGGAAGATTTGTATGATAAATATTTTTCTGATATACCAAGGGAGGATTTCGATAAAATAATAAATACTGTCCCAGACATTTCAAAAGAAAGGAATGACTACAAAGGAATGAGAGTAATGTCTAATTGGCTTATAAATCTTTATAGAAAAGGAAGTTTAAAAATAGAAGACCTTTATAAAGCTAAAGAGTATTTAACTTTATATTATAGAAACATAAATGATTTATTAAAAAATAATAATGCTGATATAAAGTTAGACAATTATAAAGACTTACCTTCTTTATTTAATTTAGTAAGGGATTATAAGGGTTCAGAAAAACCAGATTCTGTTGAAGACGAAAAAGAGTTAATAACGAATAAATATTTTTTAAACAATGGGCAAGCTGAAAAGATTTATGAGGATAGTGCTTGGCTTGTTGTTTCTCCTAAGACTTTAGAAGCTTCTAAATTCTATGGGTGCACTTCTGAGTGGTGTACGTTATTTCCTGATATGTTTAATACATATAGTTCTCAAGGTCCTCTATATATAATAATAGATAAAAACAATTTAAATAACACAATGAATCCAAACAGAAGATATCAATTTCACTTTGAATCTGAACAATATATGAACATGGATGATTTAAGTATTTCTGGTGGTGAGATTGATTATGATGATAGTGATTATGAAAATGAGGATTTTGATTTTCTGGGGAGGTTTAGTCCTAATCTAGTAACTTGGTATTTAGATAACAAAAGAGAAACGGAAGGTGGGCTTGATAGTTATGATATGAAATATTTGCCTGAAGATGAACTTTACAATATGGCAATTAAAAGATATAAAAAACATTCTGGTAATTTGGGATTAGATTTTATAGTAAATTTAAAAAATGATACAAGAAGAAATATTGTTACAAAATTATTTTTAAACATTAAAGACTTTTTGCTAAATCCTTCATTTGTACATTTTGTAAGTAAAGAAATAAGGAAAGAAAATAAAAATAGAATAATTAAAAATTTAGAAAATCATATAGTTAATACATATGTAAATAATAATTATAAAAAAAATAATTTTTCTTGGAGTTCTGGGGAAGATGATGAGGATTTGAAATATTTAAAAGAAATTGTTAGAATTTTAAAAAAATATTTTTCCGATAACCCAGAAAAATACAATAAAGTTTTTAGTGAAATATTATTAACTACAACATCATCACACAACTATTCAAACGAATTAAAGAGTTTCATATATAATAACATATCTAAAGATTATCCTTTTTATTATAATGCATTAAATGACGAAGATAAAAAGAAACATTTTTTAAGAATGATTGAATTAAATAAAATTAATCAAAATGATTTACAACAACTAAAAAATTTAGTAGGAAAAAAAGAGGCTGAATTGTTTAATGAAAAAATTTTAAAGAAAGTAATAGAAGATGGTCCAAAAGAAAAAAATAGATTATCAAAATATGTATTAAGAGATTTAAATAGTTACCAACAAATGGAATATGTTAAAGCTTTTTTTGACAATTTTGATGGATTAAAAATGAATTTTTTAGAATGGAGCTCTCTAAAAGAAGATGTAAAAGAAGAATTAAAAAACACTGCTAACGATAAAAAATATGGTTTAGACTATTGGGCTGTATCAAAATTTGTTGAGCTTGATAACTTTGAAAAACGTGATAGATACTCTTAATAATTTTATCAAAAAACAATTTTAAGACATATTTATTACAAAGATTTAAACATTATAAAATGAAAATAACAAAGTCACAACTAAAGTCTTTAATCAAAGAAGAGGTATCAAGAATTCAAAAAAGAACTGTTCTTGAAGAAAGAAAAAAAGAAATTGAAAAAGAACTTAGAATACTGAATGAGGGTATCGGAGATAATTATGAAAGTTTTATTCGTGAATTAAAAATTGTTCAACAGAGAAAACATAAACTTTTTGATATAGACATTAGACAAAACTCTTTTAATATTAGTATAAAGGATTTGGATTATATAGCACCGCGTGATGCTGAATATAATGATATGCCAGAGGAAAAAAATTTAGCTAGTATTACTATATATAAAAATGATTACATTTCAAAAGAAGATACTATAAATAAAATAAGAGATTTTCTTTTTGGTAAAGGTCTTAAAAGTTATATGGAAAATGAATCTTGGAAAGAACAAGATGGTGAAGATGACTTTGAATATGATAATACTAGAGACATTAGAGAGCTATTTGAAGAGAATGCAAAAAACCTTATAGAATTGCTTGAAGACCCTTATTATTTTGAGGATATGCCTGGTAATTATTTAAAGTCACCAATTAAAGAGTTAGGATTATAAGAAAAAAGGGCATTACGCCCTTTTTTTATTTAAATAAAATATTATCCTTCCATCTTTTTAAAATCTTAATACGTTCTTTTGTTCCTATAATACTACTAACGTATCCTACAGAGTTTTCTTTATCATCTTTATAGTCTTCAAAATAAATTAAGTTTCCTCTGTTCTCAAGGGCTTTTGTATTGTTTCTAAAAAGTTTTTGTAGATTTATTTGTTCGATTATTAGTTGTGAGTCTACAAGAATAAATTCTAAAATTTCATCTACTGTATAATTGCCTTGTTCCATTAAAGAATTTTCTATCATACTTTTAAAATCTTGTGACACTTCTTTTGACAATGGATGTTTTGCAAAATTCATTATTAGTCTTAAAATAATTTTTATTCTTCTATAATCTTCGTCAGTAAGTATAATAGAGCTTCTTATTTGTTCATCTATTACATCTTGTATTGAGTCTATCTTTCTTTCTAGCATTCTTGCTATATCTTTCTTTGAATAGCCTTCTTGAAATAGTTCTAAGATTACTGCCTTTTCATCTTTTTGATACTTCTTTCCTTTGTTGTTGTACGATTTTTTGTTGTTTTTCATGATTTCTTGTTTTTAAATGTTTAACACTATATACGAGTAAGATTAAAAAAATTCCGCTATTGGACAATTTATTTTTTCAAACTCAATTTCCACTTTATATTATGTGGGCATTTTTTTAGGTGGCCAGCCTAAATGAGCCATTAATATTATGATGTTAAAAAATAATTTGTTGCATTAGACAAAACATTTATTTTGTTGTCTTATATGTGAAGCGTTTGAAAATAAAAAAAATTAAAAAACAACTTAAATATTTTAAAAATTTCCCTTAATTTTCTACTATAATCGATCCCGAATCGAGAAAAAAGTTTCACTTTATAAAAAAATTAACATTTTTTTTTAAAATTTTAATCGTACTTTTATCATATGATTCTTAAAGAAAGAAGACTTTTAATAGAAAAGGTAATAACTAAAGAGCATTTATTTTTTCTTCGTCCAACAAAGGAGTTTTATTATATTTATAAGATTGATGCGGAACATATATGGATAATAAGAGAAGGTGCTTGTAAGCCTATAAACAAGTTTGAAGAAAATGTTTTTTTTAATCATTGGTTTTGTGGACAAGGAATGAAAAGTCATATAAAGTTAACCAAAAAAAAACTTTCAACTTATAAAGATTTTTGTCCTGAGTTAGGTAGATATTTTTGGATTATAGATTATAAAAAAAATTTTTCCAATAAAGTAAAGTACATTTAAAATAACAAAAAAGCCCACTTAATAGTGAGCTCTTTAATTAATTTGTTTTATTTTCTAAGTCTTGTTTTCTTTTTTCTCTCTTCTTGTAAAAAAACAAAAATACAGGAATTATAATTGTTGTCATAAGCCATTGCCAATATTGAGAGAACCAGCTTTTAACTTCAAGTGAAGCATTTGCTTTAACTTTTATATTTTTATCGAATACAACAATATCTTTAATGTAAGTTTCTCCGTCTGCTTTTACTTTAATTTTAATAACAAGTTTCAAATATGTTTTTCCACTTTTTTGCGGAGTAACAATCCACCCCCATTCAGTATAGCTTTCGTCTTCTAGAACTTGTTTATCTGTATTTAATTTTGTTACTTTAAAAGCTCCATCTTCAGACAATAGTTCTGCTGTCATTGTTCTTTCTACTCTTATATTTTCTAGTGTAACCTTAGAGTCAATAGATGGGTCGGCAATAGGAATTTCTCTTTCTCCTACAATAAGAGTTTTATTTATTTCTTTTCCTGTTTGTTTTGATATTCTAAGTTTTATTTGATAAGACTTTCCTACTTGCATTTCTTGTGGAACAGAATATGCTATAGTTCCTTTTGATGAGTTGTCTTGTTTTTTAATAGTTGTTGTTTTATCAATAATTTCTAAATTTTCTTTCTTGGTATGTTTTTCTATTTTTAATGTATGACTTATTAATCTTTCTTCTACATTATTTTCTAAAAACATATGATTTTCTTGTATCATAGAAGAATCTGCATCAACATAATCAGGTACGCCGTCTAATTCAATATCTTTTATTTTATTTTTCTTATATAGTCTATTTAATTTTTTAGTCTCTCTTCTTTCTTTTCTTGCTTGTTTCTTTTTTTCTTTTCTGGGATTGTCTTTATTTATTTCTGTTTCACTTTTAAAATCAACAGGACCAGTAGAGCCATTTTTATTTGTAGCGCAAGAAGATATTAGAAAAAATATAAATAATATTTTAATAAGATTTTTCATGATGTAATAATGTTTTTGTTTAAATAAATATAAATGATTTTTTTAATACAAAAAAAGCCCGCCGAATAGCGAGCTTTAATTACATTTTTTAAATATTATATTATTTTATCTTTTTGACTAACTCTTCTTTTGTGTTTACTCCAAAAAATTCTAAAAGTTTATTCGACAATTCTTCACTCATATATTTAAAAGAGTTATCACGTCTTTTCCAGTTGGCCAAACTTTTTTCAATATTATCTCTACTTCCTTCTATCGCTTTTGGAACATTTGTAAAGTGACCAGTTGAAGCATCATAATCTTCAAAATCTCCACCCATATAACCATTATTGCCACCAGCCATTTGATACATTTTATTTTCTAAACTATCAATGTATCTTAAAGAACTCATTATTTCTTTTTCAGTCTTTTCAAAAAACTGTTTATCCATTGGACCTAAGAGCTCATTTAGATTTTCAGTGTTTTCTTTAAGAATACCAGCCAAATGCTGCATTCTTTTAATTTCTTCTGATAATATTCCCTTTTTCATTTTTTTTTATTATTTTAATATAGTTCTATTAAATCGACTGATTCAAAAGCTCCATCGTTGTCAAGTTTTAATATAATATCTTGGTCTTCTGGATTCAAAATTTTCATGCCTATATCGGTTATTTTTCCAAGTCTAACTAAAGACGCCTTATCAATAGTCATTCCTCCATATTGCGAAGTTAATTCTAATCGACATAAATAATATCTTTCTTCAGTATAGTCTAGCTCATGACCTAAAACGTTTTCCGTTTCTTCATTAATAATGCCAGCAAGATGTTTCATTCTTTTTGTTTCTTCTGATAATAATTTCTTCTTTATTGTTTTACTTTCCGATAAATTTCTTGGCAATTGAGTTATTACCCCATTTTCAATTGAAACAGTTCCTTTATGTTCATCATCTTTATCGTAAAGATGCCAATAAGAAAAATTTCCATCTCTTTCTTCATCCTCTAAATAAAACCCTTCCCATCCTGGGGCTTTAATAAACCACATGTCTTCTGAAGGGTTGGATTTTGCAACATCTGTAATTTTTTTATTTAATAAAGCTGCAGAATTTTCTGATAATATTTCTTTTTTCATTTTTTTTAAAGTTAGCTTTATAATAAATATAATTTTTTTTCTTAAATTTGTTGTTTAAACAATTAGGTTATACTTTGTAAAAATGGAAAATCATGTTATTGAATGAAATAGGAAGTACAGTATATGCAAGTGATAAGATTTATAATTTTTTAAAAGGTTCTAATATATTATTAAAAAATAGAGATTTAATTATATATAATATCGCTGAACATAAAAATTTTAGATATGTTGGAAACTATCAAAACCTAGACGTTTCTTATACTTATGATTTAATATCTAGTTGTAGAAAAATAAGGCTTAAATTTCATCATAGTGAGTTGACTGATTTTGGTTTAGGTGAAGAATATAAAATAAAAAGAGTTTTATTATTTGAAAAAACTATATGTTAATTAAAAAAAACGAAATTGGTGATACAATATATGCTAGTGATTCAATTTATGATTTCCTAAAAGAATGTAATATAAATTTAAAAAAGCGTGATTTAACTATTTATGACATAACTGAATCCGAGACATATAATTCAACTAAAAAATGTTATGAGACGGAATATAATTATAGAATGATTTCAACAAGTTGTTTAAAAATTAGAATTATTGACTTAAATATCTCAGAAGAATTATATAAAATAAAAAGAGTATTACTAACTGAAAAAGTTTATGAAAGACCAAGATTTATATAACGAAGTTGGTGATACTATAAAATATGGTAATATACATTGTTTTGTTTGTGGTGTTATTAGTGGTAAAGTTTCAGATTTGAATTATATATCTTGTTTTAAGATAAATCCAAACGACAAAGGGATGGTTCCATTTTTGTCTAAAGATTTTAGAAAAAGAAAAATTATTAGAGTATTGCTTATGGAAAAAAATTATTTTATTTAAAACAATGAACAATATTGGTGATACTGTAAGATATTATAAATATAAAAAAATGAATGAAATTGGAGATACTATAATTATACCTTTTTATGTTTCTGACAAAAATGAAATTGGAGATACTATAATTATACCTTTTTATGTTTCTGACAAAATTGGTAATAGTGTTGTTTATAAAAAATTCTTTATATGTGAAAGTTCTACTAATTATTTTTTTGTAATTAATATAGAAAAGATTAGAAGAAGGCTTAATAAACGGCATTTTTGTCCAATTACAAGAATATTATTAATAGAAAAAAAACATGAATGAAATTAATCAAATTGGAGATACAATATCTGTTAATACTGTACTTTATGGTAAAGATGATTACTTTATAAGTCGTATAGAAGATTATGTAGAGCCAACTTATCTTGCCAGTCTTATTTCTAGTAATAAAAAATTGGAAATAAGAATTACATTAGACAGTTGTTTTGAAAAATATAACATAATTAGAACTTTGCTTGTAGAAAAAAAATATGTATAAAAAAACAATAGAAGATGAATTAAATAAATCTGGCGATACTGTAAAGGTAAAAGGTATAGATTGTTTTGTTTACAAGGTATTGATTATATCAAAGTCAGATTTATTTTATGTATCACATTTTCCAATAAATCAAAAAAACATAAAAAAAATACCTTTTTTGTCTAGACATTTTTATAAGAGAAAAATAGTTAGAGTGTTACTTATAGAAAAAAGATATGTTTCAAAAGATTAATATATGAATGAAATTGGAGATACAATAATATGCAGGCATCATATTCATAGAGAAAAGGACAAAAAATATTTAGTCGAAAAAATGGTCCTAAAGAAATCTATATCTAATTATATTACAACAAATTGTGGCAAAAAAAAACATTTAAATAAATATTTACTTACATTAATAAGTGAATGTGGTAAACATAAATGTACAAAATTAATTTATTCTAATTTTGGTTTTAAAAAAACAAGAATTATTTTAATTGAGAGGCATTATAATTATATAGATATATAGATGAATGAAGTTGGTGACACGATAAGATGTGGTTTTATAAACATAAAAAGAAAAAGATTTTCAATTGAAGAAATAAGAGCAGAAGACCTTTATCCTTTTGGTGGATTATTTTACAAAAAAGAATCACGAAAAAGATATGTGTATTTTTTGAGGTCTGAATGTGGTTTATATAAAATAAAAACTCCAAATACTTCTATTGGCTATAAATTTAAGATAGCAAGAAACATTTTAATAGAGAAAAAAGTTAAAAATACAAAATAATATGTCTAAAATAATAAATTTATTCGGTGGCCCAGGGATTGGTAAATCATCTATAGCATCAGGTTTAACTTATAAACTAAAAAAGAAACACATAACTTGTGATAATCCATATGAGTTTCCAAAGGTTTTGGCTTGGGATGAAAACTATTCTGCCATATCTGACCAGTTGTATGTATTAGCTAATCAACATAGAGGTATAGTAAAAAGTTTTGGAAAGGTTGATTATATTATTTTAGATTCTCCCATATTACTTTCTCTTATATATAAAGATTATTACAATGCTCAACGTGATAGCGACTATCCTTCCAGATTATACAGAGAAAATTTTGATAATATGATATTGGATATGCACAGAGAGTATGATAACATCAATATATTATTAAAAAGAGGAGAAGGAAAACATAACGATAAAGAGAGGTATCATAATTTAGAAGAATCTATAGAGTTGGATACAATGATTGAAGATTCATTAAAACTGCACAATATAGATTATCATATAGTTGAGGTTGGAAAAAATACCTTAAAAGAAATTTACAATATTATTAAAAAGTTGTAATAAAAAAGAATTTATTTTATATTTACAATTAAATCCTATAAACAATTTATATATAATGAAAAGAATTATAATCTTATTAACTGTGTCAATTTTTGTAACTGCTTGTAAAACTTCTAGTCACGGCAATTGTGACGCTTATGGTATTAATGATAATAAAAATACTGAAGAATTTGACATACATAAGATAAGTCTTGAGCAAAGCAAGAAATATAGTTCTACTGTTAGTATAAAATAATCTTTTTTCTGGAAGTTTAGGTTTAATTATACCTTTTTTTTCTTATATTTGCTCAAATGAGTGAAGAGAAATATTTCGACTTTTTATTTGGCGACAGCGTTTGCTATTACGGTCCTCTAAAAAAGAATTCCAAAAAGAAAATATATGGGAAAGGTTTTGTTATAGATGATTCAGTAAAGGAAACTGTTAGAGATAGGAGAGCCTTTTATACTGTATTTAATCGTTCTTTATGCAAAACTCATTTTAGTTATCCTACTGGTGGTTTTGGCACTAAAAGATTTTATAAAGAAGACTTAAAAAGTGCTAGGCTTTTACTAATTGAAAAAGATTTAAGTAGTAGTATTTTGCATGAGCATTATGAGACAATTTATTCTAATAAAAACAATTGGATTAAATACTGCCAAATTATTGAATAGTATGTATGGACGAATTTAATGATATATATAGTTTTGGAGATTCTGTAAAGACATCAAAACAAACTGGATTTATTATAGCAAAAGAAGTTGGTTCTTTATGTTACATATCAGTAAAAGATTGTAAATTGGTTCTCATTGATTTGGAAAACGCAAATTATTCAAGGGTTTTATTGATAGAAACGGTTAATTATAATTTATGGTCTTTGTCTCCTAAAATATCACAAATAATATGAATAAATTTATAAAATATTAATAGAGAAAAAGTTTTTATGAAATATTCTGTTGGTGATAGTATAAAATATAAAAGTAAAAATAGAAATGTTTACTATGGTTTTATAATACGAAGGATTAAAAAAGTAAAAACCGAAAAAGCGTCTTCTCATCCTTATATAACTACAATTACGAAAGCTATTTTTATAAATGAAAGGTATTTAAAGTTAAATTTTAAAGAAGAGGAAATTTTTCACACAAGAATTTTGCTTTCAGAAAAATTTAATGAAGATATACCTATAATAACATTTTATAGAAACGATTAAACATATGGCTCATATAAAATTTCTTGTTGGTGATAGTGTAAAATTCGTAAAAAACAATAATCTTTATTACGGTTTTATAGAAGAAGTAAAATATAGTAAATTATTATTTTATTTTCATTATGTAACAAGTTTTAGGGAGGAATATTGGGAATTGGAAAGAGACTTCAAGATTTCTTTTAATGAAAAAGATTTAAAAACTTCAAGAGTTATATTAATAGAAGAATGCCTATTTTAAGCAAAATATTTAAAAAAGAAAAAGAGCTTCGTTTTTTAAGAGGTGATAGCATAAAATATACAAGTTGTGAGACTGGGATTGTTTATTATGGTTTTATAGTAAGATTGAATATAAAAAAATTTGATGGCGATTTTTATTCAACAACTTTTTGGCATGATTACCTTAACAGGGATACACGTTTTTGTGTAGCTTTTAATGAAAATGAATTAATCCCAACCAGGGTTTTATTGACTGAAAAAAATATTTATAATCATTTAAGAAATAATTTTAAAGTATAAGGGCGCAAAAAAAATTTGCGCGGGGATTTATTTACTATAATTTGTAATTTTTTATTTAACTTTACGTTTTAGTTTGTATGAGAATAGGATACGCTTGCATAAATATGACTCTTGGTTCTAATAAGAACAGAGTAACGACTAATCGTGGAATGGTAAAGAAAACATTTTCAGACAAAGGGCTTGAATATGTTTCTGAATTAGTGATAGAAAATCTTAAAGATTTAATTACTATAATTAAATGGAACTATAAAAATGGTATAGACTTTTATAGGATGTCCTCTGATATGTTTCCTTGGATGAGTGAATATAAATTTGAGGATTTGCCAAACTTTGAAAAAATTAAGGAGTTGTTGGTTGAAGCTGGCAAGCTTGCTTTTGAGTATGACCAAAGATTAACATTTCATCCAGGCCCATTTAACGTGCTCTGCTCCCCAAAAGAAGATGTGGTAATAAAAACTATTGACGAGCTAAATAAACACGCTCAAATAATGGATATGATGCAATTAAGTGCTACTCCTTACAATAAAATCAACATTCATATTGGTGGAGTTTATGGAGATAAAGAATCTGCACTAGAAAGATGGGTAGAAAACTTTTCGAGATTAGGAGAGACAACAAAATCTAGACTTACTATTGAGAACGATGATAAAACATCTTGCTATACTGTAAAAGATTTGATGTATGTTAGTGAAAAACTAAATATTCCTATTGTTTTTGATTATCACCATCATACTTGTCATAATGATGGTATGTCGCATGAAGAGGCTTTGAAATTAGCTTTTTCAACTTGGAGTGATGGTATTGCGCCTATAGTTCATATATCAGAGCCAAGAGACGATAAGAATTTTAGGGCACACCATGATTATGTTAGAGAAAAAGTTGAAACATATGGACTTAATGTTGACATAATGATGGAGGCAAAAGCAAAAGAATTGGCAGTATTAGAGTACAAAAAAACTCATTTAGAATTAGTGTTTTAAAATTAAAAACAATGGAAAATGTATTAATTGATGGTTTTAACTATATGATTAAGCCGATTAAATTTGATTTATCTAAATTGGATGATGAAGGTAGATGTTATGAATATTGTAATAAATCTTATGTTTTTAAAGATTTTGAAACAGGTAAAATAAAAGTTAGAAATATTAGTTATTTTAATGATGATAATAATCATCATGATGCTTTTGACCCTTTAAACTATAATGAAGACAATGTATTTTTAATACTTTCTCATGGTGATGAATTTTGGGATTTAAAATCCATATTCGAAATTGTATGGACAGATAATGTAACTGGATTTATCAGTACAGACTGGGGTGTGGATGAAGTTTTAGAGGATTTGATTTTAAAAAGTAAGTCTAAACCTTAATTATTTTACGTATTATACAAAGGCTTAGATTTTTGGAAAAGAAAGTAAGGGAAATTATTAATTCGGACTAATAAATTTATTAATATTTATTTAAAAACAATAAAGTGAATAATAAAAACTTAATCAAAGAAGCAAAAAGAATGCAGGTTCTTGCTGGATTAATAAATGAGTCCGAATCTAATAGTCAGGCGCACATATACGCCGATAAAGGATTATTACTAAAAGTTGATGACGCTACAAAAAACTTACTAGAAAGTTATCCAATACCAAAAGAGCCGAAAGGTGAAATTATGACCAAATTACCAAAAGATAAATTGCATGTAACTCTTACTAGTATTGCAAACTTTAAAAACATTCCTTATAAGGAAAAATTTGAAATGTCTGACATAAAGATTCCTAAAATAGAGCTTGGAGAAGCAAAGTTTGTTTATAGGGGAGAAAACAGAGAAGATAGAAAGTATATGCCAGGCGGAAAAACAACTTATGTTGTTTCAATTAAGAATCAAGACGCTTTAAAAAAATATGTAGATGAACTCTATAATTCTATTGGACTTTCAAATCCAGAACCAAATAGATTTTTTCACATAACTTTGGCAAATAATGCTGGTGGAGACTCATTCCAATCAATTGGTAATGTGGATAAAATTGATTTTGAACTATGAAAAAAATAAACGAATCACATAGAATGAAAGTTTTGGCTGGCATCATTAAGGAATCTTATGATGCTAAGGACCAAATTCAAGTTTGGTTTGATTTAGACGGTGTATTAGCTAATATGGAAGGTTCTTTAATGGAAAATGAAGAACTAGTAATGCTTAAACGAAACCTGGACAATTATATTGAACAATTTTTCCCAGATTATAAAAATTTAGGCACTGACGAAATAAAGGCAAAGTTTAAATCAGAATTAGAAATAGACCCAAATAACGAAGAGTTAAAGGAATTAAAAAGGATATTTAACAAGTATAATAGTAAAGTGTTTTCAATCGCTGGGATTGAGGGATTTTATGCTAATCTAGAACTTATGGATGGCGCTATGGAAATGTTTGACCAAGCTGCTATTATAACTGGCAAAAAACCAAATATTTTAACGGCTCCAGTTGGAAATGAAAACAACCCAAACAATCCATCAGTTAAAGAAAAAAGAGATTGGGTAAATAGACATTTTGGCGACAAAGTAAATCACGTTGAAGTAACTGTTGATAAGGGTAGAGTTGTTAGAAGTAAATATGATATACTTATTGATGACAGACAAAAATATGTAGACAAATTTGTTAATGCTGGTGGTTCTGCAATTTTATATAAAAATGCTAATCAAGCAATTGAAGAATTAAAAGTTTTATATAATGATTTGATTAACAATTATATTTAATATGTTAAGTGAAAATCTAAAAAATAAAATTAGAACATATAAAGACAATTTATATTTTCCTTCAAAAGGAGATTCTGTTGTTATTTTTTTTCATAGTGGAATAAAAAGAAATGGTTTTTATAATTATGATTCTTATTTTGTTATTGATAAGCTGTGTAATTCAAAAACAAGACTTTTTAAGGTTGACTTAAGAGATAGAACTGTGCTTGTTGGAACAAGAAAAGGCATTTCAAAAGTATTGTTAACAGAAAAAAAGCTTGGTTTTAACCCTGATAAAGGTTTTATTGTTAAAAAGACAACAAGCTTTTAATAACCATTTTTTTCAAAAATTAATTCTTTAAATATATATTTTCCGTCTATATTTTTATTTTTTAAATCATGCATTAATTCAAATAATTTTTTCTCATGATTTATTAAGTCGTCTATATTATTCAAGATTCTATTTGCCATCTCTGTCCAATCAATTTTTTTTTCATCAAAAAAGTAATTTTCTTCAAAAATTCTTGAATATTTTTTAAATGAATTATCATTATTAGCATCATTGTTTATGTTAAAAAATTCATCAGCTAAATTATGAATTTTCATTCTATAAGTTCCATTGGCATATATTACTATTGTTGCTCTAGTTCCAATACTATTATAATTATTTACTGATATCATTTGTGGCTCTATTTGATTTCGTTTCATTAATTCAATCATTTTAGGAAAGCCATAATCTAGTATGTATTTTTTTAATCTATCTATATTAGTTTTGCTCATATTTAATATAAAAAGTATGATTAATTTTTTTTGTTTTTATATATATTTCAATATAATTTTCATAATATTTGACTTCAGGTTTAATTTTATAAGAGAGATGAAAATAAGCTTCCATTAAACCAGTGAAGTCTTTTTTTGATTCTTCATCATAAAATTCGAATAAAAAACGATTTATAATATCGAATAAGTCTTTTTCTACTTTTTTTACTGGGAATGTTATTTCTGTTATTACACGCCTTTTTAATTTATTACTTACCATTTAAGCTAACCTAAAATTAGAAAGAAATTCTCTAAGCTTTACGTTTTTAATGCCACCAACATTTTTAACCCATTCGTTGTAAATTTCGTCAAATTCTTTATAATCTGTTATAGCAGAATCTTTTGTGTAATAACAATTAATAATATAGTCTTTATATTCTCTTGTATAATCAGATGACATTACAAAATCTCTAAAATCAGGAAATTCCTTTTTATTATATACTTCTTTTGGGACTAGAAATACTATTGCAGTAAGCTGTTCTCCCAAATCAGGCTCATAAAATTCTGCGGTAGTTATTCCAATTTCTTTAAGTTTTATTAAGTTTTGATTCATAGAACCAAAAGGCAAATCATCTATGATTCTTGAATTTGTAGTTCCACCATTTAATATGATGAATGTTTTACCATATTTTCTCCACTCTTCAAATCCTTCAACATCACTTTGTGACAAAGCGTTGTTTAAATGGTCAAAAACAAGATTGTTATATTCTTGTACTGCATGACCAAATTGAATTCCTTGTTGAATTGGAGAGATATTATAAGGAACAAGTCCATACATTCTAAAATTGTCTTTGTGGTCTTTTATTAAATCCATTTTATATATTTTTTACAAAAATAGAATTTTTTTCGTTAAATACAAATAATTTGTTATATTTGTTATTATGGAAGAAGTTTTTATAAGTTACGTTTCAGAGATTCCTTTGGAAGGTGATTCGCCAAAGGTTTTTATAAAAAGTGATTTGCAAAATAATTATACTGTAAAATTTTATGACAACTCAAATGGAGAACTTGTTGTTAAAAATTTAAAATCAAATGAGTTTGTCATAGGTGAAAGACAATGGTTTACTGAGTGGTTCATACAAGTATTTAGAAATGATGAAGATATACCTTTTTATTATGAGCAATATAATGCAAATAATAAGGTTGTTTTTATAAAAATGGACGCTTATGCTTTGGGTGACAACATAGCTTGGATTCCATATGTTGAAGAGTTTAGAAAAAAACATAATTGCACAGTTATTTGTTCTACATTTTATAATGATATTTTCATAAAAAATTATCCAAACATTCTTTTTATTCAACCAAACACAAAAGTACACAATGTTTATGCTCAATATTATATTGGTGCTTCTGATAGTGGAAACTATAAATATTCCCCAGTTCAATCAAAAAAAACAAAATTACAAAACGTAGCTTCCAGTATATTAGGTATTAATTATGAAGAAAAAAAACCAGATTTGTCTTATGAATTTAAGGACACAAATTCCAGATTTAACAGAAAGTATGTTTGCATTTCAGAGTTTGCAAGCAATGAAGCTAAGTTTTGGAAAGAAATTAATGGATGGCAAAACGTTGTTGATTATCTAAATTATTTAGGCTATGTTGTAGTAGCCATTTCGAGAGAAAAAACAAATTTAAAAAATGTGCTTGATTTAACTGGAGATAAAGACCTAAAAGAAAGGATGTTAGATTTATATCATTGTGAATTTTTTATTGGAGTTTCAAGCGGACTTTCTTGGTTAGCCTGGTCTTTAAATAAAAAAGTTATTATGATTAGTGACGGAACTCCAGAAAACCATGAATTTTGCAACAACTGTATAAGACTTTGTGCCAACAATTTAGATGAAGTTAGTTTTGATAATTACGAAAATATAACTAACTTTGAAGAAGTTAAAAAAGAAATTGATAATTTAATTTATGAAAAGTCTAGGCAAAATGAAAATATCTGAAGCAATGCCATTGCTACAAAATATATCAAACATGTATTCTTTGGATTTAAAAAACGTTAAAGATTTTAAATTAGCCAGAAAAATATTAGTAATAACTTATTTTAATGATTGATTATTTTTACATATTTATGTAAAATGCATTTACGTAAATTAAAATGAAAAATAAATCAGAAATAAGAAAAATTGTTAGAAGTATTTTGTTTGAAAATTTTAATAATCAACCAAATAATGGAGAGTATTCAACAGAAGAAATGGACAGATTCATAAATGAAATTTCCAATTATTTTGATTTTGAATCAAATGATAGAATTGATTTATATCAATTAAGAAATGCTATAAATGTTCCATTAAACAGAACTGAATATTCTTTTTCTACAAATAAAGATGATTTATTGTATGACTGGGGTTTGTCTAAGAAGTTTTTTGAAAATGACAATCCAATTTGGAGAATTTCACTAGTTGAAACTAAGGAGTATTCAGATAAGTCACTTATAGATAGATTCGGAGATTTTAAATATGATAAAAATTCTGTTATTGATTTTATAAAAAACAATCCAGATAAAGTTAAAAAAATAACAATAAGTGCTGATAGTGAGTCTCAAGATAAATTTGCTGATTTTATGAAGGACTACTCTGGGAGGAGGTTATATGAATCAATAAGAGGTGTCATAAGAGAATCATTAAATGAAATTTGGACACAAAAAGATTGGGATGAATATTTCATGGATGAAAGTTCGTCTAAACTTAAAGAATTAAAAGACTCTATTGTAGATTTTTTAGATTCAGATGATTTTTATAAAAAAGAAGAAAGAAAAGATGGCGAATTAGTAAAGTATGTTCTTGATTTATCTAAAGAGATTTATAATAAAGAAGTCGGAAAAAATCATGACGAATATTATTTAGTTGATGCTTGTAAATTAGTTTTGAGAGAATTGTCAGAAGAACTTATGAGTGATGAATTAAGAAAAAAAGCCAAAAATATTTTAGATGAATTTGAATATCGTTATGAAATGATTGGCGAGAGTTCAGAAGAAAAATAGTAAAAACAAAACTTTTGTAAGCCTATGCTAAAAGGTACAGCTTTTGAAAAAGAACTAAATCTATTATATCATGGTAGCCCCTATGACTTTTCAAAGTTTTCCATAAAAAAAATAGGAGAAGGAGAAGGTAATCAAGCTTTTGGTCACGGAATTTATTTGACTGATATTGTAGAAATAGCAATGTACTATTCCAATACTTTATCTGACAGAAACGGGTATTTATATTTATCAAAAATAAAAAATAAAAACTTTTTAGATTGGCATAAATCTATATGTGAAAAAAATATATTAAATATATTTAATACATTACAGAAAAAAGGATTTAAAGAAATGCCTTTTAAAAGAAAGCTGATTAATGGTGAAATTGTAAATATATACAGAGATACAAAAGAAGCCCTTATTGGGTTTTATAATAGTAAGTTTTTGTACGAAAACTTGTCGATTATGACTGGCTCTGACAAATGTGCTTCTGAAATTCTTTTGGAATCTGGTATAGATGGTATAGTTTATGATTCAAATTCTTTGTCAAACTTAACAAAAAACAAAAAAAACGGTCTAAATTATGTAATTTTTGACGATTCTAATATAGAAATAATTGATAAAATAAAAATTAAATAATATGGAATCAGAAGACAGAGAATATGCCATATTGTATTCAGAAGAATTAGATGCATGGATTCTTTCTACAGATTTAACTCCAGATAAAAATGGAAGCTATAAAGGTGTTGTTTTATTTGTTGGAGACAATAGAAGTGTTGATAAGCAGCAAGATGAACTCTTGGATTTAATTTTAAAAAATGATAAAAACAAAATTTATTATGAAGAAATATTAAGGCTATTGTCTGAATAATTTTTTTTTCATACATTTGATTTATGATTAATGTTATATCAGCATTTTTAGAATATAAAAAAATAATTTCATTAAATGAATGTAGAAGTTTATTAAGTCAAAATTTTGGTGACACTTATAAAATAGACAATAATGACTTTATTATTTATAATGTAACGCAAGTAATATATAGTCCTGTTGATTTTAATCATGTTGTTTTATTTAATTGTTTTTATAAAAATAATATTTATAGAATCGAATTTAACTTTAATTATAGAGAATATTACTATAGCAAATATGAGGTAAAATTTAGTAGAATTTTATTGATAGAAAAAAATTTATGGAAATTAAAAATGAATTTGAATTAGGAGATACAATTGTTTCAAACAAAGATAAAGGCTTTATTGTTAACAAAACAATTATATCAAAAGAACCATATGATGTAGAATATATAGCATATTATAATAATTCTTTTTTTGTAATTGATGATAATGAGTTAAAAAACTGCAAAATAATTCTAAGTGAGAAAATTGACAAAAATTTCAATGAACAACTAGCAAATAAAATATTAAAAAGACTTTTTTTCTCAAATCTTTCAAAAATGCTTGAAGACATTAAGGAATATAAGAAGAAATTAAGGAATATAATAGAATAATGCCCCATTAAGGGGCATCACTCAAATAAAGTCTTTTAGACTTTAAAAACAACAAAAACGAGACAACATGAAATTGTATTACTAATATACATTTTCTTTTAATAAAGTAAACAAAAAATATAAATTAATTAATATTTATTATAAAAAGTTTATTTATGAAAAAGGAAGACTTAAGAAGAATAATAAGAGAAGGGTTTGAAAGCTCTAACATTAGCGAATCAGACAAGAGCTCAAAAAGATATATGTTCATGTCTAATCTTGAACAAATGTGTAGACAGGCCGAACTGTTAATGCAAGAAGATAGTGATACAATAGACCAAATACTTGACGATGGACATGATTGGGCTGCAGACCATGTAGCTACAGCAAAAGAAAGTTTGGACCAGGTATTTGACTTTTTAATGAATAAGCTTAATAAAAATAATTCAGACTCAGAAAATGATTTTGATGATGATGAAGAATATGAAGTTGACGAAGAGGAATTTGAAGATGAGTCTTTAGATGAAATTAGAGGTCTAGGAAGCGGAATAGAAAGAACTGCTGGTAATAGGGGACATAGAGAAGAAGGTGGACACCACTCTCCAACATATAAGCCTTAATAAAAAAAAGCTCGATTAATTCGAGCTTTTTTCTTTCTTTAAAATAAGTTTTTCTGATTGCTTATTGAATTTCTTAAATACATTATCTGATTGACACAGAAACTCTTTGACAAAAACGTTTTCATTGTGCTTTCCTTCTGATGTAACCAATATTTGACAAATCCAATCTAACCATTTTAATATCTTGTCCAAGTCTGAATCGTCTATTATTGTAAAGCCTTCTTCATTTTCTATTATCTTTAGACTTAAACTAAACATATAATCAAACCAATCATTTTCTTTAACTATTTCTGAGTCTACAAGAAAGGAATGTAAAATATAACCGAATTCTATCATTTTTACGAAAGAGGAACTATCGTTTATTATAAACAAGTTTTCTGAATATTCCTCTATCATGACTTTGCTCTTTGCCATAATAAAATTTTATTTATAAATATTAATACTATTTTAAGTATCAACATTAACTTTCTAACAAAACGGTTTATGGCTTTTAGAGGTGGTTTTTTTAGTAAGAATTAAAACCAAATCTTATTAAATGAGTAATTGAAACTTTGTTTTCTTTTTTATTTTTAAAAATATCTTTTTCTATTAAAATTACTCTTCTTTTCGTGTTTGTGTCTGAAATTTTTTTAATTAGAGCTTCAATATACATTTCTTCTAAATAATTATCATTATCTGCTCTAAATATATCCAACAAATCACATACACTTCTTAATGACAATAACCCTTCATCCGTTAAGAAATCTTGAAATATAGTTTTATAAAGAAAAAGGTTATCTTCTTTAATTTTTTGTTCTATTAAACCTTTTAGTGTTTGCATTATGCTTTAAAGTGGTGGAGCTGGGGGGTTTCGAACCCCCGTCCATAAGTTAGTCGATATTAGATTATTTCACAGCTTAGGACAAAATTTTTCTAAATTTTCCGAAAATAGATAGTTTCATTAACCTCGCTGAAACTTACAAAACACGGTGAACTTTGTTTGAGGTACAAATTTCACAAACCTATTTGCTTCCTTTTACACCTAAATAAACTACAAGCATACTCATTTACACGGTGTACATTAGGCATAATCCTAAGATTAAGCTGCTAATGCAAACTTAGATGCGCCATTTAAAGCGTTTTGATGTTGGACATCACCCTGCTGAATCCAATATTTCCTTGACCCTGTCAAATCCAAATCAACCCCATATTATATTAAAGAACTTTATGTAAAGTTAATACTTTTATATAAATAAAAAAAAATTATCTTTCTCCATTTCTATATTTTGTAATTAACAACATAAAAGTACCATAGTCTTCATTTGACATTCTTTTAATGTCATTTTTAAGGAAAAATAATACATCTTGTCTAATGCTACTTTCTAGTTTGTTTAACTTGAAATCAATTCCAGAATTTATAATTGATTCTTGGCTTAACTTATTTTCATTTTCATAAATCATTTGATATCTTTTATTTAGAATATCATTTTGTTCATTTAATTGCCTTTGTAATACATTAAATTCAGAATCTTCAAAATCATCTTTTTTTAAATAATAATTTAAATTTTTTGTTGTAGGGTTAAACAGTTCGTCTAATTCAAAAAAATTATCACTTAAAACCCCGTCTTTCAATAAATGATTGTAGAATTTCTCATATATTCCACCTTTTGACTTTAATGTCTTTAATATGTGTAGTACCCTTTCAAAGCTAAGTTCATTTAGTTCTTTAACAATGTTTATGTATCCTAAAACATGGTGAAAGCCAGATTCTTCTAAATAAGAGGCACTACCTACCATTCTTATTGTATTATTTATTCTTTCTATTATAAAATTTCCGTCTAACATATTATTATTTTATACATTCTATTGTTGCGTAGTTTTGCGACAATTTAACTTTTATTGAAAAGCCTATGTCATTTAATTCATCAGCCAAATCGTCGTAAATATCTATTGGTATTAATTGAGAAAAGAAACTATTATATACAATTCCGTTTTCATCTTGAAATGACCAAAAGTCATTTCTATATTTATTCTGTTCTGATATTAAATAATTTGTAAATAAAAATGTTCCTCCTTTTTTCAATTTATCATAAACATCTTTATAATAAGAAGACCTTTGTAATTTACTCATATGCCGAAAAGAGTTAAAGGCAAATATTAAGTCGAATTCTGAACCTAATTCATTTGGTATACTTTTCCCATCACATTTATAAAGTCCATCATAATAAAACAATGGATTTATATCTATTGCTAAATAATTGCAGGCATCATATTTTTTTGTTATTTCATAAAAAAAAGTTCCATAACCAGGTCCTATTTCAAGAACTTTAGAATATCCTTGATTTATTTTTTGGTGAATTTTCTGAAAAAAACCAGAAAAAATAGCTGCGTTTAAATTGGCTTTATTAACTTCTTCTTCGCTTTTGCATCCTGGATATTGGCTTATTGTAAAATAAGGAAATTTTTTTACTGCATATTCCCAAAAAAACTTATTATCAATATTGTCTGGATTAAGTCTATCTATGTTATTCTTTTCTAAAGTTTTATAAGGCTCTGAGAATAAATCATATCCAGTGCTAACTTCTTTTTGTTTTAGTTTAACAACAGAGTCTTGAGATAAATTAACAACATTTAAATCAACCCCTTCTTCCAGAATCAATACATAATCATTTTTATCTTCTTTTTTCTTTGAAAAGTAAAAGTCAATTGTGTTTTCTATAATATCATTCATATGTAACAAATATATACTATAAATTAATATTTTCAAGTCTATTTATGATAAAATAATAGTTTTGATTAGCAAATCTTTTTTATTTGAATTTAATAAACTTTCTGGATTAATTCTGGAAAGCAGGAAAGATATTATAATAAACAAAATAGGCCTTCCAGATAGATTAGCAGATATAATTGAACAAAGATACGGAAAATATGCTATATGGGTTGCAGATAGCTTTAAAAAACACTTATTAGAAACGTCAGCAAGAAGTCCCATAAGCTTTTATGATAGTAAAACTGAAGAGTTGAGAATAGCAACAAAAGATGTTATCAATAAATTAGGAAATCTTAATGATAATATTTTTCTAGACGGAACATATAATTATGAAGATTTAGAAAAGGCATTAAACAAAATTTGGTTTTCTGGAGATGTTGGAACAGAATCAAAACAGGGAGCTTATGATTATATATATGACTGGCTAAGAGGGAGGTCTTCAGGTCCAGTTATTGATAATGAAAAATTAGATTTTAAAACCCTTTCTCTTATTGAAGCAATAAGAAAAGCGGTAGTGTGGCATAAAGAATTGGAAAGAGTTTCTTCTGGTAGAATTAAAGACGAAGAAGGAGATATTATAAAAACTTATCCAGACGGTTTTTATTGGATTAGATTAAATGCTTCATCTTGCGACAAAGAAGCAAAGGCAATGGGACATTGCGGAAGGGGTTCTGGTATATTATATTCTTTAAGAAAAGATAAATATCCTTATGTTACTGCCGACATAGATAATGGTGCTGTCTTACAAATGAGAGGTAGAGCAAACAGCAAACCATCATCAAAGTATCATCCTTATATTTTTGACTTTATATTATCTGATGTTGTAAGTTCATTTGATTATAATACTTATAGGCCTGAAGATAATTTTCACTTAAATGATTTAGAAAAAAAAGAAATTGATATAGCTTTAAAACAAAAACCTGAATTATTTAAAAATCAAAATCTCAATAATTTAGATGACAATCAAATAGATTATCTAACTGAAATAATGCCAGAAGCAATACAAGTAAATGTAATGTTTTCTGATATAAAAAATTTAGATAAAATAAAACAAGATATATCTGACAAAAAATGGTGGGATAAACAAATTAAATTAATTGGTTTTGAGGATATTATAGAAAGTTTTTATAATAGTGGAAATAAATATTTTAGATTATTAGAAGACGTTCTTAAAAATAATAAAAATAATATAACAGATTATTTGTTTCTTACTGAAAATCATACATTAAACATAAAAAGGCTTTATGATTTAAAAAAATATAGTGAAATAGAATTAACTGAAGATTTATTTTTAAATACAAATAGAGCTCTTTTTAATTATGTGAAAAACAAAACATTAAATGTTTATATAAACTATATGGTTCACTTATCAAATGTTAAAGAAGAAGAAAAATGGGCTAAAAAAGCTTTTAAATTATTGAAAAATCAAAAAATAAAAGAGCTTTATATCAAAGAAAAAGGAAAGGATTTCTATGATGTAGTTTTTAAAATTTTAAGTAGAACCTTTTAAAAAGGCATATCATCATTTGACTTTGAATCATCTTCAACTCTAGTTCTTAATTCATTTTCGTTAAAATTACTTTGACTATTAGAAGCTCCTTTTAATTGCAATCCAGTTACCAATAAAGTATTAAAAAACTTAACTTCTCCACTTGGACTAACCCACTCTTTACCATTTAATTGATAATCAACTACTACATCATTTCCTTCTTCAATACCATCAAGTAAATCAATATTATCTTTCGTTAAAGTAAACAATACTCTTTGAACGTAAGCTTGATTGTTATTTATTTCAAGCGCAAATTCTCTTTTGCTGAATTTTTCAGAAACATTAATTGTATCAAAAATTTTATAAACTTTACCTTCTGTTGTCATTTTTTATTTATTTAAATTGTTTGTCAAAAATATAAATTTTAATTTAAAAAAGCAAGTAAACTTTATTTTTTTTCAAAAATAATTATTTTTAAAATAAAAATGGAAAATTACAATAACGACACTCTATCTTTTATACAATTAGTTAAATCAATAATAGAATATTATGGTACAACTAAACAAAAGCCAGATACAGAAATCGTAGAATCTTTAAATTCTGATGAATTAAGTCTTTTTGAAAGTATTGGTGAATTAAATTTTGACCAAATTATAGTCAAAATACCAAAAGAAATAGATGATGAAATTAAAAAAACTTTCTTGAATCAACTAAAAAAGTATCAATTAAATAATTAAAACTTTTTTTCTTAATATTTATTTAATGAAAGAGCATTTTGTTATGAAAAACAATTTAGAAAAACTTATTATATCTGAGGCCGTAAAATTGGTTAAGGATAAAAAATACAATCTACATTTAAAAGAGGAAAAGCAAATGCTTCACGAATGTAATTGCGGATGTCCTTCTTGTTCTTCTAAAAATGAGACGCCAGATTACTTATCTATTGAATTTGAAACTGTTGAACCAGAAGAGTTTGAAAAAGAGCCTGAATACTTTGCTAAAGAAGCAGAAGAGGCCTCTATGCTTTCTGAAGAGTTAAAAAGAATGAAGCAATTATTAAGCTTTAACAATCCTTTTTTAAAATCATAATTGTTTTTTTGTAAAAAAAATCTTATATTGCATTTATTAATATAGTGTGATATTGAAAGATTTTCATAAAAAAATAGACAATTTATTTGCAATGCACCTATCTGAGTTGCATCATGATTCTATTGGCGAATATAATTTTAAATCAGATTTAAAAGTTGGAGATTTAGGAGAAGAGTTTGTTAAAAACTTTTTAATAAATAAAGGTTTTGTTTTTTTGGGTAAAAACATTGACAATAGATTTGATTTATTAATGTCATATGAATCAAAAAAAATAAAATATGAAATAAAAACTGATGTTTTACTTTCCAAAAATAATGACACTGGGAATTTGGTTGTAGAATTTGAATCTAAAGGTGAGCCGTCTGGAATAAGTGTTTGTGAGGCGGATTATTATGTTTATTACATACCTAAACTCGGAGAATTATGGAATATTAAAATTGAAGACTTAAAAACTTTAATTAAAGAAAATAATTTTAAAGTCATTACTGGTGGAGACAAAGGTAGCGAAACAAAAATGTATTTAATTAAGCGCTCTGCATATAAAAAATACTTTAATTTTTACAGACTTTAAAATATTTCAACTGTTATCCAAAATTCCTGGCCATCTGGCGTTTTTGCGTTGGCAACAATCTTTCTTCTTTTTGTCCATTTTTCAATGTCGCTTAATCCTTTAGTTTGTATACCCCAAATATATTCATATCCCATTTTTTTTGGATATTCCATTAAAGTTCTTCCATATCCACTACCTCTTTCTTCTTTGTTGATTCCTAATGCCAATCCTTCAACGCCTTTTTTTGTGTTTATTTCATTAAAAAGTTTTTTATCTAAAATATTGAAATAAATTCCATAATCTTTAACCATTTCAATAAAGTCAATTGGTTGTTGTTTTGAAAATATGTAAAACCCTATTACGCTTCCATTTTTTACTAGTTTTATACTACTTTTCCAATCGGCTATTGTTTGTAATCTGTTCCCAGCAACTTTATCACTACAAGCTTTGTCAAAGTGTGGTATTTGCATATTTCTATCACAAGAATTTAAAATAAAATCTATTTCACTTTTTTTTATTGGTTCAATTGAGACCTTTTCTCCTTCAATTGCCTCAAATGTTTCTGTTATTACTTTTCTTATTTCTAGCCTTAAAAAATCTGTTATTTTCATAGTAATAAATATTATTAAAATTCATTTTTATCAACTATTTATAACTGATATGTTAGCATCAAATTCAAATAATAAAAACCTAAATGAAATAGCTATGGAAGACATAAAACTTCCAGCTAAATACATTCATAATGAATTAAATCAAAATATTTGGGAGGACGAAAAATTAAAGGCAGAGATTCAAAAGTCTCTAAAAAAAATTGCTGATGATTTCTATTCTTTTCTAAAAATAGAAACTCCAATTGAAGGAGTTTGGTTTACTGGTAGTCTTGCTAATTATAATTGGTCTAATTTTAGTGACGTAGATTTGCATGTGCTTGTTGATTACAAAAAAATAAATAAAGATTTAGAATTTGTTACAGAGTATTTAGATGCAAAAAAAGATAACTGGAATAATTTGCATAACATTAAAATAAAAGGTTTTGATGTAGAGTTATATGCTCAAGACATAAATGAAGAACATAGGTCAACTGGAGTGTACGATGTCTTAAAAAATGAATGGATTAGGAAGCCATCAAAAGAAAGTCCTTCTATTAATAAAAAGTCAATTAAATCAAAGATAAAAAGTTTTGTTGATAAAATAGAAAAAATTGAATCTATAAAAGATTACGAAGAGGCTCAAGAAAAAGGTAAGTCTTTAAAAAATAAAATAAAAAAAATGAGAAAGTCTGGACTTGAAAAGTCTGGGGAATTCTCAGAAGAAAACCTGGTTTTTAAATATTTAAGAAACAATGGATATATAGCTAGGCTTTTTGATAAAATGAGAGACTCTTATGATAAGTCAGTTTCAGTAAATGAAAATCAAGAAACAGCAATTTTTGATTACGATGAAGATGTCAAACTTATTAGTTCAAGCGACTTAATTAATATAGTAAAAAGCTTACATAATAAAAATAAAGAAATTTTTGATGAAAATTTATCAAATAAAATAAATCAATTTAATTATTATAAACTTTCCACAATACCATCATCAACTATTAATATTGATAACTTAAATGTAGACGAAGAAGTTGTTGAAAGATTTATAGAAATGACAAAAATAAATCCTGATTATCCACCAATTATATTTAATCCAATTGAAGATAAGATAATTGATGGTGAACAAAGATTTACGGCTCTAAAAAGAATGGGTCATGACACAATAAGAGCATATGTTGGAGTTGAAGAAAATAAAGATAATAATAATACAATGAGCGAATCAGCAAGAAAGTTAATAAGAAAAAATATGAATGAATTTTTTAATTCAGCAGGTTTTCACGCATCAATGGAAGATTGGATTAAAAAATGGCAAAAGAAAGGTATAGACATAAGCTCTGACTCATATGGGGATGGGATGGATATGGGCTTTAAAAAAGGAACTATATTGTCTGAAGAAAAAAATGAAAAAGATAATTACGATTATAGAGAAGTTGAAATTGGAACTGAAGTAGAGAAAGAACATACAAAAGATGAGGAAGAGGCTTTGAAAATAGCTTTAGTTCATATAAAAGAAAATAATAAATATTATTTTGAGCTAGGTAAGAGTGGACTTATAGATGAAGAAAAAGCAAAGGCTTTATGGGAAAAATATTATGGCGATAAAACCATTGAAGAAAGTGAATTTGAAAATAAAAAAACAAATTCTTATAAAAAGTTTTTTGAAGTAGACAATATTGAAAAATTAAAAAACATATCTAAAATAGTATATGGTATAACTGGTGACGAAGAAATGGCAATGAATATGCTTTTAAGTCAAGCAGACTCCACAATCTATATTCCTCTTGATGTGTATATGGATGAAGAAATTTTAAATAAACTATTAGATTCATTAACGGAAAGAGGCTATAACATTTCTAATATTAGTACAGATGAAATAGAAATAGATTTGGCTAACCCAGTTTATAGCCTTAATGAAAACAGAGACAATTTTTACACATTAGCACCAAAGAAACATCAAATTATGTTTGAGAAAAACCTTCAAGATGAACATGGTGATAATGTTGAAGATTTTAAAAATTTTATTTCTTTTTGTTGTAAAGAGGGTGAAATAAAAGAGCCTACAATAATACATTTTAGAGGCACTAGGGATGAGAACCTAAAAACTACAGCATCTTATAATCCTTCTAATCATCATGTTCATATTTATTGCAAAGGAAGACACAAAGTTGATATAATGAGAAGTTTAGCTCATGAACTTATGCACATGATTCAAATGTTAGAAAATAGGTTAAATGACAATTCTGGTGCAGACGGCTCTCCTGAAGAAAATGAAGCACACTCTTTTGCTGGTTTAATGATTAGAAAATTTGGAAAATTAAAACCAGAGATATATGAAGGATATAAAAATAACAAACAAATAATATAAAAATGACAGAATTAAATTTAGAAAATTTCGACAAAACAATTAAAGAGAGTAACAAACTAGTATTAGTTGATTTTTGGGCGCCATGGTGTGGGCCATGTAGAGTTATTGCGCCTAAATTAGAAAAGTTATCTGAAGAATTAGAAGATAAAGTGTTAATTGCAAAAGTTAATGTTGATGAAAATTCTGAAATTGCATCTAATTTTCAAATAAGAAACATACCATCTTTATTATATTTTAAAAATGGAGAAATGGTTTTTAAATCAATAGGACTTTCAAATGAAGATGAAATCAGACAAAAATTACAATCATTATATTGAAATTAGAAGTCAAATAAGAAAACTTATAAAAGAGACTTTGATTGGAGAAGAATATCCTTCTTCTTGGAATATTGATGAATTTAAAGAATTAAACTCATTTAAGAGTAGGGTTGATTATTGTAATGCAAATTTAAGCAGAATATCTTCTGGTTCAGGAAGAATTGTCTACAAGATAGATGATGAAAAAGTATTAAAACTAGCAAGAAACGCAAAAGGGATTGCACAAAATGAAGTAGAAATAGAATATGGCAATTATTATGATATTTCTGATATTGTTGCACAAGTTTTTGATTACCACGATAAAGGTCTTTGGACAGAAATGGAACTTGCAAAAAAAGTTAATCCTTCAAATTTCAAAGAAACAGTTGGTGTAACATTTCCAGAATATGTTTCAGCGTTAAATTATCATTATTTTAATGACATTAAGCCTTCAAAAACAAGCAGCTATCCAAAGCCTGAGAATATGGATGATATGTGGGAAAATGAATTCATATATTCTATGCTAAACTTTATGTCAAATTATGATGTGCCAGTTGGAGACTTAAGAAGACTTTCTACATATGGATTAGTAAATAGAGATGGTGTTAACACTATAGTTATGGTTGATTATGGATTAACGCATGATGTTTATAACGATTATTATTTATGAACATTAAAAATGAAATAAGAAAGATAATTAAAGAAGTGTTTGATGAATATTCAAATGAAATTTGGTATCATGGAACTCCTGACGTAAGAGAACTTGAAAAAGATGGAGGTTTTACTCAGAGATATTTAATAATAGATTATGTTGAAGACCCTGATGAATGGGATAGAAAACAACAGGAACTTGCTGATGCAAGGAAATCTGGCTCTTATCCTGGCTCAGATGACCCAAGCAAATATTTTAAGATACTTGATACAGTTGGCGATTTAAGAAAGCAAACAAAAATAAGAAAGCCTATTTTTTTGGCTAATGAGTATCATGTAGCAAAAACATATGCAGACCCAAGAAGAGCGTTCGACTATCAGAATGCTGAAGAAAAGGTTATTAAAGTAAAAGTTAATAGAGGAAATGGAGTTAAAATAAATGCATATGGGCAAAGATTTAGGTTTATCAATATAGTCCCAGTGATAAAAGGTTTTATTGAGGCTGGTGCCAACCCAGATAAACTTGATAAAATAATAAGACAACTTAATTTCGCACAAGGAACTAAGGATGGAATAAGAACAGATGATATAGCGGCTATAGGCGACTGGCTTGGATTTGATTATATTGATGTTGTTGGCGTTCTTGATTCTTACCATGGAGGCTCGATAAAATCTACAGTCAGAATGGTTTTTAATCCAAATGATATAGAAATAATAAAATAAAAAAAGGAGGCTAAAACCTCCTTTTTATTTATTCTTCCATCAACTCTCTCATTGAGTCTTTACCTAATTCTTCTGGATAAAAAACAATGTTCACACAAAATTCTGACAATTCTTCATAATCCAATTCAGACATTTTTCTTATAATAGGAATAAGTTCATCACTTCCAACATCAGCAGTGCTTAATAAAGCTCTCCAAAGTGTTGGTCCAAAGAAATAGTGCCATTGTTCATGAGAATATTTGTCAGCCTCGCTATAGATGTATCTTAGTTCGTCTGGTGTTACGCCATCATTCTCAAAATTTGGCACTCCAGCAGTAGTTATAAAATCAATAACTCCTTTAGAAAGTTCGTGAATTAATACTGGGAAATTTATCCCATAAGCTTCAATTTTTCTTTCTCCAACATTCACTATATTCAAACCTTGAGTCATGGGCATTTGACCCATATCAAACATTGGTTCAAAATAAATCATCCAATTCCAATAATTAACCATTGCGGCCATTTTATTGTATTTTCCAATCAATTCTGGATTAATTTCATCAAGTCTATCTTGCACAAGATAATAAGCGCTTGTCCATTGGTGTACTGCACAACCGTGAACTATAGAATTTAAAATTCTTCTTTTTTCGATAAAATGTTGCAATTCTGCCTTTCTTTCATCAGAAATTTCTTCTTCCTCTTCGTCGTCAGGTTCTCCTGGCTCTCCTTCAGCATTCTTTTGTTCAAGCATTGCTCTTAAATCAATTGAATCTGGTACATTGTACATTTCTCTAACTAAATCAATCGCAATTTCTTGAAGTTCTTCTTTGTTTGGGTCTTCCAACATCATCACCTCTTGCATAAGCATCATTGCAACCATTGGATTTCCACCTTCTGGACATCGTCTGTTATACAATTCAACACATCTCTTAAACTCATCTGCAGCCATTGCTGAAGGATTATGTGAAAAGAATTCATTTTCACTGAATGGGTGCTCATTATTGTTCAACTTATGAACAATTGTCCTGTCTGGTAAATTTGTGATTTCACCAAGATTTTCTCTAAAATCTCTTACGTCTCTTAATTCTGCTACTGCCATATTGTATTTATTTAAGCTTTTGGTGTTGGTTCTACATCTGGTGCTGGAACATTCCAAGGGTCATTATCTGGATTGATTGACGGTGAAGTTCCTGGTTTTGTTACTGGCTCAGCTGGAGCAATTTCTGGCTCTTTTACTGGCGCAGGTGCTGGGCTCATATAAGTTTCAAAAATATTCATAATTTATCTTTTTTTTGCAAATATAACAATAATCATTCAAATAAAAAAAATTATTTAAATAATACTTTACCTAATCTAATAACTTTTTCTTTAAACTCTTCGAATGTTCCATTGTTATCAATTATAATATCGGCATCATTTATATCAATATTAAAAGAATCTTTACTTTCCAATGGCAATCTTTTAGATGCATCAATCCATATAATTAAATCAAATAGTCCTTGTTTTATACATTCTTTTATTTCTCTACTGTCTCTCATGCCTACATAGCAATCAGCATGTTCCAATATTCCTTTTGCTAATTTAGCCTTATCTTCCTTGTTGTATTCACAAATTAAATCATGCCATTCTGCTCTACGATTTACTCTATCTTCAAAACATTCTTCTGGCGTTTTGTAACCATATTTTCCTTTTAATTCATCGTATATAAATATTTCAGCAGCAGCTTGCGATGAAGATTTGAACTTCAAACCAAAGTATTCTTGCATAATTTCGGCCATTGAATCTTTCCCGTGTCGTCCATGTCCTACAAATAAAAGATTTGGAAACTTATTAATTTTCATATTTTCTTTATTTAAAATGGTAATTCGTCTTCGTAATTTAAAACTGGATTGATTTGCAGTAAATCTTGAAAAACAACATTACCCAAATCAATTGGACCAAAATCTTTCTGATTATCAAGTCTCAAATCGTAAGAGTCTTTTTTTAATTCATATTTTATATTATTCTTTTTTAAAACTTTTTCGCAAAAATCAATTGTTGTATCTATTATTTTTTGTGTTGACTTTTGATTATGTTTAGCTTTTAATTGATTAAATCTCCAAAAATCTTTATTTATGTCATTTGAGATTTCATTATATAAATTTTGAAATTGCAAAGTAGCCCTATCTCCAGTCTCTAAATCTTTAATGGAAAATATTAGGTGTCTATGTTCACTCATGCCTTTTGCGTAAGTTCTTACACAATGTTTCATTTCTTTTGATTCATTTTCTAATAGACTTATATTGTTTATTAATTTAAATTCTATTTCATTGAGTATTATTTTGTCTATTATTTTGTATTTTTCAGAAAATTCTTTGATTCCAACATTATATTTTTCTATTTTTTCTAATTGGATTAAGTTATATAAATCTTCATGAACTTCATCAATTTTATTCCAAGAATAAATTTTTAAAAATTCTTTTAAATCATAATTTCTTTGAATTACAAAATTTAATGTATCTAAATAAACTGAACTATTAAAACGTTTATCAAATCGAATTTTTTGATATTGCTTATAGAATTTTTTTATGTATTCAGTTTCACATGATAATGAATTTTCTATTAAGCTTTTAATTAAGTTTTGATGCACAAATCCAGAAGTGTTAGAATAAAATCCAACCGTTTCATAATGAAGACCATAATCAATAAAAAAATTATACAACATTTCAAAGTCATTATTTGCCTCTTTGAATAGCCATGAAGAATCTATAAATGACATAGTTGAAACATTTAAATAAAAATCATAAAATTTATAATTTTCAACTTTATTATTTGTTAATAAAAACTTTTCTATTCTTTTACTTCTTAATAAATTTATATGTTGTTTAATTGAGTCTAATTCTTTTTTTCTATTTTCAATTTCTGTATTTTGTCTATCTTCTGAATCATATAACTTTATAGTTCTTAATTTTTGTAGTTCTTTTTTATAATATGAAGAATGATAATTAAATACCTGAATTATGTTTTCTTTAATTATATCTCTTGGAGAAGTTGGGTTTTTCTTTTTTAAATAGCTATATGGAACTATACTTTTTAGGAAGGTTTTATAAAATTCTTTTCCTTTCAAAAATAATAATCCAGAAAGATTTGGATACTGTATAATTGATATAACTGTCGATAAATTAAAACAATAATTTTCAACAAAATCATTAGAATTTTTTTCTAGGTTAATAGTTTTTGTTTTTAGATTATTCAAATTTTTATTTAATCTTTTTAAATCTTTTTCATTAACAAATAATTTCAACCTTTCCAGAAAACTTACTACTGGCACATAGAAATCTTTATTTTTATCTCTAAAAAGTTTTGGTATTTTTTCGTCTGTTTCTTTCGTTTCGTTTTTAACTTTATTGTCGCAAGCTCTATTTGAAAAATCTAAACCAGAAAAAAAATCTTGTAAAATTCTATAATTAGAATTAATGTTTAATGATGTTATTTTTAATCTTTTATTTTCACTATTATAAAAATAAAATCTATTAGTTATTTTGTTATATATTAATTTGCTCTTTATTTCCTTGGTGAATAATTTTTTACTTTTTATGTTCAAGCCTTTAAATTCTCTAAATCTAACTAATTGTACAAATTTATCGTCCTCAAAAAAAGCATACCTATATCTAAACGTATTGTGAAAAAGCTTAGAATACATTTTTATAGTTTCATCTTCTAAGCTTTTAGTTTTTTTACAACTACTACATGTTATTTTATTTGGTAAGCATTTTTGATAATAATATCCTTTTTCGTATACTGTTTGTCTAACAACATTTACGTCTTCAGAATACCCACATGAACATATGAAAAAATTTCTTCTATTAACAAAATCTTTTGTATAATAATATTTTTTTTCACTTTCATCTTCAGAGGTCTTTTTTAAAGAAAATGGGTCATCAAGGTCCCAACTTTCTGAATAAGATTCTCTTTTTGTAATTTCTTCATCAGAAGCAAAAGCTAAATAATTGTATTTATAAGACATTATAAAGTTGTTTAATTTAAATTATTAATTACTAAGAGGCATTTTTATTGAAGGATGATATTTGTAATCATTAATTTGAAATAGTTCAATTGGATAATTTTCCATTTCGTAGTCAAGAATGCCTGGATGTATATCTAATTTTGGCAGTGTATAAGGTTCTCGTTTTAATTGTTCTTTAATTCCATCAATTTGATTTACATATATATGCGCATCACCCAAATTAGCTATTAATTCTTCTGGGACCATGTTGACTTTTTTGGCAAATATTTCCAACAATAAACCATATGATGCAAGATTAAATGGCAAGCCAAGCGGAACATCATTGGAACGCATATTAAACAAAAGAGAAATTGCTCTGGTTGGAATACTGTAATCCGATAATGTGTCCTCAGAATTGCCCATTGCAATATCTAAATCAAAACTATCATAACCCCATCCTAATGCTATATTTATTCTTTCTTCCAAACTCAACTCTCTTGTGTAAAATTGAAAATCTGTATGACATGGTGGAAGCACCATTTGGTCTAATTCCCCAACATTCCAAGCAGATATTTTATTTCTTCTACTATCTGGGTCTTCCTTAAGCTTTCTTAATGATTCAGATATTTGGTCAAATCTTGGAACATCTTTATAGTGTGTAACGGTTCCATGCTCCCATCCAGCTGGCATTTTATCGAATCCTCCCCAAGCTCTCCATTGTTTCCCATATACTGGGCCTAGTTCGCCCCATTTCTTGGCAAATTCATCATCTGTTTTGATAAGTTCAATAAACTCTTCTTTTGTTAAATAGAACTCAGGTTTATTAGCCTTTCCTTCTAAATATGCATTTATTCTACCTCTATTATAAGATTTGGATGCCGTTTCATATGGTATAATTTTATTGTTCATCATTATTTGGTCACTATGTCCTCTCGCAAGTTCTTCAGCATCAAATTCAACACCAACTTCAAACTGTTTACACCAATTCTTATGAGCATCGCCATCCCAAATATGACAATTATTATCAACAAGGTATTTGATATTTGTGTCACCACGTAAGAACCATAACAATTCTGTTACAATTCCTTTCCAATACATTTTTTTTGTTGTAATCAATGGGAATCCTTCAGACATATTGTGTCTAATTGTTTTTCCAAACAAAGACAGCGTACCAGTTCCAGTTCTGTCTTTTTTGTTGTGCCCGTTTTCAAGAATATCTTCTAATAATTGAAGATATTGTATTTCTAAATTATTTTTCATCATTATCTCCTTCTAAGATTTTTCTTTCAATATCTAAATTTCTATTTAGAGCATTTTCTTGTGTGAATTTTTCTGGGAATCTTGCTTTTAGTTTATCAATATTTCTTTGCAAAGCCCTTTCAAAATCAATATTTTTCAATCTACAAAGATTTGAAATATACCAAATAATATCAGCTATTTCTTCTTCAACATTAACTACATCAAGTTCTTTTCCGTAAGCAAAGTGCTTTTTATAAGCATCTAAAAGTTCATTTGCTTCAGTTGAAATTCCTATTACCATGTGTAATTCGTCTGCTAGTCCTACTCTTAAGTTGTCATTTAATTCTGGGCAGGTTCTTTTTGATTGTGTTTGATATTCTTTAAAGTCCATAAATATTTTTTTACAAATTTAATTAATTTTTTCTTTTATTCAAAACTATTTATATCTAAAATTGAAATATGCCTTCAAAATCGAAGAAACAATTAAATTTATTTAAAATTGTCAAAGCTTATGTAGACAACGGCCCAAACGGGTTAATGTCTGCATGGAAAGAAATTTACCCTAATAGAAAAGCAAATAGGGGTGAGATAAAAAAAATAATAGATATAGCCTCAAAAATAGATTATGCTGATTTAGAAGATTTATCGTCTGGTATTGATGGTGAAGAAATTCTTGGAAGCAAATTAGATATAAGAGTTGGTTATTGGATGAGATTTAATGCTATTTATTCTGATTACAAAGGAGAAAAAAAGGAATCTATTTTAATAGCAAAAATAAAAACAATTTCTCCTATAAATAAAATAGTTAATTTTAATTCTGAAGACATTTATAATAAGAATGGTCATAAAATAGCACCACTGAGAAGGGTTAAAATTTTAGATACAAATAGGATGTGGCTTGATTATGCTTATTATGACCAAATATTAGAAACTGGTAAAACAATAGAATCTGTTGTAATGAAAAATGAAATAAGAAAAATAATCAGAAATATTTTATTTGAAGATGATGCCCAATCGCTTGCCTCTTTAAAAAAGTTAAACGACAAAGAAACTGTTCAAGCGAAAGTTGGCATGAAAGTTCAAAAAAAATCAGACGAATCTAGAGGTGAAGTTATTGAAGCAATAACAGACAATGAAACTACACCTGCAAGCCTAAAACTTAAGATAAAATGGACAAGCGGTGATTTGTCTGGTACTGAGCAGACGGTTGATTTTGACGATGTTTATGCTTTATGATTTTTGCCTTTATCTTTAAGTAATAATAGAATATAAAACAAAAAGAATAGACCAGACAATAGGTAAAAAACCAAACGAGTACCATCGTAAGAAAGATGAAACCCTTTCATTACCATCCCAAAAAGTTCTGAATAACCTGCTGGACAAAGGAAGACGGCTATTGCCAAAACAATGCCAGAAGCCCCTTTTTCCACAAGTCTGTTCAGATATTTCTTCATTTTCTTTTAAGCTTTTTAATTGTTTACAACTGTCTCCGTTACTATCAGAATCCATTTAAATATTTTTAATAAGTTTAATATATAATTTAACTTTTTAATAAATATAAAAAAAAGCCCAAAAATGGGCTTTTTATTTATTTTTTTATTAAAATTTTTTGCATTAAATTATGTAGCGGTTTACAAAAAATTAGTGCTCAGTCTCGACGCGACCCGTTAGACCTCTCGCTGTTCAGGCGAGCGCTCTTGCATTTAAGCTAACTGAGCATATATTAAAGTGGCAAGAGGGGGATTTGAACCGCATCTAAAGACGCACAAGCTCCTCATAGATTTGCTTGACCCGACACACTGCTTTTCAGGCAGCTGCTCTTACCAGGGCTGAGCTATCTTGCCATATTTTAGTGTCTAGTTTCGGCGCGACCCGTTAAACCTCTCGCTGTTCAGGCGAGCGCTCTTGCGCTTAAGCTAACTAGACATGTAGTTGTTTGGTGTCTAGTTTCGGCGCGACCCGTTAAACCTCTCGCTGTTCAGGCGAGCGCTCTTGCGTTTAAGCTAACTAGACATGTAGTTGTTTGGTGTCTAGTTTCGGCGCGACCCGTTAAACCTCTCGCTGTTCAGGCGAGCGCTCTTGCGTTTAAGCTAACTAGACATGTTATGTTAAAGAACTTTTTGTTACTTGAACACTACAAATGTAAAAAGCTTTTTTTAAAAAACAAAGAAAAAAATGAAAATTTTTAAAAAAAATTATACTATTTATTTAAAAGTCCCTGATAATATGGAATTTGCAGAAGAAAAAATAAGAAGCATAGTAAGAGAAGTTTTGTCTAAAATAGATGAAAGTGATTTAATAGCCAAAAAAGGAAGCAAAAGTTGGTCTGAACACAAAAAAGATTTTAAGGAAAAAGTTGGCGAGTTAATAGATAAGATAGAAGACGATAAATATGAAGACGCTCACAATCTTATAGATGATACTATCGAAATATTAAAGACTTGGAAAAAAAGAATAAAGTCTGGCCTTGATTCTAAAGATAATGTTTTAGACGAAAATTAAAATAAATAATAATTTTGTTTTAAAATAGACAAATGAGGATGCTTCCTTATTATGTTAATCCAATTAAGTTCTGAAAATTTTTCCCATGGACATATATCTTCATAATTGTCCAAATCTTCTTTTATTAAATTTTCCCATCCTAAAGCTGATATTTTATCTTTGTTTTTTTCTATTAAATAAGAAAGCTCAGGAAACATTAAAACTAATTTTGTTAATAGGTAGCAATCATTAGTGTCAAACGCTCTTAAATCGCAGTATTCTAGCAAATCTGGTTGTTTTTCTAATATTTCCATCCAGTCAGTATTTTTTAATTGTTTCAAATTTAATTTATCAACATAATCTATCCCAGTTTCTATCAAAAGTTTTCTTGTTAAAAAGTGGTCAAGTTCATTTAAATTTATTCTTTCCATTATTTTTTCTGAACGTTTAAATTTCCCAACAAGAATAATCATATCTTTTTTGCTATAGTTATACTTTGAAATGTCTATTAAATCAATTAAGTCTGGATTACATTCAAGCAATTTAATAGATTCATTTGGACTTAAAGAGTCAAAATCATCAACCATTTGTTTTATTAATTCTGGGTACTGTAAAAATAAAGGGAATAATTCTGATATTGTTAATCCTAGTTTATTTAAATCTATTTTCTCTAATAAATCTATATCTCTAGCCAATATTCTTACGGCTTTATTTTTTTCTATTATTTCCCAATTAATATTATCATGTAATTCTTTATTTTTTATTAAGTCTTTATCTTGTAATGAATTTGGATTAATTTTGTTACTAAAATAATCTACCAATTCATTAGGCATTTTATTTTTGTCTTTATTTTTAATTATATTGATAGCCAAAGAATGAGAAAAGGCATTTTTTATTATTTCTTTAACATTATTGTTCATACTTAAATTTATTAGAAAAATAAAAAAAGTGAATATTATTATTATTTATAAATATGGACAATAAAGTAATTGAATATGACAAAAAGGGTAGAGTTGTATTTTTTAATATAATAGAGCCAAATATTTCCTATAAATTTTTATATGGTAAATTAAATAGGATTTGTATAATAGAATCAAACATTAATTGTTCTAATCATAAATCTATTATTTATCAAATAGGTTGTGATGGTGCATATAAAGAAATTAAAAATATTGAGATTGGAGAGATTTATGATAGTGAAACAGTATACGATGAGTCTGGAAAAGAGGTTTTAGTAAAAAGGTTCAACAAAATAAAAAATACAAAATATCTCAAAAAGAATTTAATTGATAGTAATGGTGAAGTTTTGATTTGGGCTGAAAAATATAATGAAGAATTTAATTTTAATTTTAAGGTAAAAAAAAATCTTTTGAAGACTTGGATAAATAAAAAAAATATTATATCTTAGCCTAAAAATAAAAAATGTCTGTTATAACTGAAGAAGAATACAAATGTGTTAACTCAAAAAAAACTTTGCTTACACATTATATTAAAATTAACGACAAAACATCTTTTGTTGTCAAAGAAAATAATTCAGACAGTATTTTTGTTGAATCGAAATCTTCTATAAATGATTTTTTCGAAAAATGCTTAAATTTAAAAAGAGATTTTGATTGTCAAGTAAGTCATAATAAAGATAAATATTATCATTTATTTTTGCCAACTCTTATAGATGAATACTATTTAGACTCTATGAGTTGTAGCTCAATTACGTTGATAAACATAAAGTTTTTTAATTTTACTAATTATCCAAAAGAAAAATTTATAGATAACTATTTTAATATGATTGAATTGATAAATGGTAAAGATTTTTTTAAAAATATAAGTCTTTTCTTAGTTGAAAATAACAATCAAGATTCAATATGTAATTTTGTAAGAGCTTAATATTATGAAAAATATAAACGAAATAGAAATTGATGACTTAATTAAGTCTGTATACAAAAAAATAGCAGATTGGCACAATGACGATTCTACATCTTCTGGATTAAAATTTGTTGTTTTAGATATAATTCAAGATTGCACAAATAACACATTAAAACAAATAGGTCTATCAGAGTTTGTGACAGACCTTAAATTGGATGAGGACGCAAAAAAAGAAGCTCTAAAAAGTAAAGGTGATAATATTTAAAATCTAAATAAAGATTTTGAAATTCCAAATCCCACAAAAGGACCTAAACCAAAACTACCTTTTCCGTAATAAATTCCATATCCAGCAGAGAAGGATAAATCTATCCCTAGCTTTGATTTATTTAAAATAGCACCTTCCAGCTTACCTACTGTTACATTTTTATTTTTAGGTGTAACAAATATTTCATCGTAACCTGTTTTTTTGTTTTTTGCTACTCCAACAACAAAATCGAGTTTTATTTGGTCTAATGTAATTTGAGTATATCTTGGTGTAACTTGTAACTTCTCGTTTTTAAATAAAGCTCTAAACACACTATTACCTTCTAGTATTCTAGTTGAATCTTCATTAGAATAAAACCAAGAAAGTCTATATTCATCTTTATCTAAACCTATTGTATCAACAACATTATTTGTTATGAAAATGTTAGTATCCTTATAAATTATTTCAGTTTTAGAAATAATAGAAGGTTTTCTGTTTTTTAAAGCTTTTACTTCTTGATATAAATCTTCACTATAACCTCTTAAATCTTTAATGTCACCCTTAAATGCAACTATTGAAGATTGTAATAGACCGTTTTTATTTTTTTCTACAACAATCTCTTTTTTCATTGCCTCTTGATTTTGTTCATATTCTTTTTTGTCATTCATTCTAGCCTGACAAGATGACCAATTTGTTAAAACTAAAATAACAATTACTCCAATTAAAATAAAATTGGTAAATCTGCCTTTATTTAGATAGTTTTCTATAGTTAATTTAATATCTTTTTTTTCTTCTGCCATAAATTATTATTTATTATTAGAAAGCTTAGATTCTAATAGATTTTGTATGTATTTTCTAATTTTTTGTTCTTGAATGTTCTTATCTTCTATACTATTTGTAATTGTATTTAATCCTTTTAAATAATCACTTGTTTGTTGATTAAACACAATTCTTCCAGTTCTTGGGTCTTTTTTATTTACGAATTGTATTTTTTTACTTATTTCATTTTCTTTAAGATTTTTAATTATAAAATCTTTTAATACGCTTGAATTAGGTATTATATTTGAAACATTATATAAAAATCTTAATAATTGCTCTGGACTTGCCCCATCCCTATATAGACCGTTAATTATGCTTTGTGAAAAGTCTATTAACTCTATTACACTAAACTTTGCGAATTTAGCAGTATCTATAAGAGCAGAAAAAGCGTCAATATTTTTATCTATCTTAGAAGATGATTTTGAATTTTTTGAATAAAAGTTTAAAATATTTTTAATTGATTTTTTAAACAATTCTTTATCTTCTATTCCAAATATATATCTAGCTGTACCTTCAAAATTGTCATTAATTACAGAATTTGAAGTTTTCATATTACTAAATATTTTTTTCTTATCATCTCCTGTTCCAATTTCCCTTTCCGAAGCTAGAACTTTACTAAGTTTTAAAATGCCAGGCAAATCAGATTTCCCTTCAGCATATAATTTATCATAATAATCTAAATAATCATCTTGTACGTTTTTTAATTCTGCTTTTCGTTCTTGAGCACTGGAATTATTAAGAAAAAGTTCTATATATTTAATTTCAGCATCTTTTCCTCCTCCTAGTATTTTTACTATTTTTTCTTTATTTCTTTTTAATAAATCTCTTATTGATTTATAATCTAGAATCCATTGTCCAGGTTCAACTGGTACATTTTTTGTTTCGTAAGCAACTCTTGAATCAATATAATTGTTCATTCTAACATTATCGCCTTCAAAATCTATTACATTCCCATCTACATCAAGTACATTTCCTCTTAAGGTTATTTTTCTTCCATTAGAATCTAACAGATTGCCATCATTATCCCTTTTTTTCTCTCTAACACTTGCTTGTACACCGTCTTTTGTTTTTAAATAATTTTTATGCTTAGACATCCTTGGGGTAGATAATGACGCTAAAAAAGCCCTTAAACCGTTTTCTAAATTTCCATTTCCAAAGTTTTTTAATATAGCTTCAAAATCTTTTTCAGATTCAATCATTTCATTTACTATAGGAAATGTCTTTTTGGCACTTTGAGATTTTTCTGCAAAATTTCTTATAATCTCTTTTATATCTGCTTTTTTTGTTCTTTCTAAAAATCTATCATAATCAATAAATGGCTTTATTAAATTTTGGAATTTTTCATAATCCATTGAACCCAAAATACTTTCAATGTTTTTCAAAACAACTTCTTGTCCGTATTGATTTATAAAATTTTCAAAATTTATTTCTGATAATATTTTTAAACTTTCTTGTTTTTCAGTTCTTAAATAAGTAGGTAAATTTTCTATGAATTTTTTAGGGTCTTTTTCATATAACTCTCTTGCCTTTATTTTTAATAAAGCATATTCTTCTTCAGTTAAATGTTTTTGTAAAAATGGCTCATAAAACTCAACAAATTCTGGTTTATTTCTTAAAAGCTCATAAAATAATTCTTGATTTTCTTTTTTAATTAATTCACCAAAAGCTCTTGGCTTAGGATTGTTAGGGTCACTTTTATATATTTTTTTACCTTCAGGATTATTAATCAGAAAATCAACAAAAGCTTTTAAAAAATCTTTTTTTGTCCAATCGATATAATCATGAGTTTGTGCTCCTATTACAACATTCCCAAAAGAAGCGGCATCACCAATAAATTCTCCAGTGTTAATATTTCCTGCAAAAGATATTATTCCCGTATAATGACCATTTTTTGCCTTTGCCAACAAAGTATATGTATTTACTGTACTGCTGCCTATACCTTGTGCTCCACTACCACCTCTAGCACCCTTTTGACAGCCAATACCAAATTCTCCAGCTTTTGTATCGCTCATACTAGTCAAAGGTCCACATTGAGCAACGCCAAAAAATTCTCCCTTTAATGGTGTAATCCAAAAGCTATTTTTAGGGCCTCTTCCAACTATCCTTAAAAGACCTTCATCTATCCATGATTTCAATTCTTCTTCTCCGCTCAATTCTTCATCTTCTTCATCCTTTTTTTTAGATTCTGTTTCTATATATTCTAAAGCTTCTTTTGGAGGTAAACTTTTTATTTTATTTATTATTTCTTTGTCATCATTTTTCGACTTTACAAATTCAAGTATTTTTTGAAAAGAATTTTCATTTCTTGTTTTGTGAGGCTCGGCCCATGGCAAATCACCCATTTTTTTTGCAGTTTTTGCAATCCATTCGGCCAAAGGATGATTTGAAATGTCTTTATCTGGATATGCTTGCTGCAACATTCTGCCAACAAGTATTAATAAATCTTCACTATATTTGTTAGAAAGATTTTCCATCCAATTTTCGTTCAGGATGTTATATTTATAAAGTGCTTCTTTTAGATTAAATTTCATAATAATGACTAAATATTATTTTATATATAATAAATAGTATTTTTTTTTAAAAATAAAGCCCCTATCAATTAAGATAGAGGCTTTTTTAAGTAGTAATAGTATATATAAATTATCTTATTTCTAATGACATTATATTTTGTAAGTCTTCTCTAATTTTATTTTGAATTGAATCAACTTCTTCATTAGTCAAACTTCTATCATTAGACCTATAAACAATTCTGTAACAATGTGAAGTTCTATTTGTTTTAGGATGAGTAAATTCATCTATTTTCAATATTTCTTCAATAATATCTCCACCTTGTTCTCTAACTATCTCACAAAAATTGTTATAGTTATAGTCTTCATTTAGCCAAAAAGCGATATCTTTATGACAAGAAGGGTATTTTGAATATTCTTTAAATTCTATGATTTCTCCAGAACTAAATTGTTTTATGAATCTTTCGTCATTGGTCCAGAAGTATCTAATGTCTGGGATTTTGAATAAAATCATAGCAAGTCTTTCTAGTCCAAGACCAAAAGCCCAAGCCTCTCTGTCTTGTATGCCGCAATTATTTAAAATCTCTTGTCTTACCATTCCGCCTCCAAGAATCTCAAGCCACTTTCCATTGAATTTTACTTCAACCTCTAATGAAGGATTTGTAAATGGAAAATAATCTTCATTAATTCTGTATTCACAACCTGGAAATAGATGATTCACTAAACCGTCTAAAACTTTAAGAAATTCTTTTTGAGCATCTTCTCCATTTTCAAAAACGTGTACTCCTTCCATTTGATGGAACACTGGATAGTGGCAACTGTCTATCTCATCTTTTCTATAAACATCCCCTGTAACCAAGAAGCTTTTATATCCATTATTCAATAATTCGTTTTGATGTGCAGAAGTGTGAGTTCTTAAAACATTATTTTCATCAAAATAATACGTATCAGAAGCGGCTCTGGCTGGGTGGTCGCTCGGAATTAATAATTTATCAAAGTTTTCCGAAACATTAACTTTTGGTTCTAAATTATCGAATTTAGAGAAAGATTCACCAAAATAATCATAAATTTTTCTTTTAATAATTTCAATTGGATGATTTTTTAGATTGTGCAAATTCCTTCCAATCTTTTCTTGAATTGATGGAGTTATATTACTTTTCATATTTTATAAAAATTAAAATGTCTTACAAATTTAAATAAAATATATAAAATAAAAAAATTAAAATTTAAGATTAATTAAGTAAGATATGTCTTCATCAACTTCTTTATCAAATCCACTCGCATAAATAGCAAATTCAGTTATTACTTTCATATATTCTTCTGACGGATTTGTATTTGCCTTTCCTTTTACTTGTGTTACAGTATTTGTTTTTATGTCTATTTCTATAGTTACATGAGGCTCATTTTTCATGTCTCTCATAGAAACTATTAATGATTTACCTCTAATTATCTTATCTGTATAGCTTCCAACACAGTTTTTCATTATGTCACCTTCCATTTGTAATTCTTTGTAGTTAAGTAACATAAAAAAATATTTTCCATTTTTACTTTTGTAGATTATACGCTCTTCATCTTTGTCATCCTCAAAAATTCTATATTTCCCAGTGCTTTTTAGATTGTCATGCCATTTTTTTGATAACTGTAAAGCGTCTTCAAAATTTAGTCTAAAAATATCTGGTTTATCTTTCTTGGCCCAATCAATTATGAATTGAAAGTCAGACGCTCTAAGTAAAAATTCCTTATTTTTTGAAATTTCCCTTCCTATCCAAACATCATATTTATTTGTACCTGCAAGTCTACCTATTTCTGTAACAGCTTTTGTGGACTCATAATCAAGCCCCATAGTATCCATTATCTGCTTCTCTCTTTTAGAAATTTTATTTTTAGACATTATCTCCTACAGTTATAGTTAAAATATACTCTTTATCTTCTATTGGATTTTCTTTTTTTTCCAACAAATAATTTCCAATATAAATTTTTGAATCTTTAAAAAGAATCCCTCTTATTTTATGTGTCTTTTTAAAATTAAAAGAATTGTTTAAGTCATCAATATTAAAATCTGTAATTGTATAACACTTCATAACAACTCTTAATTTATGTTGTATTGTTGAAGAAATTCTTTTTTCAGCTTCTCTATTTGATATTTCAAATCTTTGAGAAATCATATTTTTTATTTTTTACTTTTAGAAGTTGCTTTTTTGGTTTTCTTTTTAGGTCTTCCAGCCTTTCCCTTTTTTTTAGTAGATTTATTTTTCGAACCTTTTGGTCGTCCTCCTTTGTTTTGATTAGAGTCTTCCTTTAATGAATTATCTGGCACAATAACTTCTACGACAATCTCTTCTTCTTCTGAATTAATTTTGTCTTCAATTTTTGAAAACTCTTCTCTTAATGCTTTTGGAAATCTTTCGTCATTAATTACTTCATTTCTAAGCTTTTCATGAGCATTAGCAATATTCTCAGAAACTTCCTTAAGAAGGTCAAAGTAATTATAAACTACATAAAAATTTAAGTTGCTTGGCTTTTCTTCTTCAAGTACCTCTATCATTTTTTTACGCTCATAGAATCTTAGCATACTATTATTGCCTATTTCTTCTACGTAAACAAATTCTCCTGGATTTAAAGTTACTTGTTGATTACCACCATTTTTTTTCAATAGAGGCAAGCTTATTTCACTTTTAATTAAAAGCTTATTAGTTGCATTAACAATTTTCATAATATTAATTATTTATTATGCAATATAAGAAAAAAAAACAGAAAATTAAAGAGTTATATTAAAGATAAAAATCTTTCATAATTTGCCTTATCTATTTCAAAGCCAAGCTCTTTTCCTTGAATTGGAATTTGCCCAGATTCAATTTTATTTTGTACTTCTGGTAAATCTTTTATTTTTAATTTATCAAAATTATATAATGATTTCGCTATATTTTTATCGATTTTATTTATTTCAGACCAAATAATAAAATCTTTTTCATCAACAGAGTCTTTAATTGACTCTTTTGCTGTTAAAAGTTTTGAAAAAGAATTTATGTCAATTAAATATGATTCTGATTTTTTAAAATCTGTAAATAACTTTAAAAAATCTAATAAAAATTTAATAGCTCTTTTTTCTTCATTATTATATTTCATTTCAGTCAATGTTGATACTACCGATTCAACATTATTGTTTTTAAGAATAAAAGAAACTACAAGAATAGGATTTTTACTACTTATAAAATTAGTGTTTATATTTAATTTTGGAAACATTCTTTTCATTATCCCAAAATTGTATAAGTCATTTAAAAAAACTTTTGGTTCTTTTGATTTTTTTAATCCAGCATAAAACTCATCTCTAATTCTTTCACTTGAAACGCCTGGCATTTCACTGTATTTTAAAATCGCTTTTTTTGTTTTATCATCCAAGTCTCCACCAGTAATATTTTTAAATCTAATAGCTCTCATTATTCTAAGCCTATCTTCATAAAATCTTTCTTCTGGTTCGCCTACAGTTTTTATTGTGCCAGTTAATAAATCATCAACCCCACCATGAAAATCTATGATTTTATTTTCATCAACATCATAATATAAAGCATTTATAGTTAAATCTCTTCTATTGGCATCTTGTTCTATGGTTGAATGCTTAACTTCAGTCGGCCTTCTACCACTTCCATCATAACTTTCAGACCTAAAAGTTGCTATTTCAACTTCTTCACCATTTATAATAGCAGATACAACGCCAAATGCTTCTCCTTTAGGGAAATTGTCTATATTGTTTTTATTTAATATGTCAACAACTTCTTCTGGTGTTGCTTCAGTTGCTACATCATAATCTTTTGGCGTCTTTTTTTGTAAAGAATCTCTTACTGCGCCTCCAACAACATAAATTTTATAGCCAGAGTCTTTAAAAGCATTATTCAAAACTTCAATTTCATATGGCAGGTCCATCTTAAAAGAAATCTCTTTAGTTTCTTTTAAGATTCCAGATAAAAACATATTTCTTCTAACGTTATTCATATTGCAAATTTAAAAAAAAAGACTCAACTTTTGCTGAGTCTTTATAAAAAAATTAATTTTTATTATTTTGAAGCATTTGGATTTGGAACAAAAACCATAGAATTTAAATCTAAAATAAATTTCTTACTTTCATTTAAGAAATCTTTTTCATAAAACTTTTGTTTAATCCCAAAAATACTTCCAGGCTTTTCTACCTCAATAGTGTTTTCTTTCTTTGATTCGTTTAAAGTGTAATCTTTTGACTCATTTACTAAACTTACTTTTTCTTCAAAGAAAGAATTGTAATCATCTATATTATCTAATACAGAACTCATTTCTTCAGCTTCTTTTATGGTCTCAAATTTACTGAAAGTAGATAGTTTTTTCCATCTTTCTTGTTCATATTCTTGACTAGTCTTTTCAGTAACTATATAACGCTTATTTATGCCTTTAACTTCATTTTCTGTAAGAGATGAAAATCTTCTTTTTCTAAGTCTTTCTATTCTGTCAGCTTCGCTTTCATTAAGACCCATTCTTTTCATTTTATCATGGTCTTTACCAACAGTTCTTTCAAGTTCTTCTTTGCTGTTAGGCTCAACGAAAGGCATCCCTTGTGGGTGATAGTTAGGGTCAACTTTTACAACTTGAGTATAAGGCTTGCTTGCTTGTACTTTTCTTTCCTCTGGAATTATATTCCAATTTTTATCTACTTTAGGTCTGGAAGTTTGTGCTTTAGAATAAGGAGTTTTTTCAAATGATTTCTTTCTTGATTCGCTTAAAGTTTCTCCTTCCTCATAAATAGGATGATTTACTGGAATATTGTATGGTGCGCCAACATCAGACTTTTTGCCTCCCTTAGATTTATTTGCAAACTTTCTTGAAACATTTTTTGCAAACCATTTTGTTAAGTAAGAACCAGCACCAGCTCCGCCAGGGCCAGACATAGTAATTTCTTCAATAGTTTCTTTTTTTAATGAATTAAAGAAATCCTTTTTTTCTGCATCTGTTAAATCTGAAACATCTCCATCTTTAGCTCCATATTCATCTTCAAGTCTTTTTTTGAATTCTTTAGCTTCTTCTACGCCAAATTCCTTAATCATTTCTTCAAAATTAATTTCTTCATCATCAAACAAAAGATTAACATCATCTTTTCCGTCTAATGGCAAAGTGTTTAATTTTTTAACTGCAGGAATATTTTCTTCCTCATCATCAGAAAGTCTTTCAAAACCTTCATTTTCGTTTATTTTCCCTTTTGAAAAGTCTAAATCATCTTCAAAAAGACTTTTAAGTGTTAATTTTTTCATATTTAAATTTTCAACAATTGATGTAGTACTTTCTTCGAATCTATCTTCGACTCCAAGTTTAGTGTTTGTTAAATAACCAACTTCTCTTTCTGCAGCGTCTGTAAGTTCATCTTTTAAAACCTTATCTGCATCTTTTAAAGGTACTGATATTTTTTTTCTTACCATAAAAGTTTTTCCTTCATCATCAACTCCTCTAAAAAATCCTGCTTCAGGACTTCTATATTGAATATGGAGAATTTTTCCTTTTATTTCAAAGTCAAGTTGTGACTCAACTCTTTTTGTGCCAATTATTATTTGTTTTTCAAAAGTTCCATTACCATGGCCATGACTCATATTTAATGAGCTACTAAACTTTCTAGGTCTAGCCGTTATAATTACATTATACTGATTTTCTTCAACTCCAGTTCCATAAGTTGTTCCGTCTCCATAAACTCCAGCTACTTTATTATTTTTTTCATATCCAAGATTTTCAATTACTTTTTCTGTAGTTGTTCTAAGCAATTCTTTTATCTTCTCAAAAGTATCATGAGTATTTGATTCTAGACCTGAAAAATCTTTGTTAGATTTTTCTTCACCATTTTTTATATCTTCCATATCGGCCATAATATATTAACCTTTATAATATTTTTAATATAAATATACTTAAAAATTAAAAAACTAATATTAATAAAAATAAAAAAACCCACCTAAAGCGGGTCTTTTTTAAAGATTTTTTTTGATTATTTTCCAGTCTTGTTCATTTTTTATTGGAATGCCAGGATTATCTTGATATATTTTACCATCATATTCATATCCTTGAAACCTTCTTTTTATTACTTTTTCTATTTTTCCACTAATAGGATTTTTTATTGTATAACTATAATCCACATATTTTCTTTTAGAAAAAAGCCAAAATTTATAGTTCCAAATTGCATTTTTTATATAAAATTTTATTTTTTTAAAGAAAGACATATTTTAAAAAGGTAATATTACATTTATTTTTGAAAAAATTAAAATTGAAGAAAATGATATTGTAGATAAAATAATTATACCAATTATAAAAATTATTCCATTTACTAAGATTCTTTCAGCTAAAGAAGTGTTTTTAAACTCTATATCTTTATTAAATAATTTATATTCTTGAAATAAAAGTCTCCCAAAAAATAAAGAAGCAATTATTAATACTCCAAGTATTATTTTTAATAAAATTTCCATGCTATTATTGATTATCGGTTATATCTTGTGAATTTGGTGTTAATATCATCCCTTCAATCATATTCATCATTGAATTAGAATGTTCTAAATCCTCGAGTATTTTAATAACTTCTTCTGTAATTGAATTGTGTTCACCAACTCCAACTGGTCTATTCAAATAAATTTCTAAATCTGCAATTGCTTTATCTTTTTTTGCTTGATAATGGCTTTTTACGGCTCTAATTTGATTGTTCATTTGCACTTTTACATCTTCCATAATTTCTTGTTTTTATTTTAAAAGTATGTTTTTTTTTAAAAAAGTAAATAAAAAAAGGTGGAAAAACCACCTTTTATTTTATTTGTTTTTCTTATTTAATTCCCTTTCCTCTTTTTTTCTCTCTTTTCTTTCATCCATGATTCTTTGGCAAGCCAAGTCAACCATCTCTGAACTGTCTAATACAGTTTCTGCACCATAATAACGCAAGTTATCGTTAAACTCTCTTGTGTCTGGTGTTTTTTTGCCTAGAGAAGGATTGTCCATAGTTCCCATATCAATTCCGCATAAAGACTTATCTAATTGAATAATTTTATTTGAATCATCTAAATCTTTCCAGACATCATAAAATACAGTAATAATGTAATCATAATCATCATTTACCATTTTTTCAATGTCTGACCTTTTAATTAGTGAAGTTAAAACAAACCTTCCACCTTCTTTTCTTGGGTTTTTTGTACAATAAAGAAACTTAATTCTTTCTGGTTCTATATCAGCATTATGAGTTGTGGTGTCTTTAATGTGTTCAGCAATAACCATTAACTCATCGTCTGCATCCATGTAGCCTTCAAAGTCTGCTGGCAATACAGGTGTCGTTGGGAAATTGTGATTTGTTGTTTCAATTGTTGTCTCTGACATATACTTATATTTAAAAGTTACATATTAATATGTCAAAGTTAAAGAAAAAAAAATAAAAATAAAAATTATTTGTGAATTCTTGTGTTATTTGTATCCATAAGAGTTTTGGTTCTAATTCCAGATGCTCCTCTTACTGTTTTGCTTGTATTGTTGCTACTATTTCTTTGTTTTAACTTTTTTTCGCACCAAGCTCTAGCAGCATCACCTCCCCATAAACCCCAAATTTGCATGATTCCAGAGTTTTCTATTGTTTTGCCACTTATTTTTTCTTTTTTGTATTCTTCTTCTCTATTATCAAAGAAAGCTTTCATTCTTTTTAATTGAGAATGACTAAAAGGCTCTTTTTTTATTATTGAATTAGCCTTACTTTTACCAGAGCCTTCATTAGGATTAGAAACGTCTTTTGTTAAATCATTTTTGTTAACGGCATTTAAGGCTTCCTGTGCAGTATGTATCATTCCTTCTTCTGGTTCAAAGCTGCCATCATATCTATATCTGAAATCTTCTTCTAATTGAAATAAGTTTTCTTGTAAAAACATTTCATTTATTATATTTCTTATAATAATTCTTACAGATTTCATGAATATAAATTATTAGCCTAAAGAAGTATTTAAATCTCCTCCTATTATTTTTATCATTGCAGTTTTAATATCAACTGCACTTTTTGAGTCAAACCCTAAATTGTTTAAAATCCAATTTACCTCTTCGTAAAAACTCATATTATTAATAGGAGTTCCAGATTCAATAGCTCTTTTTATTGCAATCTCTAAAGCTTCTTCTGGTTTTATATAAGAGAAAGATGTGTTTTTTGCTGCGTCAGCTATTGTAGGAAGGAAAGTGTTAACAGTTTGACCTTGACCAGCCTGACTAATTCCCATAAAAGGAATTCCATCATTTCCATGTTCTTTCAAAACATTTCTGTGAGAAGTTAATTTCTTAAGTCTATCAGTTTCTTCCTTTAATTTGTTTTCATTAATATTTTTTACTTCTTTATCTTTTATGAATTCGCCTCTTTTTTGAAATGTTTCATTCAATTGTTTCATTCTTTCAAGCTGAGAATCTTTTTTATTGTTATTCTCTTCATTAGAATCGAAATCAAATATATCTTTTATTTTGTACATATCTTTTTGTTTTTATATAAATAATTTAATATTTTTTTTAATTACCAAGTTATAACGCCAAGACCCAAATCTCCGTAATATCTTTTACTTTTTGCTATAGTTTGTCTAATTGCTTTATCTGAATCGAATTTAGATTTACCAATCATTGAATTATTTGAATTATTTGGCATGTCATCATCTGACATTATATCTCCATATTCATCCACTATTTCTTCTAACGTATCAGTTTCTAATTCTTCTTCTGGTTTTGATTTAGAGATAAATTCTTTAACAAAATCAACCATCCCAGAGTTTTCTGAGTTATTATTCATCCAATTGCTTACACAATCATTCTTAACTGACAATTTCATATCTCTACCATCTGTTGTAGTAAAGTCGATTACAAACTTATTTTTGCCAATATTCATATTTGCATTTGCAACAGAACCTATAATGTCTGGCGCTAGATAAAAGAAATCTTCATTTCTTTCTTGAAAACTTTCAAATAATAAATTTCTTAAAAGCTGTTTACCTTTATACATATTCAATATATTATATTAAATAAATATTATAGCTTTTTATAAATTGATTAAATTTTTCCAGTTATTAATTAAATTTGGATGAATAGAAAATTTTAAATGAGATAACTTATCATCTTCGAATGCTATTTGTGTTTTTATTGTTGGGTAATAAAAATTATGTTGTTTTGTGTTGTTTTGATAATAACTTGGATACTTTTTTTCTACTTTATCATATTGCCTTTCGCTTTTTATCACTTCTGATTCTTTTTGGACAACACTTATCCAACTTTCTCCACATTCAAACCTATGCACTACTTTTATCGGTTCATTATATTTTATAACATGCCTATATTTCCCGTTTTCCTCTATCTTGGTTACAGAATAATCTTTTATTAAACAATAACACATTAAATAATCTTTATAGCAATCATAAGTGTCATATTTTTCAAAATATCTTTCCAGATAACCTTCTTTATTATATTCAAAATAATACATAACACAAATTAACTGAAAAAAAAGATACTTGTAAATGATAAAAGTTTTTGATTTCTATTTATTTAAAACAATAAAATAGAGATAAAAAATGCCATTTTCTGCAGTTACATTAATAGACGTTGAAGGATATCATAGTCCTAATGAAGGAAGAGTTATAATAAATGATAACTTTAAAAAATTATTTAGTGGAGTTAGCGATAGTCTTTCTTCTATAACTACAAGTGATATATATGCAACTAGCTTATCTGCTGGGACTATATATTCTGGCTCAACAAATTTATATGATATTTTCTTAACTACAGCAGACGGGAATGATGTAACAAGAGTACAAGCAGGAACAAATATAACAACTGGTGGTACAGGCAACTTACCAATAGTAAATCTTGCAGATGATATTTCATTAAATTCAATAAGTGCTAATACAATTTCTGGCTCTAGCTTTTTTGTTGGTTCAACAACGTTATCAAATTATTTAACTGGTAATTCTGTTTTTGTTTCTGGCTCATCTGGGAATTATTCAATTAAAGCAAATAATGATAGTCTTATTGATGCGACAGGAAATTATTCTTATGCTCAAGGATATTCAACTTCAGCGGTAGGGGATTACTCACATGCTGAAGGAGGTACAAGTACTTCATTAGGAAGTTTTTCTCATTCAGAAGGCTTATCAACAACAGCAAACGGAACTGCGTCTCATTCTGAAGGAACTTATACAACAGCTATAGGTTCATATTCTCATTCTGAAGGAGACTCTACTACTGCTTCAGGATTGCGTTCACATGCAGAAGGCGGCTTTACAACTTCTACTGGTAATTCTTCACATTCCGAAGGTTGGTACACAACTGCATTTGGTAATTATTCACATACAGAAGGTAGGTCTACTGTTTCAGTTGGTGAGTCGGCTCATGCAGAAGGAGAATCTACAATAGCTTCAGGTGACACTTCACATGCAGAAGGACTATCAACAACCTCAATAGGTCAGCGTTCGCATGCAGAGGGATATGGCTCTGTAGCTATTGGTATTGTTTCACACGCTGAAGGAAGTAGTACGTCAGCTATAGGGTCTGCTTCTCATGCAGAGGGTGAAGGCACGTTTGCTATTGGTGATTTTTCACATGCAGAAGGTGGTTATACAACGTCAGTTGACAGTTTTTCGCATTCAGAAGGTCAGGGTACAATTGCATCTGGTAATAGTTCTCACGCTGAAGGCTATGCCACTACAGCTTTTGGAAACTATTCACATGCAGAAGGGGAATATACAGTTGCTAAAGGTTATTCAACACATGCAGAAGGAGGTTATACAACTGCATATAATGATTATGCTCATGCTGAAGGTCTTAGTTCTTTTGCAATAGGAACATATTCTCACGCAGAAGGCCAGGCAACAATTAGCTCTGGAGAGTCTTCACATGCAGAAGGTCGTCAAACTACATCTTTAGGAAATTATTCTCATACAGAAGGCTCATTTAATACGTCAATTGGTCAAGCTTCACACACTGAAGGTTCTGAAAATACTGCTAGTGGTATTTATTCACATGCTGAAGGATGGTATACTATTTCTGCGGCTGAAGCCACTCATACAGAAGGTATATATACGACGGCTAGTGGTGACTATAGTCATGCCGAAGGCGAATCAACTATAGCTTCTGGTGATTCATCACATGCGCAAGGCCGTCTATCTGTAGCTGGTGGTGGAGTTAGTCATGCAGAAGGTTATAATACTAGAGCTATTGGAGACTATTCTCACTCAGGAGGTTACAATTCAATTGCCTCAGGAGAAACATCTTTTATTCACTCTTTAAATTCTTTAGTTACAGGAGCTAGAAGTGTTGTTCTTGGAGGTCAAAATATTACAGGTACAACTGCTGATACAGTTTATGTCCCAGGATTAAATATAAAAAATATAGGTTCTGGTTCATCAACAATAAATTTAGGTTTAGATTCAAATGGTAATGTTGTAACAGGAACAACAGCTTTATTAAGTAATTATCTACCATTATCTGGTGGTACAGTAACTGGTAATATTAATTTAAATAATGCAATTTTATCTGGCGTAGGAACATCAAATATATTTGATTTTAATTGGCTTGGGTTAGGGTATGTGGCCCTTGATAATGATAATGGTAATGGCGGTAAAGAATATTTATCGCTTGGGAATGATAGCCTACAAGCTTTTGCAAAAGGTGGTGCCATATCAATTAGTATGGGCGGTCTTAATGATAATCTAACACTTTATTCTAATGATAGAATGGCGTTAGAATCTAATGAGAGTATTAGATTAATATCACCATTTACTGGTAGTACAGCTATCGCTAATTTACAAATTGACTCACTTGGAAATATTGTAACAGGAACAACTAGTGTAGGTAGTTCGTCAATTTTTACAACAGGCTCAACTGGTACTTTTTCAATTAAAGCAATTAACGATTCAGGGCTTGACGCAACTGGTAATTATTCATATGCTGAAGGTAACTCAAACACATCTATTGGAGAAAGTTCTCACTCAGAAGGTAGAAATAATTTTGCAATTGGGAATTATTCACATGCTGAAAATTATTTTACAGTTGCTTCTGGTCAGTCATCTCACGCCGAAGGTGAGGCTACAACTTCTTTTGGAACAATTTCACATGCAGAAGGTAGCTATTCTATAGCAATTGGTAACGTATCACACGCTGAAGGTAGTGGAACTATTGCAAATGGTAGTAATTCTCATTCTGAAGGAAGTAATACTATAGCATCTGGAAATACATCACATGCTGAAGGTAGAGAAACTACTACTTTTGGAGAATATTCACATTCAGAAGGGTCTTATACAACTGCAGTTGGAGGCGCATCTCATTCAGAAGGAGACAATACTATTTCTATAGGTTCTGCATCACACGCAGAAGGTTCAAATACTAATTCAATAGGAACAAATTCACATTCTGAAGGATATTTAACAACTTCTAATGGAGCTCAATCTCATGCTGAAGGTAGACAGACTACTGCTTTTGGAGACTATTCTCATTCTGAAGGGTTTGGAACTATAGCTTCTGGTAAGTCTTCACATGCTGAAGGTTATCGTTCAACTGCAGTTGGATTTGGTTCACACGCTGAAGGAGGAGGAGAAATAGGCTTGACACCTTTTAGTGGAGGTACCGCTATTGGTGTAGGTTCACATGCTGAAGGAATTTTAACAACTTCTTTTGGTGTAACTTCTCATGCTGAAGGTGGAGTTACTACAGCATTTGGAGAATCTTCTCATTCTGAAGGTGTTAATTCTATAGCTTTTGGAGACTATTCTCACTCAGAAGGTCAATATACAACTGCCATTGGTAACAATTCTCATGTCGAAGGTAGTTATACAATTGCAACTGGAGTTAGTTCTCATGCTGAAGGATATAGTACGACAGCTTTTGGTCAACAATCACATGCTGAAGGAAATTATTCTATTGCTTTTGGGGACCATTCACATGCTGAAGGTCAATATACATATTCAGTCGGTAGCACATCTCATGCTGAAGGACTTTTTTCTACTGCTTTCGGCCCAGTTTCACATGCTGAAGGTTCTAGCACAACTTCATTTGGGTCAGAATCACATTCTAGCGGAATATATACAGTGGCTGGTGGTGATTATTCTTTTGCAGGCGGTAGAGGTTTTAATTCTACAAATAAAATAATAGCTAGTGGTAATACGTCCTTTTCTTTTTTTAGTAAAGCCGCAACTGGAAATAATGGTTCTTTCGGTAATTATTCTGCTATATTAGGAGGTCAAGACCAAAGTATAAAAACAGGTGCTACTAGTTCTGGTATTTTTGTCGGTGAAAATAATGTTGTAAATTCAAATGTATTAAGGTCAGCAATTATTGGAGGCCAAACAATAACTGCAACAACAAGTAATACAGTCTATGTTCCAGATTTTGTTATTAAAAAATCTGCTGCAATTCCAACAGGAACTACAGATACGGTTGGAGAAAGTGGTTCAATAACGTGGGACAATAATGGTTACATTTATTGGAAAACTCCTGTTGGATGGCTTAGAACAAGTGGAAGTACATTCTAAATATAAAATATAATTAAAAATTAAAAAAAAATGACAAATCAAGAAATTGAATTAACAACGGTAGTCAGAGCTACATTTGAAAATAACATTTGGAATATTGTTGTTACTGATGAAAATCAACATTTATATGGTCTTAGAATTGAAGGCAATGAAAATGACAACGATGATGATTTATTAGACAAAATCGAAAAGAAATTGTTAACAATTAATAAGTATGTTCCGCCAGTTTTGTATGCACCAACAACAAAAGAAAGTTTAGTTGGAAAAAAACCAAAAAAGAAAGAAAATTAAGTACTTTCTAAACAAAAAGGCGAGATTAATTCTCGCCTTTTTTTATAACATTCCAAACAAGTTATTTTCACTTCTTGACCTTCCATTCAATGTATCCATCTTTAAATCTCTTACTTCCCTATAAGAAATTTCTTTTTCTTTTAGATATTCTATAACTAATTCTTTTTGTCTATTTGAAGCTTGTTTATTACAAGGTCCTTTAAGTTGTTCAAATTCTAGTCCTATACTTGTAACATTCATTCCTATCATGAATTTTTCGTCTTCATCAGACTTTCTTTCTTTAGTTTTGTCATATACCATTATTAATAAATATTGACCATTACTAATCCTTGTAACATATGAACCAGAGCAATTTTTCATTTCATTTGCGGCATCAAGAACTGACTTCGGATTTGCCAAAAGTTTAATTTTTAAACCTTCGTTATAATCTTCTAGGTATCTAAACCTTTCAGCAAATTTCATAAATTTTTCATTTTTTTCTTTGTTGCTCAACATATTATAATGTTCAACAAGCTTATCATGATATTCTTTTAGTTCTGAAACTTTCTTGATTTTATCAAATTCTTTTGTTCTATCCCACTTCAAATCATTTATCATTCTAACACTATCATCATATTCATAAAAGCTAAAATTGCCCAATAAAGAATAATTTAATTTTGGCTCTACATCAGAATTAATATTTTCAAAACTCATTTCTTTATTTTGACCTATCCCAGCCATTTCCATTAGACGTTCTTTAATCGCACCACTTTCTGTATTTGTGTAAGAGTTTAATGCTCTCATTTTTAAATAGTCTAATGTTAATGGAATTATTTGTTTTAAGCTGTATTCGTTTATGTCACTTCTAAATTCAACCAAATCAAATAGATTTATAATATATTCAATGTCATATTTCATTACAAGATTTATAAGCTCTTCATAACTTATGAATTTAGTAAATCTTATTAATTTTTTATATTCATTAAATTTTTCTATTTTATTGAAAATGTATTTAGATACAGTTTTATTTTTAAGGTCTTCTCGTACATTTATTTTACCATAAGAAAAATCTAATTTCGTTCCATTGTTTATATTATTGAAACCCCACCTCTCTAATTCAGCATTAAAATTTATGAATTTTTTACCATCTTTAGATTTATAAACAAAATCTGATTTAGTATTTTTTTCTAAATCTAGTTCTTCTTGTGTTTTTTTATTTTCTATTGTAACAAGGAAATTAAATATTTTTAAAGGAGATGTAACGCCATTATCTGAAAGAACTGAAGGATTAGGTAGATTACAATTGCTCATCATATCATACAAAAATACAGAACCTTTTGTTAAAGCTATTGTAGATAAGTTTGAATAACAAATTATACCAAAGAATATAGAGTTTATTTTCATCAATATATCAAGACCAGCCTTTCCAATCATTTGGCTCATAAGCCCATCTATTATATTAATATTTTTAGAATCAACAACAATTCTTGCAACTTCACTCAAAAACATATGTACAGAAACTATTTTGTCAATAATAGTTATTTCTGAACCGTCATCACTTAAATAGAAATCTTTTAAAACCTTAATTATTTCATCTAGATTAAATTCTTTTTCTTTTTTTGAATTAAAGCTTTTATAAAATAATTTTTTATTTTCTTCGTCTACTAATAAATAAGATTTTTCTTCTTTAAATTTAACGAATCTAGATTTTTCTGTACAAACAGTTTTTACTTTATTTTTATAAAGAAATATTTTTTTATCCTCTTTCACAAAATCAAAATAACCATAAAAAAATATATTCGCTTCTTTTATTTTTTGAGAGTTAGCTTTTTTAGAGTAATCTGTTTTACATTTTGGGCAGATTACATTTACAGTACCTTCAATTCTATCAAAAACATCCAAATCTCCATAATAAGAGTTTGTCTCAACTTCCAGAGTTAATTCATCCTTTTTAGCTTTATTGTTTTTTTGTGTTATTTTTTTACCACACGTACAAAAATAAATTTCTTTATCTTTTTCTTCTCCATCATTATATACATGTTGAAAACAAAAGTTGTCTTTTAAAATTTTATAATCCATAATTTAATCGTTTTTATCTGGGAGGTTTTCTTTATCGGCAAAGCCTATTTTTATCTTATCATCAATAACCATTAAATAGAAGTCTAAATTGGTTTTTTTTGATTTGTATGTATAAAATTTAGCCAACTCTTTTGCAACATTCAAATTTTCTACATAAAACTCACCTATATTTTCATCTTTAACTTTAGACTCAAATTCTTTCCTTGTTATCTCTTTAAGCAAATCTTCTTCTCTTAAGTGTTCTAGAAAAATTTTATTATTATCAAACTGACTATTATCCTTTTTTTCAACCACAAAAAATTCTGATAAATATTCTTGATTCTCTTGAAGTAAATCCATAATCATTGTCATCGATTGCTCTCTACAACTATTCAACTCTTCTGTTTCACTACGATTTTTCCAGAAGTCATTAATTTGAATAAACCTTCTATAAATACTTTCATTTTCAATTATGCCTCTTAAAAAATCTTCTTCAAAAGAGATTCCTTTTTCATAAAAAAACACAATAAATAAATCTTTGTTATTATCATTTTTTACAGTAAAATGACCTAATAATTTCCCTAAAACTTTCATAAAATCAAATATACAAATATTTTTTTTTGTTTCAAAGTATTAATACTTTTTGAAAATACGATTTTTTCTTTTTTTAATATATTTATATGTACTACAATCACAAAAAAATTAAACCTTAATAAAAATGAAACTAAGTAAAGAAGAGCTTATTGAAATGATTAAGCAAGAAGCAAAAGCTTTAAAAGCATCAATGTTAAAAGAATCTGCTGTAGAATCATCAATGGATGTTTTTGAAGTTGAAATGAATTCAAACGATGAATTGGGAGATTCAGATAAGGCTTTAACTTATAAAGCTCCTTCAAAGAAAGTTGAAAAATCAGGAGAAACTCCTTCTGCTGTTAAAATGAACCAAAAAGATAATGACCAAGGTTCTGATGAAAAAGCATCTGTAGCAGTTAAAGTAGATGCTAGCGGTAAAAAAGGTGGTTCTAATCACTTAACTGGTCAGGCTAATGCTAATTTTACTTCTAAAAACGATATTCAAGGAACTAAAGCTTCTGGACCTTTCGAAGATAGAGTTAGTAAAAATCATGAAGTTGAAATGAATACAGAAGATAAGGTTGTTGACGAAAAAGCAAAAACTTACGTTTCAGCTGGAGCTGAAAAAGGAGGTCATACTCATACTGCTGGACAAGCTAAAGCTGAAGTTCATGAAAGAATGCCAGAAAAAGATGCTGAAGAACCAACTGAAAGAATTGCTAAAGGTATAGAAATTGACGGAAGCAATATTGACCTTAAAGAGTCTTATTCAAAGAAAGAACTTAAGAGCTTTGTATTATCTGAAGCTAAAAAAGCAGTTGATAATTATAAAAAAGCACAAAAAAGAGCTGAATTAGAAAAAGAACTTTTAACTCTTAAAGAAGGTCTTGAAAAATTGGGAGAAAATATAGATTAATAAAATTCATTTAATTAAAAAGCCGACAAATAAGTCGGCTTTTTTTTATGCTTTTATTTTATTGTTAAACCATTCTTTTGGTTCGTTATTATTTATGTTTCTGAAAATTCTTACTGTTATACTTTTTTTGTTTGTGCTAATTTCTTTCCAGCAAGACAAACATATATCAAAATCTTTTCTTATGGATTTTCTAGCATTTTTTACTCTTTTGAAGTATTTATGAACAATTTTTCCGTTAATTCTATCCAAAAAAGTAATATGATATAAAGTTTGTTTTTTCATTTATTTATGAATTTAAATTTTATTAAGAGTTATGGTGTATTTAGCGCCTTCTCCACGTTCAACTCTAATTTGTTCAATATACTCTATCAATTCTTGATGGCTATTCGCTTCTGCGTATTTACTGCCATTTACATAAATTGCATAATCGTAAGTTTCTATAATTGTAAATTAATATTCAAAAATAACAGCTTTTTCAGATTTCCCAGATTTTGGGCCATTAGGTTGTGCATATTCGTTTACTGACATATTATGTTCAGTCAAATAAGTTTGTAAACTTCCCCAATATTCATGAGATTCAGAAACGCATACATTTAAATCGCCTTCTTTATCTTTAATTTCTTCAAGCTTTACTATTAACTCAGATATTTTCATAGTTAAAGTTTTTACGATTTTAGAATTTTATAATCATGCTCTTGAAGAGACTTCATGCCTAGAGCGTTAATCTTATCTAAAACCATATCTTTAGTTACATTGCCATTAATAAATTCATCAAACAACATGTCAAAAGTTTCTTCATAATCTTCGTTCAAAGATTTTTTAAACTCTTGAATTCTATTTGAATTTACAATTTCTACTAAACTATTAGTAAAATCTTCTTTGCCCAAAACTGGTACATTATTTTCTAACATTGCATTGATTACAGCATTACAAATTATTTCATCTCCAAAAATATAAGTATGTTCATATTTTTCACATTTACTGTCTTCAGTTAGCAAATGTTCATGCAAAAACAACCCTGTATTTTCATTGAAATGTCTAAATACAGCAATTGCTTGTTCTTCTGTAATATCTGTTGGTACTGTTATTTTTGTTACCATGTTTTATAGTTTTAAATATAATATGAAAACGTTTAAAGTAAAAAAAAATTACAAAGTTTAAAATTTATTTTTTTTTCATATTTATTAATAAATAATATAAAATAGAATTAAATCATGAAAATAACTAAACAAGAATTAGCTCAAATCATCAAAGAAGAAGCTCAAAGATTTATGGCTATAAAGAAATTAGAATCAGAAAAGGCTGAAATAGAAAGACAACTTAATGAGTCTTACATGGAAGAAGAAATTGATGAAATGGAAGAAGGATTTCTTGGGGACGTTGGTAAGAAAATAGGTGGCGCACTTCAGGCTGGAGCATCGGCTGTACAAAAAGCAGCAGCATCAAAAATAATCAGCCCAGAACAAAAAGCGGCAGGCAAAAAAATGTTTGATGAAAAGATGGCAAAACTTAAAAGTGAAATACAATCTAAAGGCTTTACTGATGATAGAATAATTACAGTTGATACTAACGGTAAACAAATTCAAGGACTTGATGAGAAGAGTTTAAATGATGCGGCTGAGCAATACGCTTATCAAGGATATTTAAATTATGGATTATCTAAAAGTAGCGGTAAAGTTGTTGTTAGTTTTGTTGAAGGCTCACTAACAGGTGCTGGTGGACAAGGAGGCGGCAAAGTTGTGAAAACACCAGAATTAAAGAAAGAAGAAACAATTTCAGAATCAGTTATCAGACAAATGATTAAAGAAGAAGCTGAAAAAATTGAAAAAGCAAAAGCTTTAAAAGCAAGAGCTAATCAAATTAAAGAAGAATTGAAAAATCTATAATTAATTAAACATTATAAAAAAGCGAGCTAAATGGCTCGCTTTTTTTATTTGTAAATATTTCCTATCGTTCTAGAACTTACTCCTATTGGTTGGCCAAAATTTTCAAAAAAACTTGAATAATCATTAATTTCTACAGGAATATTTTTTGGATTTTTAGAACTGTTTAAACTTAAATTAAAAGCAGGGCTAGCAACTAAATCATAAGAAAAAACAGTATAATCAGTTTCTGCAAAAAAAAGTTTTTCTTTTTTCTCTAACAATAATTTTCTATAATATATCATAAATTAGAATATTTTATATTTGGACCTCTTCTTGAACGTCTTGTCCTATATTTCTTATACTTTTCTATCAACAATTCTCTTCTGTATTCATTTTCTTTTTCATATTCAAAATCAATATAGTGAAGTAATCCTGTAGGAGCACTTAATGGTTGCACACTAACTAAATCAGTACCTATAGTAGAAGCAAAAACTCTTCTAACTAAAGGCATTGTTAATGTGCCAAAATCAAAAGAAAATTTTTTCTTTTTTTCAAACAACAACTCTCTTTTAAAAATGTTATCTGTTTTATTTTTAGATTCTGTTTCAATAACTGTATTGTTAAGAATTTTTGTCCAAGAATCAAGGTAATGTTTTAAGGTTGAACTCATTTTTTTTGTTATTAACTAAATCTTCTATTAACTATTGGAAATCTAACTGCACCATATGGATTTTGATATTTTTTTTCATATAAAAGATTTCTTTTATACTTTGACTTTTTATTGGCAATATGATTTATTTTTTGTTTTTTTATCTTATCTAAGCTAATAGAATTGTCTGAACTAAGATTGAAATTTAATAAAGAAATTATTTCTCTATCAATTTCTTTTGCTATTTGTTCAGACAAAAGTTTTGTCAATTCTTCTTCAGCGCTAAATGTTTTAGGCTTATATGTTTCAATTAAAAGAAATCTTTTATATACATTATTTGACTTATAACTTAATTTTTCAAGTTCTTTTTCTGAATCAACACTATAATATGAATGAACATCTTGAGCTAATTCAGGAGTCCATGTGCACTTTAATTTTCTTGGTTCTGAATTTACAACTACCGACTTTAACTGAAAAGTATAGTGTTTTTTTTCTAACAATAAAACTCTTAAATATTTTTTAGACATATTACAATTATACGACAAAAATTAAAAAAATAAATATTTGCATATTTATTAAAAAAAACAAAAAGAGATGGCAAAAAAAATTAATAACAGTTCAGTTGGATTCATTAAAGCCAACAAAAGAAAAAGACCAGGAGTACACTCTAAGTGTAAAAATTCAAATTTAAAAAGGTCTAAAAATTATTCAAAAAAATATAAAGGTCAAGGAAAGTAATTGGAAAATTTAAGAAAAATAATTAGACAAATTTTAAAAGAATATGTTGAACATTCAACAGTATTGTCTAATTATGAATTTTACGCTTCTCCTTACGTAGTTTCAAAAATGCTTAATGACATAAGAAATGTTGGAAAACATTTAGATTCTAACTTTCTAAAAAATATAGAAGGCTTACAAGTCCTTTCCATAAATGAAAGAGATGGTAAATTGGTTTGTGAAATAGGATATCCAGATGGAACAGTTGTACTATTTTATAAATCTGGGAGGGGTACTAGTGGTAAACAAAAAGGGTCCTGGTTTCCAATACCTGGTTTTACAAGAAATGCTTTTGAAAATCGTGGACAAATATTTCCAGAAGGTTGGTTTGTAAAAGGTTCTCTATCAGAAGTTTCTAATAGATACGGCAGTAGAGTTTTTAATTATACTGCCGATTATCTATTAGCTAATGAAAATGAAATTTTTTGACAAAAAACGAGCGTAACCCACATTCTGTTTTAATTCATCATTTATCTTTGCCGCCAACCCGACATCATAGAACAGCTCACCTTCTCTGTCTGTTTGCGTTGCATCCTCGGCAGTAAAAGCGACTTGGTAAAGATTCGAACTTTACTATCCCTGCAAATGGGTTATTGCCAATTAATTTTATCTAAGTCTCCTGCCTTAAGCTGTGATGTGTGGAGTTTCCTCTCTTTCGAGCGATGAATCCTCTTTTTTCTGTCAAATATTTATATTATGCTAAAACTTCTTCAGCCACTTTTCTTACCTCAGAATTATCTGCTTTTCCCTGAAACTTTTTATTGAACGCTCCCATAATCATTCCAATATTATTAGCGCCATCATTAACAATAATTTCAACTTCTTTTCTCACTTCTTCTGTTGTCATTAATTTAGGCAAATAATCATTTAGTATATTAAGTTGAAATTCAGATTCAACGTCTCCAGACTTAATTGATTCTTTAAGAGATTTTTCAACTTTCTTTAAAATGCTCATAACATTTTCGTCAGTTGATTCAACTCCTCTTCCTTCAGCATTTTGAATTTCACCTTTAATAACTCCAAGAAAATTCTTTTTTTCCATTTCTTTGCTCTTAAAGGCTGTCATAAAATCTTGATTGATTTTTTCTTTTAAAGTTGTCATAATATTTTTTTACTAATTAATTTTTATAATACAAATTTAAACATAAAATTGCAGAACAAAAAATTTTAATTGAGACAGCGAAGAGAATCGAACTCTTCTAAATGGGTTTGCAATCCATCACCTCTGCCGCTCGGTCACGCTGTCATTATTGGAGCCTTATGAGGGACTCAAACCCCCGACCTGCTGAGTACAAATCAGCTGCTCTAAGTCAACTGAGCTAATAAGGCATTATATATGTACTCCCAGAAAGATTCAAACTTTCAACCTCCGAATCCGTAGTTCGGCACTCTATTCAATTGAGCTATAGGAGCATTTATTGTACGCCTAAGTGGAATTGAACCACTGACCTCTTGATTATCAGTCAAGTGCTCTAACCAACTGAGCTATAGGCGTATGTTGCGCACCAGGCAAGATTCGAACTCGCAACTACTAGTTTTGGAGGCTAGTACCCATACCATAGGGTCTCTGATGCATTTTGTAGCTCAAACAAACATTTAATTAAGCTCAACTTAAAATATTAATGAGCTTTAAATATTACTTTTTGAGCTGTATTTTGAGCAAGAGATGGGGTTCAAACCCACGGCCTTCTGAGTGGAAGTCAGATGCTCTATCAACTGAGCTACTCTTGCATATGTTGTGGGGATAGAAGGACTCGAACCTCCGTGTGGTATGCTTGATTTACAGTCAAGTGCAGTCGCCGCTGTGCCATATCCCCATTTTCCGATTTTCTTTAATTTTCAGTTTGCGGTATCGGACTACCATTTCTGCTACGTGGACGGAGCTAGATTCGAACTAACATTAACCATTTAGGTGTTTAGTGTACTGCTAAACTTGCTTGCCGACAATCGAGGTTTGGAATAGGCGATAATCCAAACTGACATGCCATTGCCATCCGTCCTTATGGTGGAGCTGGGCGGGCTCAAACCGCCGACCCCTGCAGTGCAAGTGCAGTGCTCTAGTCAACTGAGCTACAACCCCATAATAATTAAAAGCTTGAGACTACAGCTTTTGCAACAATACTTTCATCCTTACATTCCTTTAAGTGCTACCTTATTGGTTTGAGATTTATCCACAGTGTCCCTTTCAGGTATCTGTATATTGTCATCGCTGCCTTTTTTGAAGAGTGGCATTTCTCTTATCAATACTAACTACTCGACATTTCGAATCATCACCTGTCTTGCGGACATTAATTACGCTTTTAACGCTTATTAGAAAATCTTCTACTTTATCAAACGACTTTCCCTTGCGAGGTCCATCGCTCCTGTTATCTTAAAGACCAGGAATTAAGCGACTTTTCGTTTAGTATTTGTTCCAGACTTTTGCTTTTAATTTGCTTGATGAAGGAGTTGAACCTTCGACCTATTGTTTAAGAGACAATCACTCTACCAACTGAGTTAATCTAGCTTTTTTACCTACTAAGTTGTGCTGGAACCATTGCTTCATTCTCTTTTGAAGAACAAAATACAACACAACTCTATGCGTTTCGGCTTGCGGCCTACTGTACAGAAATTAACTTTAATTTTCATCAAAGCTTATTCAAGATTACTACGACAACTTTAACATCATCGCCTCACCTCTCATTCTGGAGTCTAGCCCTTGATTTGCGGTCTCGAACAGTACTCCTACACCTTATCCATACTCTAGACTACGTGACTTGGATATGATAGATAACGCATCCCTGCATCTATTTGTGTCCAGCATCGCCTAACACTTATCCTTTCCAAAGGACTATCTAATCACTTACGCCTTTCACTCCGCTTGGTTACGAAGTCTGCTGTTGGCAGCAGGGGACGGTGCTTGCTTGAATTGACCATAAAATGGCGGGTAGTTGTAGGCAACTTTCCCCTTCACATCATTGCTGATGTTTATCTTTCTTCGTGACGCCATAAGACATCACAACCTTCTCAAGCAAAGGTAATTTTTTTAATATTTCAAAGAACTTATTTTCAGTAGGGTAGACAGGGCTCGAACCTGCAGTAATGTCCTCATCCCAAATGAGGCGACTTGCCAATTAGTCTACTACCCTATTTTTCAAATTATGAAAGCTCGTTTGCTTCCTAAAGTTTTGACACAAAAAAACCCGAATCTTTTTTATGGATTCGGGTGTGTTCTAGTTTGATATATATTTGTTTAACTTAACTAATCAATACTATTGTGAATTAACACACCCATACCATCCCAACGATACGCGGGACAAATCCCCGTCGCTGTCGGTCTAATATTCTTATATGTGTTAATTGTTTTCATTTTGTTTTTAGTTTAAATATAATTAAAAAATCTTTTTTCTAATTTTGTAACGTTGCAAATGTAAGAAAATTACACAAAAAACAAAACATTTTTTTAATTTTTTTTTCACTTTTTTTATAAAGTGCTGATAATCAATAAGATATTTTTTAAAATTTTTTTTTTATTTTTCATAAAAAATATTAAAATAAAATATATTTATTTTTATGAATAAGCAAGAGTTAAGAAAATTAATAAGAGAATCTTTTGGAAATGATTCTCAAATATATGTTACTGAAGGAATAGAAGTTGATGCATATTTAAGTTCTACAATTAATCCAGATGACTACTATACTAACAAAAGTAAAGCTACAATATATTGGATTATTGATATGGAAAATAAAAGTTTTGGTATAAAAGAATTCTTTCCAGTAATAAAAAAAATAGATTTAAATTTAGAAATTTGGAGAGAAGAAAATCAAGAATACGAAACAATAAAAAAAGTATTTGATAATATAAGTGCAGCAGACGGAGGTACAATAGAAGATTTTAAGTTGACAATCACAAAAACATGTGATAGAGGTCATATTTATCCTACTGATTTATTGATGGATGAAGGAAATAAAACAATAGAAATAAGTTTTGATATGCCATAATTATTTGCCATGAAAAAGAAAGACGAAGAATTCGATGATTACGATTGGTTCAATGAACAAAGTATTTGAAGATACGGTTTAGGACCGTTATAGTTTCGGCTATACAGGCCATCTAAAGCTCGCTACTATTAGATGGCCTTTTTTTTTGATATTTATTAATATAATATACAAACATGTTAAAGGAAAATTACATAAAAAGATTAAAGGAATTAGCTGGTATTATTTCTGAAAATAATATAGAAGAAAAAAATGAATTAAATGATTTAATCTATAGTAATGAGGTATTTTTAAGTGAAAATGAAAAATTTAGAAAATACTTTAAAGGCATACAAATAAACGACTATAAAAACAAAACATTTCCAGAAAATAATTCTGAAAAAACAAGAGAAGAATTATTGAAAATAAAAGCCCTAAAAGCAGATGAGGAATTTATAAGAGAACATGATAATATATATTATGTATTTAAAAAATATTTTGAAGAAAACAATTTAGATTTTCCAAAACTTTTAGTTAAAGATTTAATAGAGGCTTCAAGATATTTCTTGATGAAACTTAAATATCATTATAAAAGACCAAGACCATATCAAATAGCAAAAAAGATGGATATAAACTTAAATTCAATTAGACTTAGTTCGGCTAAATCTCCATCTTTTCCTTCTGGACACGCTTCTCAATCAAATTTAATAGCCTATGTGCTTTCTGATATGTTCCCAAAGCATGAAGACAAATTGATGAAAATAGCAGACAATATCTCAAAAAGCAGAATGATGGCAAAAGTCCATTTTCCAAGCGATATAGAATATGGTGAAAAAATAGCAAAAGACCTATTTAAACAATATAAGAAGAACAATAAATAAGAAAAAAAATAATATTTATCAATATAATATTTAAACATGAGAAAAGAAAAACTACGTATGAAAATGCTTTCAGGTATTATCACAGAAAGTGAATACAAAGCAAAATTAGAAGAAAATTATGATGCAAATTCTATTGGTTCAGAAATAGATGAGTGGATTGAAGCTAATAGTGATTATATATCAAAGTATAGTTTAGAAGATAAAGTAAAAGAATTATTAGGAATTGATTCTGAAATAACATCAACAGAAGAGATAGAAGAGGATAAAGGAGGGAGAATGTATGGTGAAAATTGGGACAAGAAATTGATTACAATTAAACTAAATGGTCAAGATTTAGTGAAAGTTTGGACAGATTCAAATGGAAGATTTGCTTTTGGAAAGAGTAGTATACATTTTGATGATTTGCCAAAAGATAAAATAGTTTCAGCACCTTATGGTGGTGGTGCTCGTTTTTATTTTGACAGAAGCTTATTAAATTAACCTAAAAACGTGCCTTCTTCTGAAGCACCAAGACAAAAAAACCTAGAATTTCTAATTATGAACAATAAAATTTTATTAGAACACGATAATGTTATAGATGAAATTATTTCATTATTTGCATTAAATGAGGCTGGTATACCAGATAACCCTTCTGATACTTATGTGTGGGATATTGCAAAAGAAAAAGTAGAAAAGGCCACTAATAAAATTGATAATAAAGAAAGGGCTATTTTGTTTGTGGAAAAATTTTTACAAAAGGCAAAAATGTTGCCTAAAAAAATAAAGGTTAGATTAACAAAGTATGTATTAACTGGTCTTTTAGGATTATTGTCAATGACAACAATCAATAACCTTTTAAATAACGAAGTTCCAGAAGTAAAAAACGACATAATCAATCAACTTTCCGTTATAACAACAAATTTTGAAAAAGAAAAAAAAGATTATAAACAAGATAAAGAAGTTGAACAATCATATTATTTTAAAACTCCAAAAAAAGTTTCAGATAATTTGATAGAATTTTTAAAAAAAACAGAAGGTTATAGGTCAATAGGATATATTGTAAAATCGAATAATGGTAGAGACGATGGAATGATAACGATTGGTCATGGACATGCGGAACCAAAAAGAAAATCAAAATACAAAGTTGGACAAAGAATCTCAAAAGAGGAAGCTGAAAAACTTTTGAGGCAAGACCTTAAAGATGCAGAAAAAGCAGTTAATGATATTTTTGAAAAATGGGACAAAGAAGGAATACCATATCAATTAGACCAGAATATGTATGATGCGATGGTTTCTATAGCGTTTAATAGAGGAAGAGGAAATTTATGGAACTCAGAATTTGTAGCATTAATTAAACAAGGTAAATATATAGAAGCTAAAGAAGAAATAAAAAATATGAGTAAACATAAATATGCAGAATTTCCTGGATTAAAAACTAGAAGATATGAAGAAGCGGAAATGTTTGGAAAAAATCTTGATAAAGTACTTGCTTTACTAAAAGACGTTTCTAAAAATAATAATACTATTTCTGAATCATATAAATTAAGACTCAAAACTTTAGCTGGCATTTTATAAATAAAAACTATTTATATAAAACAAAAACAAACACAAAAACAAACAATTATGAAAAATTTTTTATTAAACATGTTAAGCTCTGAAGGAAAGACATCTTCTAAAAGATTTATTACTTTTCTAGCCTTTGGACTAATATCAATCGGCTTTTTAGTTGATTTATTTACCAATTTAACAATATCAGAACAAGTGTATTCAGGTGTTGAATATATAGTTATAGCTGGTCTTGGGTTTACTGCATCTGAAAATTTTGTTGGATGGAAAAGAGCATCAAAAGGAAAAAGTGATGTGGAGGGTTAAAGATTTATTTATAAATTTATTTTTAAAAATTAGACTTTGGTATTTTGTTAAATTTAAGCCAAATAAATTTAACAATGTAATAAACAGCATAGAAAAAAATGGCTGGGAACTTACATTCAATGATGAATTTGATAAAGGCGAATTGGACAGAACAAAATGGAGAACTGATAATTATTTTGGTCTTAGATATCACCCAGGTAACATAACAGAAAAAGGTATAGCTCCAGATGTATATTTTGACGATGACTGTTTTGAATTTACAGATACAACAATGAAACAAATTGCAAAGAATGAACCTATTGATGTTAATTACATTGATTGGAATGGTCGTGATTGGGGTAAATACACAATACCATATAGAGTTGCAATGATTGATAGTTCAAACAGTTTTTCTCAGAAATATGGTTATTTTGAAATTAGAAGTAAAGTAACGCCAGAACCTGGTAGTTGGCCAGCATTTTGGATGGTTTCTACAGATTTTTATCCTCCAGAAATTGACATATACGAAATATATACAGGAAGGAAGGGTGCGGCAAATTCTTTTACTTCAACTTTTCACTGGAAGGAGAGGCCTATAGAAGAATTGAAAAAGAAAATGAAAGCTTCAAGACATTGGACTATGGATAATGCTAAAGATTTTCATTTATACGCTTTTGAATGGGACAATAAAAGTTTTAAAATTTACTATGATAATATTCTTGTTAGAATTTATTCTAATCCAGAAGCTGTTAAATTTTTTAATTTCCCAATGCACATTATAATTAATAATTCAATACACATTGAACAAGGGCCAGAAAATGCTAAATATCCAAATTATCATGAAGTTGATTATGTTAGAGCCTATAAAAAGAAATAATTTAAAAAAAATAAATAATATTTATATAAAAATACAAAATATAACTAATCATGAAAATAACTAAATCTCAATTAAAACAAATAATAAAAGAAGAAGCTTCAAGATTTGTTCACATACAAACACTAAAAGAAAGAAGAGAGGAAATAATTAAAGAACTTAATTTATTAAATGAGTCTGATGAACTATTAGAAGAAGGATTAAAAGGATGGATTACTGCTGGACTTTTGTCTTTGGCAGCAATAGGAGGAGGGGCAAAAGTTTATCAATTAGAAAAAGAACATGCTAAAAATGAAAAAATAGAACAAAAATATTACAATGATTTTTTATCGGAAGCACTTCAGAAAATGTCTAAAAGTGAATTAGAAGATTTAGGTATTGACATAAATGGTAAAACAAATTATTTATACGTTTCTGGCAATGACAGTCAAGAAGAATTACAATCAATATTTTCAAATTATGCCAGAAATTATATTATGTCAAACCCAAAAGAATTTGGATTAGATTCATCTACTGGCAAAATTAAATGGTTAAATCAAGACAATTATACAATAAAAGAAAATGAACAAATGCCTTCAGGATTTGTTCACATACAAACACTAAAAGAAAGAAGAGAGCAAATAATAAGAAAAATTAATTTACTAAATGAAGAAGAAGTGGGAAATAAATCTTTATTGGAGCAAATAAAAGACTTACTTAAAGCTAATAAATTTTTGGCAGATAAAGCTGACTTTATAACTGAAGAAATGGTAAAAGATGAAGGTAATTCTATATATTTACAATTTCCAAATGAACTAGACTCTCCTCATATAAAAAAACATTTTGATAAATCAGGTCCTGCATCAGCTTGGTCAATAAGTAAAGAATCTGTAAGTGATTTGATTTTAAAAACAATAAAAACAAAACCAACAAAGTCCGTTCAAGAAGGGCCAACATTTAAATATAAATGGCTTAATGTAAATTCTGGTAAAAATATAGGATTTGATTCTTTGAAAAAAGTTAGCGAAAAAGTAGAGCAAGTTGTTGACTTAGAACCGTTTGGAATGGTTGATAGAGTTAAAGATTGGAATCAAATAAGTAAAGTTGTAAGTGATAACAATTATGAGCTAGTAACAAAAAACGAACAACCATATACTGAAGAAGATTTAAATAATAATGAACCTGCTTTTATAAAACAAAATATAGGAGTTATTTATGGTGATAAAACAGAAAATCCAACAAGTATTTTTAATTTAATTTTAGCTAAAATTGGTGAGGTTAACAATAAACCAGTACTAACTTTAATGACCGTATTTCCTGGAATTAATCCTGTTGATAACTCTGGTAATGATATTACCAATAAAAAAGATTTAATAAAACATGGATATGCTTTAATCAAATCAAAGTCAATAAATGAATCAATAAGAAAAATTGTTAGAGAAGGATTTTTAAATCTTTTAAAAGAAAATATTTATGATAATATTGAAAACATTTCTGATAAACATTGTGGTGGCGAATTTAATTGGTGGAACCTTATGGAAGATATTAAATTAGCATTAAAAGGACATTTTGAAAACTATTCTATAACTGAACTACCTGATACTGATGATTCATGCGGCTTTAAAATAACTAAAGATGACCGTTCAGTTCCTTTATATATTAAATATGATGATGATAGAGGTGAAAATATAATTAAAATTATATGTAAAGATTCTAATGGAACTTATGAATATGAAATGCTTTCTTGGGAAAATACTGGCGGAGAATCTAGAGGATTTGACTCATTCGGACATGAAAGTTCATCATATCAAGAAGAAGGTGTTGAATGTGATGTTAAAAAAAGTAATATTCAAGAAGCTATAACTGAAATTGAAGAATATTTAAATAAAAAATACGATAGTATAAAATAAAATTAATAATAATCAATTTAAAAAGCCCACTAAAAAAGCCCACTAAAAAAGTGGGCTTTTTATTTAATTAACAATTCCAACATAAACTTTCCAGGAATCATGAAAAGAGTTTAATCTTTCTATGTATGACAAATAATTAGGCCTAAAAGGTTTATGATGCATTGTCAAATTGTATTCCTTTAAAAAATCATCTACTAATAAATCTCCTTTTTTAACATTACATTTTCCGCAACAAGTAACAAGATTATTCCAAGTATTTTGTCCTCCTTTTGACCTTGGATGAACATGGTCTATAGTTAATTTTTCGCTAGAACGACAATATATGCATTTAAAATCATCTCTTCTAAAAACATTTTCTCTTGTTAAGTTAACCTTTCTAAATGGAACTGAAACATATCTTAATAAACGTATAACTGTAGGTCTTTGGTATTTTGTTGTTGAAGTAACTATTGGTCTATCAGGTATATGTTCTACTACTTCAGCCTTACCTTTAAAGACCAATTTAAAACCTCTTGACAATGTTGTTACATTTATAGGTTCATAAGCACTATTTAAAACTAATACCTTCATATAATTTATTTTATAATTATAAATAATTATTTTTTTTTATTTAAAAACTATTCAATTTATTATTTTTTTTATTTTAAAGTAGCGGAGGTCGGACTCGAACCGACGGGGTCTTTCGACACAAGGTTATGAGCCTTGCCAGCTACCAACTACTTACTACTCCGCAATATATTGTAGCGAGAGACAGAATCGAACTGTCGACCTTGGGGTTATGACTCCCACGCTCTAGCCAACTGAGCTATCTCGCCATAAATTAAAGCCTACATTAAGTAAGCTTTAATTTTTTTAAGAAGGATTTAATTTTTTTTATTCTTCTTATTTTTCTGATTTTATTTGCTCGTTCAAAAATTAAACGAACTTTTTTATCAATCTTTCCTTCTCTCTCTGACACACTTAACACTTCTCTCATATCTATTTGTTTTTATTTATTCTTTTTTATCTGGAAGCTTTGAATCCAATTCATTTATTAACCAATATGGACTTCCACCTTCTACTTAATGTATTTCGTTGAAACCATTTTCTTTAGTAATTAAAGACTCTTCTTCAGTTATTGAGCCAGAATGTTTTCCTGCACCTTTTTTATTTTCAATATTACCAGTACTAGGATTATAACTGCCCCAATCAGCCATTCTATCATTTCCTATTGTTTCAATAAAATATTTTTTACCAGTTCTATAAGAAACAACAATCTCTCTTCCAGTTTCATCTCTATTAATCAAAAAGTTTTTTAATACTTCTTCTTTTATATTTCTTTTCATTTTAAGTCATTTTAAAGTTCAAACGAGTGTGATTTGCCACACTCGTTACACTTTACGTCAATGTAAGTGTAAGACCAGTCTTCGTAATAATTACCTTGACTGATATATGGATTTTGAATTTCTTGTCTTATTTTTTTATTTTCTGTTGGACAAGTAAACTCAATTTCAATCACATGTCTAATTGTCGTACATCCTTTTAACATGACTTTTAATTTTAGTTTTTGAGCAAGAGATGGGATTCCAACCCACGACCCCAACCTTGGCAAGGTTGTGCTCTAAGCAGCTGAGCTACTCTTGCTTATTGTTGCTCTCCCGCCTGGGCTCGAACCAGGGACCCTCTGATTAACAGTCAGATGCTCTAACCAACTGAGCTACAGGAGATTGTATTTACATTATTTGCGGTCCCACACGGATTCGAACCGAGCTGAAATCCTCCGTGACAGGGAGGTGGCCACACCAAGCAGCCCCTGAGACCTTTTTTTTTACAAAAAGTGGGTGAATAGTCGGAATCGAACCGACGACACAAGGAACCACAATCCTATGCTCTGCCTACTGAGCTATATCCACCATATTAAAACTTACTTTTTTCACATTAATCGGAATTTAGATTGTGCTTTTTACCTTGTTGGAGTCGAACCAACATTCTCTCGGCTAACCGCCGAGCGCCCTACCAATTTACTACCAAAGGTAAGTAAGTTTTTTATTTTAAATTCAAAGAACGTTTTCTTTTTTGTTCCCCCGACAAGATTCGAACTTGTGGCCCTTCCATTAAAAGTGGAATGCTCTAACCTGCTGAGCTACGAGGGAATAATTTGTGCGCCCAGCAAGATTCGAACTTGCGACCCCCGCATTAAAAGTGCGGTGCTCTACCAACTAAGCTATGAGCGCATTTTGATTTGGGATTCGCTCACACTTATTAGTAGAGTGAATCCCTAAAGTTTATATTTAAATTTCTTTTTCATTTTCTTCAATTTCTTTTAATACTTCTTTTAAAGCTTCTCTTTTAATTTTATTTCTTTCTTTTCTGTATTTGTAATATGAACACATTTCACAACTACATGGTGTCGATGTAGATTTCATCCAATAATAAAATTCTCCATCATTAAAAAATTGTTTAACTCTCTTTTTAACTTTTTTAGCTAAATCTTTCCTTCTTTTTGCTCTTTTGTAATTTTTCATTTTTACCTCAGTTTTTGCCAATTACTCTTGAGCCAAGTAACTAGCTTGTTATATGAGGTATCTAATTCTACAATTTTTCATTTTTATATTTTTAAAGTCACTAACACATAAGCATTTACATACTTACCGTCATTTATAAATTTTAGTTCATTATAAACATATCCTTTTTTAACAGCCATTTTTTCAAGTTCATCATAATAATCATCGAAGAACTCTTCAAAATCTTGTTTTTTTATTTTCTTTAGAAATATCAAACGTTCTTCGTCTGGTATTTCATTTATTTTTACTTTAGGCATAATATTACCTTTTAGTTTTTAAGTGCGGAGAAGAGAGGATTCGAACCTCCGATACCAGTTTCCCAGTATGCCTTCTTAGCAGGAAGGTGCTTTTAGCCACTCAGCCACTTCTCCAAAACGCTACCCCGTAAGTAGCGAGGGCAATGTACGGCCTTGCCAAGCCAGAGTATTTACCCTTTGGGTAAACCAGAGGAGAGAGAGGGATTCGAACCCCCGTTACCTTTTACGGTAAGTCTGTTTTCAAGACAGGTGCAATAAGCCAGACTCTGCCATCTCTCCATTATTCAAAGAACTTTAAATTTCAACTTTCCACATAGGGACAAATCCTGCATATCTATCATTTACAACATCTTCCCAGTGGTCTAGCCAACCATCCATTCCAAATTGTTGTTGACCTGGAGCTAAGAACATATCTTTTTCTTTAACCCATTTAGCTTGTCCACTAAATCTTGCAACTCTCTTTGCCTCTTCATTGCAATCATACCAAGCTCCATCTTCAAGTTGTTCTTTTGGAATAGCTATTTTTAATAAATCTAAATCTCTTTTTCTATTATGTTCAACTATTTGAACAGCTTTTTCCCAAAGTTCAGCTCCAGTAATATTTTTCCTAATTGTTTCAATTTTTTTTAAAACCTCGTTTGGTTTTTCTCCTTTATCTATTAATTCTTTTATTTTGTTGTTCCAAGTTTCTTCATTATCCATTTCTACAAACTTTTCAACTTTCTTGTTGGCATAATATTCACCATAATTTGCGTTTATAAGTCTATCGTACCATTCTTTATATTTTCCTTTAAATTCCATAACTCAATTTTTTTCAAAAAAAAACCCGAACTTTTTCGGTTCGGGTGTCTTATTTCTTTTCAGTTATATTATTAACTTTTAAAAGTTGCTAAAGCACACCCTTATAAACCCTGATTTGTTATCATCATGATTCTTCTTTACATTCCCACTCATTTTCGAAGTGGAAACCAAAGTTGCGATATGTGTACTTGTAAGTTGCAAAATTTTATTTTTTATAATTGTTAATAAATATATCTGTTTTTTTAAAACCCGATACAAATGTAAAACTTTTTTTTTAATTTACAATAATTATAACGACTTTTTTTTAAAAAAATTACAAAAAAAATTAAAAAAAAACTATAAGTTATTGATTTACAGTATTTTATAATAATTATTTTTTTTGTATAAATTCATAATTTAAAAGCATTTAAAAAAAAAGTTAATATTTATTATTATGGAAAAAGAAAATTTAAGACATTTAATAAGACAAATTATAAAGGAGTCTTTCAATAATGTAGAAGAAGGTTCTGGAAGTCATTCTGACGCTAAAGAGATGAGAAAAACTCTTAAATGGATTAGTAAAAATCTTGAAGGAATAAAAATAGAAGAAGTTGGAGACGGCCATAGAATTTGTCCACCAATAGACAAATCAGATGAATGTTATACTGTGCACAGAGGGGGAAAAGGAATATATGATTTATATAGATTTTTAGCAAAAGCATATAATGTAAATAAGCATGATATAGAATACGCAGTTAGCTCAAATAGACCATTAAATTTAACGTCTGTTAATCCTGAAGAATTAGCAATTATGAAAAAAGTTAATTTGTCTGGGAAGGATTGGTATATAGATGAAAAGGAACAAAGATTAATAATGGTGAAAAATTTAAATAAAATTAAAAATTTTGATGATTTAGATTTTGATGAATACGAAAAAGTAATTGAAGCATTATAAAAAATGCCCGAATTACTTCGGGCATTTTCTTTTTAGAGATTATTCGAACTTCTCAAAAACCTTACCTAAAATAACATTTAATACTGTGAGGATTATTCGAACTTCCTCAAAACCTTACCTAGAAACTGATGTGTGGTCCCAGCAGGGCTTGAACCTGCGACCCCCTGATTATGAGTCAGGTGCTCTGACCAGCTGAGCTATAGGACCAAAAATGGCTATCTGTTGATGCAAACAATTTACCTTGACTAGTATTTGGTAAACCCGTTAAGTCTATCATCTTTTATCTATATTCTACCCTATGTATAGGGGTGACATTAACAGAAACTCCTCACACTAGATATCCTCACACGGATTTGTGCCCTGGTAGAGCTAGTGATATGTTTGGAGCTTATCGCCAATTTTTCAAAAAACTTTTTTTAAAATGATATATAGACGTGCAAGGTAATGGTTTGCAGCCCGTATTAACACGTAACTTTTCTCTGATGAGTGTGTATCTGCAAAGCTACACAACTGCCTCCATACGAATCAGAAATAAGCGACTCTATATATCATTCTTGTGGTATAGGGTGGAATCGAACCACCGACAAGTCAGACGTACATTACTGCCCTTGCCCCAGGTTTGCTAGCTATTTTACTATACCATATATTAAAATTCAATGGTGGGATTCGAACCCTAAAGAGTCAACATTAAACTCACCCTCCTGTACGTCCTTGCCAAACAAGATAACTTTCCTCATTGAATTTTTTAAATTTTAGGGGGAACAATGTTAATTTCCCTAGTACAGGTGCTCCTAAAATTTATTGTACACCCACCAGGATTCAAACCTGGGACCTATTCATTAGAAGTGAATTGCTCTATTCAGCTGAGCTATGGGTGCATTTTAATCTTTCAAAGAACTTTCATTGTTTATTGTAACGACAAATGTAAAACTTTATTACAATAAAACAAAAAAAAATTAATTTTTTATTTTTGTACTCTAGAAGGGAATTGAACCCTCACCTTCATATTATAAGTATGATGCTCTGACCACTGAGCTACTAGAGTATTGTTTCTTTCACAAAAATAGTCAATAATTGTGACAAAAAAAAAGGTCTAGACAATTCTGCCCAGACCCTTTAGTGTTTTAATTATTAAAATTTACACAATATCTAGGCTTGAACAAGAATTTCTTCTTATCCTTTTAGCTATTGATATTGAGTTAATTTTTTTCATATTTTATTAATCTTTTACGATAACTGACCAAACAGTACCAACCAAAGCAACTACACCACCAACTACTTCAGTAACTAGTGTTTCATCCACTAAACCTTTCATCACTAAAAAACCACCAACGAAAGTAAGTGTGTGACGAATAATTCCTAAAACTTTTTCTTTATTCATAATATTTCTTTTAAATTACTTATTATAAATATAGAGAAAAAAACAAAAAAGTAAAGTTTAATCATATAAAGTCTTTAATAAATCGCTAAAAATACTTTCATCTTTAACTTCAACTTTTTGCTCAAATTCAGTTCCATCAAGCACTTTAGATAAAATTGAAGATTTGTGATTTAACATTCTATCTATATCTTCATCTATTGTATCTTGACAAATAAGTCTTATAATTTGCACCTTATCCGCCTTTGATGAAGCTCTATGTATTCTATCTTCTGCTTGTTCTCTATCTGCACTTGTCCATGGTTGGTCAATAAATATAGATATACTTGCAGAAGTTAAAGTAATTCCTACACCAGCCGCTCCTATAGTTCCAGAGAATACTTTAGTTTTTTCATCATTCATAAACTTTTCAACAGCTTCGTCTTTTTTGTTTGAATTAATATCTCCATTAAAAACTACAGCAGCATCACCAAATCTTTCTGCAACTTTATAAGATATATCTTTATATTGTGTGAATACAACAACTTTTTCATCTCCATCTATAATATCTTGTATAAAATCAAAAGCTCTTTTCATTTTTATTTCAGACGTAAAATGTTTTAACTTTTGAATTCTGGTTAAATGATTCATTCTATTATCTTCACCTGGTTTATCGGATTGATGTTCTTCTTTTATTCCTTTCTTTATTTTATTATATTCCCTTAATTCTATTTCATTTAATTCTATTGGAATTGCTGTATATGTTTTTTCTGGGAGATGTTTTAAAATATCCTTTTTAAGTCTTCTTAAGAAATAAGGAGAAATTTTTTCAAACAACTCTTCCAGATTAGAAGCACCATTATAATCCCATCCAAAATTATTTTTTTCAGCCGCACAATACTTTACACCAAAAGCGTGTGAATTTGACCATTCCTCTGGATATAAGAAGTTTAATAAAGAGAAAAACTCGTATGGTCTACTTTTTATCGCTGTACCAGTAAGTAAAATTCTATGTGGTATATCTTTAAAATTTTTCTTTACCAACTTAGTCCTATCTGCAGAATCATTTTTTATATAATGAGCTTCATCCATTATTAAAATTTCATAATCTTTTGGATTTATTGTTATTCCTTCAGAGTCATTTGTAAAGGTTATATTTTTTGTTGCCCTTGAAGTTACCATATTTCTAACTCCACATTTAGGACAAGTCTTATCTTTGTATCTTTTTTTATCATTCCTTTCTTTCCAGCCACAAAAGACATTCTTACATGTGTGTGACATTTCAATCGTTATATATGAGCCTAAAGAATCATATCCTATTATATCAAACAAACTTTCTTCTTTAATATAATTTATTTTACCAGACTTTTTTGTTGGTTTCCATTTATAGACAAAAGCTTTTTCATGTGTAAATTTTAAAATTTCACTTCTCCAATTAAGCCTTAAGTTTGCTGGACAGATTATTAACGTTTTCTTTTTTTTCCAAGCCGCATATGTCATTGCAGAATTTGTTTTTCCTACTCCTGGCTGGTCTCCAAGTAAGGCTCTACCATTACAAGTGTCAAAAAAAACTGCAGCCTGTTTTTGATATTCATATGGTTCTATTTTCATGAAGGAAAAATCAATACCAGAAACATCTATATTTTCAGACTTCATAGATAAAGATTTCATTAAAGATTCTTGTCTTTTTATGAACTTCATCCTTAATTCCTCAACTTCTTCATTTGTTAAGTTTGTGAACTTAAAAGGTATACCATTATCCTTAATAAAGCCTATTACTTTACCTATATAGCCTTCGGAAACTACTCTATACCAACTTTCATAACCACTTCCATCAGGTCTTTGCATAAAGTCCATCTTTATTTGTCTTTGGTCTTCTGGGAAGGATTTTATAAAATCGCTTAGACTTTTCCTGTAATTATACTCTAATTTGTAATTTGACTTTAACTTCGTTATTATAACCTTATTATCATCCATAATCTTGCAATATAAATCAAAAAATAAAAAAAACCTAATATTTATTATTATAAATAATGTTTAAAATAAAACTAATGAAAATAACTAAATCACAACTCAAAGAACTTATAAAGGAGGAAATTAAAAAAATTCAACTAAATGAATATTTTTATTATCCTTTATATATGGCTCAAGAACCAATAGAAGAATTGATTAAAAAAATAAAAGAAGAAACTCCTAAGAATCAAGGTGAAGACGGTTATTTATCTGATGAGTTTATAAAGGAAGAAATTATGAAAATGGTTGAAATAGAATTGGAGAAATATAAATAATAACAAAATGAAATTAACTAAGCAACAATTGAAAGATATAATAAAAGAATCTGTAGAAAGACATTCTAAATCTTTTATTTTAAAACAAAGACTTGATAAAATAAATCAAGAATTAAAACAACTTAATGAAAATGAAGATTTTGAAGTTTCTCCAAAAGAAGAAGTTGAAGAAAAAGAAAGTATTTTTGATAGCAAACCAGGAGAAACTGTAATTTTAAATTTTGATGGAGTTACCATAAAAATTGAAAGACAGTTAGATGACTTATTTAAAGTTGTAGATGCTGCTGAAAGCCAAAAGATAGAAGAGGGTGATTATGTAAAAATTCAAGGTGATGACAGTTTAGATAAAGGTAAAACTTTTAAATTCTCAATTTATAGAAAAACAAATTTACCTTATGAAACAAACGAATTACAAAGTTGGAAGATTATAAAAAATTAATTATATACACAAATAAAAAAAGCCTCTTTACAGAGGCTTTTTTGTTTTTATAGACCAGCTAATTTTTTCATTCTATCTCCACTTGAATCAATCAATCTTTTTCTTCCAGAAAAACTTCTTGATTCAGCTATTGTTTCTTGTCCAGCAGTAACATCTAATTCAGCGTCAGTTGATGTAATTTCTTCTGAATTATTATTTTCTTCTGAACTTCTAACATATTTAGATAAATTATCTGACCAAATATTGTACAAATCGAAAATTGTAGATATTATATCTTTATTTGAATCATTTATTTTAAACGTTGCCTTAGTAACTTTTGGCCCATTTTTTAATGAAAATTCCCACTTAATATAGTAATCTTGTTCTAAAATTACAGAACCAGACCAAAGTGCATCTTCTCCACTTTGACCTTTATAAATTTTAAAATTATCTCGACCTTCTTCATCTTTATCAAAAACAACAGAATAGTTATTTCCTATTTTGTCGTCGAATTGTTTTTTTAATTCATTTATTTCCGCTTGAGTAATTTGTGCTGTCATCAATTATTTTTTTAAATTATTCTTCATCTAAAGGTCTTTTTCCTCCATAAAATAAAATGTCATCCAATTCCTCTTCTGTTAAATTAGCAATTTTATTTATATTAGTTTGACTATCTTGAGACAATTCGTTATTTTTATCTGATTGGGGCTCTTTTGAAACCATGTCAGAAAAAATTTTAGAAACTTCACTGTCTATCAATTGTTCCAATTCTTTTCTAGTCATCTTAAAGCTTTTAATATATTATAAATATGTAACAAAAAAGAATTGTTAAATTTATTTTATATCAGTAGATTCTAGTAATGTGTAACTAAAAGAATTGCCATGTATTTTAGCTGCTTTTTTACAAATTGACATAAAAACATCAAAATCTTTAACTCTCTTAAATACTTGACAACCTTCGCTCCAATTTTCTACCCATGTAGAATCTTGTCCTGCTTTATGTATGTTTATTCCAAACATTCCAGTATCAACAAGCATATTTTCAAATATTAAGTCTTTATCTGAGTCTCTCCAAACGTTTACATTTCCCTTTCTTTGACAAAGGGCATCATATTTACCTTGATGCTTATCTACACTCCATACACCTCTATACTGATTTGGTACTAATCTAGCGACTCCTTTTTTGTTGTGAAATTCCATTACACCCTTTTTTCCAGGGTCTGTTGTTGCATTCCAACAAAAGAATTTCCATTCACCATTTTCTTTATATGATATAGTAATCCAATCATCAAAAACATTAGTTACTTTATCACCAGTTGCCTTATTTCTTACACCAACTATATTTACATCATAACCCTTGTTTTTGTTATCTTCAAACCAAACATATCCTTTTGATTTTGCTGCAGCTTCTATTTGTTCTCTTGTGTACATATTAATTTATTTTAATTATATCTTGAATTTTACTTTCGGCACTAATTTTAATTCCATTCTGATTGAAATATGATATTATCATTGATAAATAACCATTACCAGAACGAGCTCCAGTAGAATAAATTTTTACAAATTGGTCAAGTTGTCCAGTAAATACAAATTCATATCCAGGAACATAAGGGCTCATTCCATAGCTTTTTGCATTCTTTGCTATTTCTGGACTATAGTAAGGTTTTATTATTTTCTTTTTACCTAATGGGTAGGAACTATTTTTTCCTTCCGCTATTTTAGAAATGTAATTTTTTTGCAAAAGAATCCCATCAATCAATGTTGTATTTTTCTTATTTGCTCCAGAATCTGTATTTCCTATATTTCCTGGATTATTTGTTCTATAAGACCTCGAACCGTTAAAAAACCCTTCTTTGTGAGCCATTATAGTAACTAAAAGCTTAAATCCTTTAGGTTCGTTCCCCATAGCCTTTTCTAATGCTGGCAAATATTCATTTAACATTTCTTTTGAAAGGTTAACTTTTAAATTTTCTTTTATAGGTTTGTCTGGGAAGTTTGAGCCTTTTATTGTTACATTCTTATATTTTGTTTCTTCACTTGTGTCAGCATCTGGCAAATCTACACTTTCATTTATTGTTATGCCAAGTGCTGCTAGAGTTTTAGCTCCAACTTCACCATCTATGGTAAGCCCTTTTGCTTCTTGAAATTTTTCTACAGCCTCTTCTGTAACTGGACCGTAAATCTCAGTAAATTTACCGTATGTCCAAAATCCAGCTGCATCAAGCGCTTTTTGAATCTTTGTTACATGTGGTCCTTTAGCTCCTTTTTGTATTAACATTATCTTAAGTTTTCATTTATTTTCTTTATTCCAGCCATTCCCATCATTTTACTTTTGTAGCCTTCATAAATTTTGCCTTTAGAAATCATTGATGAATTAGTTTTTTCTAAAAATAAATTTATTTCTTCACAAAAGTTATTTAAATGTTTTTTGTTAAAATCTTCAACAAAATCATAATCTTTAGAACATTCAAGTAATTTTTTGGAAAAATCTTTAGCATCTTTATTAAAGACTATTTTGTTTATGATTTTTTTATTTTTTTCTACATTAAAATGAATTTTATTTTCTTCAATAACTCCATTTAAAAAATACTTATCATTAGTAAAGTCGTCTTTATAGTTTATTTCTGCATTTACAAAAGCATTATCTTTTTTTGTAAATCCAGTATCTATTTTATAATTGCTTTCTATCATTCTGCTATTGGCTTTAGTGTATATATTCTTCCTCCTATTTTTACTTTATTTTTTCCAACAATCTCAGCCTTTTTAACGTTATTAGATTCAACTATTATGCCTCCTTCTTTTTTAGAAAATTCTAATAAAACTTTCTTTATCATTTCTTTAGAGATATCTCTTGCTATTTCACTAATTCTTTCATTAAGTTCTGCTTCGGTAAGAGTTAGGCCTATACCTTCTTTGCTGTAATTAAAATTTTCATTCTGTAATTCATTTTGTCTTTCGTGTAATCTTTGTTGAAGCCTTGCTCTAGTGTCAACGTTTGAAGGGCCAAAATCAGACACTTCAGAATGACTTTGTGTATAATTACTTGTTGAACTTTGATTATCGCCAAACAACATATCTTCATACATTTTTGCTTGTGAATTTTTTGGTGCAAAAGATTCTAACTTAGGCGCTGACTTTGTCGCATTACTTGAATTGTTAGAAGGTTTTGGCACTGGCATATTTGATGGTGTATGAGAAACGTTTTCTGATTTTTCAATGAAAGATTGAAAATTGCCTTTTAATGCACCATTTCTTATCTGGTCCATTTTGCTGGCCATTTCTGGATTTTTTATTGGCGCTTGTGGTGATTGAATTGGCTTTAGCGGAACAGGTATTCCCATCTTCTCAAACCTTTCAAGCATTTCTTTTTTTGAACTTCCTTTATCACTCATAATCTTCTTTTATTATTGTAATGTCTTTAACTATCCAATCATAAATAGTTCTAATCTTATTATTTTGTATCAATTCTTCAAACTTTTCTATTTCATTTTCGTACATTTCAGCCTTTATAGTAAGTATATCGCCTATTCTGCCATATTTTCTGAATTTTATTTTATCATTAATGCTTTCGAACATTATTTCCTTAAATTCAATGTAACTCTGCTGTTCTAAATCTTGATACTTGACTGAGAAACCGTAAAATTCCTCGAATTCATTTATTGAGCCGTGATACGACAAATCTATTAATACCTCTTTAGTGTTCTTTCTGTTTGCTTTCATATAAATATATTTCTACTTTTTCTGTTATTTCATCCCACCAAGCATAGTATTTGGGATAAATATTATTTTCGTTTATAAAGAATTTTTTAATATCTTTTTCTGGATTTGTTTTTTTAAATTTACTGCTTAGTTTATTTATTTCTTTTTGGATTTCCTCATCATAAGTTTCTATTTCCAATAAATCATTTTTAGAGTTATTAAAATCATTTAATAACCATTTTTTTATCTCATAACCAAATTCTTTTTGGTTTTTTAATATTTCTTTTCTTGTGTGCATTGATATAACAATTTAAACAAAACAAACTAAAAGTAAAGTTTATTAATATTTATATTAAATGACTTATTTAAATAGTATGAATTTATCAGAATCGTACAAAAAAAGACTCAAATTTCTATCAGGATTAATTGAAGAATCTTCAAATAAAAATGAATATGAATATCAACTAAGAGATATTGGTGGAGATGTTTTTTATAAAAGAAAAAAAGGTGAAAAAAAATGGTTATTTACTGACGAAGTTGATTTTTATAAAAATTCAAAAAAAGGAAATATAGTAAAATGGGAAAAATCTGAAAAACCCAAAAAAAATGAGACTTCACAAAACTTAAATTATAAAAAAGATATTTTAAAAATATATAAATCTTATTACGAAAACCTATCTCCTTCTGATTTTAAAATAAAAATTGATGGCGATTCTATAATTATAAAAATAAAGTAATGTTTTTAAGTGAAGAATATAAAAATAGAATAGCAAAACTTTCTGGACTAATAGTGTGCGACAACTGTTATCACAGTTGGCAAAAGGAGAAAGGAGATGCTGACCCACATCTTTGTCATGTTTGTGGCTATGATTCTGAAAAAGAAAAGTTCAGAATTGAAGATTTAAAAAATTGGATGATAAAAAAATATGGTAAATTAGTAAATGAAAATATTGGTCCAGGCCCTAGTGATGTAGTCCCCATGTCTAACGTTTACATTGATATGTTTAATCAAAAGTTTAATTCAAAAGACTTTAGTTATGAATATGACCCAGAAAATGGAAAGTTCTATGGAGAGGAAGAATATGATTTAAAAAACCCAGTTTCATATTCAGATAATAATGATGAAATGTCTGACGAAAACGACTTAAACAAAGAGGAAATAAAGGATATAGATAAAAAATATAAAAAAATAAAGAAATCTATGAACTGGAAGGGCTTCCTTCGTTAATCCTTTTAATGAAATTGTCAAAATCTTCTTTTTTGTTGTTACATAAATTTATATTATCCTTAAATGGACAATAAATACAAGATTTTTTATTATTGCTAAGTTTTGCTTTATTGAAAACTTTTCTGATAAATATATCTCTTGTAACTTTTGCCAAATCTTCTAAGCATTCTTCAAGTTCTTTTTCGTCAGTTTCTATTTCAACATTTTGTAATTTTCCAAAGCCTGCATTATGATTGTTTTTTTCTTTAAACCTACTCAATATAACATATTTACATTCTATTTCTTCCAATGGTATTCCTTTTTGTTTGCTATAGAAATATTTATAAAATTTCATTTGAGTTAAAAGGACCTTGTCTTCTTTTTTATTTTCTATATCCCATTCATATGTTGAAGTTTTCCAGTCTATTATAATATATTTTTTTGTTTTCTTGTTCTTAAGAATTAAATCTATAAATCCAACAAAACAATAATTTTTATATAATTTCTCATTTATTGTATATTCTGCCCCTATATATATGTATTTTTTAGACAATTTTTCAGTAGGTATTAATTTTAATATCTCTTTTCCTTGTTCTAAAAATTCTTCTACATTATTGTAATCTGGGAGGCCTTTTAGTTTATTAAAACATTTTTGTCTAAAAATAAATTCAAACTCTTTTATTCTTTCTTCTTCATTAAATTCATGCTCAAAACTTTTTTGTAATACAGAATGAATTGCATCTCCAAAACATGAATTTATTGTTGGTATGCTTTCCTGAACATTTAATATACTTTCCAGTAAATATCTATGCCCACATTCTTTATATAAAGAATAATGAGAATAACTTATTTTAATTTTTTCTTTTTTATACATAATATAATATGCAAAAGTAGTGTTTTAAAAACAAAAAACAAAACTATTTATAAAAGATTAATAAACACTAAAATATGCTTAGAGAATTAATTAGAGAAACTCTTGAATGTGAATTAAACGAAATTATGATTCTTAAAGAATCAAGAGACATTATTAGTGAAGAATTGTGCTATCACCTAGATAACAATTTAAGCCTTTCAAATACAGCATTTAGATACGGTTCTGAAAAACATTTAGATTTAATAAATGAAATAAGAGAATTACACAATGACAATTTAATTGTTCTTTGTGAAGATGATGAAGAAATAGTAAAAACTGACGCTGGAGAGAGAGCTTTGTACGAAGGCAGAATGGTATCTTTAGATTTACCATTTGAAGAATATGAAGAAGATATTAATGAAGCAGAATATAAAGGAAAAAAAGTTCAATTAGGAAAACCTAAAAGAGGTGGTTCTAAGAAATTTTATGTTTATGTAAGAAATCCAAAAACAAAAAAAATAATGAAAGTGTCTTTTGGGGCAAAATCTGGCGGCGGCAATTTAGCTGTTAAACTTAGAGACCCAAAAGCTAGAAAGAGATTTGCTGATAGACATAATTGTGAACAAAAAAATGACAAAACAAAACCAGGATATTGGGCTTGTAGACTTCCTAGATATGCAAAGTCTTTAGGTTTGTCTGGTGGTGGAACATGGTGGTAAAATTATGGAAGAAAAAGAATATATAAGGTCAATTATAAGCGAACTTTTTAAGTCAACATACAATAGGGCTGCGGCAAAAGCTGTAGAAAATGGAGATGAAGAGTTGGCTATTAAATTTTTAACTCATTCAAATGAGATGGGAATAGAAGATGATGCATCAATAAATTCTATTTATTTTAATGTTGTTATTGATAAGCCTTATAAAGAAGATGTTGACGGAAATTTAGTTTATAGAACATTTTCAAACAATATTAATGAAAATGAACTTGTATGGCATAGAGACAAAGAAGATAGAATAATATTTCCTTTGCATGAAACTGATTGGAAATTTCAGTTTGATGATGAGTTGCCAATTGAAATTACGCCAGATAATCCAATTTTTATAGAATCTGAAAGATTTCATAGATTAATAAAAGGTTCTGATGAATTAGAGTTAGAAATTTATAAGACCAATTTAGAAGATGAAGAAAACATTCAAACTATAATTTCTGAAACTTTACAATTATTTTTAGAAAAAAGAGGAAAAAGCTCAAGAACAAAAAAGGGAAGGAAAGTTCCAGGAAAATATTTGACTGCTAAATCTGCAGAAAAAAGGTCTCAAATGAAAAAAGAAATTGATAAATTTGCTGACAAACATCATTCTGACCCTGAAGCATATACCAAACAATGGCAGGCTGATAAAGGCCAAAAAACAAAAGAAAGTGAAGCTACTAAGGCTTACAAAAAAATGTTTGGTGAAGATTTAGATTTTTCAAATCAATATAACGACTTGATGGAAGAATCAAGCTCTAAAAACAATAAAGGATTAAAAAACAAATCAAAAGCATCTGGTATACCTTATTATATTTTAAAACAAGTTTATAATAGAGGAATGGCAGCTTGGAGAACTGGACATAGGCCTGGTGTGGCTCAAAATCAATGGGCTATGGGTAGAGTTAATAGTTTTATTACTGGTTCTGGCGGTTCAAGAAAAGCTGATTCTGATTTATGGAAAAAAGCAAAGGCCTCAAAAGACAAAAAAAGAAAATCAAATAAAAAATAATGTTGTTATCAGAGTCTTATAAAAAAAGATTAAAAGAATTAGCAGGTTTAATTAATGAAGCTGATAATGACCCTTTTTCTGGCAGTTCAGAAAGAGAAGTTTTTAACATGGATTTAATGACTCAAGCAATCTTGCAAGGAAGAGAAGTTGGGATTTTATATAAAGGAGACAAAATGAAAGCTCCTTCTGGGAAATATAGGATAATTTATCCTGTTGCTATGGGTCTTTCTCATGCTGGGAATAGGGTTATTAGAGCGATTCATAAACTTGGTCAATCTGAATCAAAAGCTTTAGAAACTGGTATTCGTAGTGCTGAAGCAAAAAACGAATGGAGACTTTTTAAGGCTGACAATATAAAAGGAATGTGGTTTACTGGTAATTTTTTTGATTTTGTTCCTAGTGATTATAATGCCAACGACAAAGGAATGAGTTCTGTTGAGGTAAATTTCAATTCTACAAAAGCTAAGAAATATCAGCAAGAATTTATTAATAATCAAAAAGAAGAAGAGAGAAAAGCTAAAGTTACTAGGTTTGTTGAAAAAAATGAAAGAGACTTAGAGCAGCCTTATAAAAATCCAGAAACTAGAATTGGAGACAATGAAGAAAATGTGCCCCCAATCCCAGATAATGATTCTGAATTAGATTAATTTTGAACATCAAATACGGAAACTCCAGCATTTGGATTTTCCAATAACTGTTCTTCAGTTAATCCTTTTTTACTTTTTGATACTTGTATTATATTATCTACAAAGTCTTTAATTTCATTTTTATGAGTAATAATCCAAGTGTTTCTATATTTACCTCTTAAATAAGAAAAAACAGAATGCATTGCCATCGATAGGTCATCATCCAAAGAGCCAAAGCCTTCATCTATTATGCAAAGAGATGGTTTTGTTAATGAGCTCACAAAGTGCAAAGAATCTCTAATTGCAACACTTCCTATAAACTTTTGCGCCCCAGAACCCATAGACATTGGTAGAGCATCTTTTTCCATAGAATTAAAATAGAAAAACTCTTTAATATCTCCATTTGGTTTTATTGTTAATTCAATTTTAAAATCAACCAAATCCCTTAAGATTGAATTTATCTTTTGATTTATTAAAGGCAACTTTTTTCTAATTATTCTAGCTGGTATCCCATCTCTATGTACTGCTTGCAAATAGATTGCATACTTACCATAAGCCTCTTCTGCACTCTTTATGGAGTTAAGTTTTTCATTAAAGTTATCTATGTTGTTTTCGGAAACTTTTATAGAACTTTTTGAATCAGTTAATTTTTCATTTAATTGATTAAGTCTTAATTTACATCCTTTCTTTTCAAATTCATATCCTTTAATTTCTTCGTTTATTTTGTTGTTTTCAATTATAGAAGATTGATTTGAATCTATTATTTTTATTTCTTTATTTATTTTTTCTATTTCTGATTCATTTGAAATAACTTTTTTCCTGTTTCCTTCTAGTTTTATACTATTTGTTTCTACATTTAAATTATGTTTTTTTATCTCTTCTATACTATTAGAAATCTCAAGCTGTCTTTTAAGTTCTTCTATCAAAATCTTTTTTTCTTGTAAGACATTTTTTAGTGAGCCTAACTTTACTTCATTTTTGTCATAATTAGAATTATGAGTTTGCACATTTTTTGCTATAACCAAATTATCTTTCTCTAACTTTAATGCTTCTTCACCTCTTTTTATGTCATCTGTACATTTTTTTTCTAAATCTGGATTCGCTGCTTGCTCAACATTACCACAAGTAGGACATTTTTTTCCTTTTGAAATTAATAATTTATCTTTTAATGAAGTTATTGCATTTTCTATGTCGTTAATCTTTTTACTTATAGCTTCAACATCTTTCTCTTCTTTTTTAGGATTATCTTTAATCCACTTTTCTAAAGTTACATATTCGTTTTTATTTGAATCAAAAAGTAATCTTTCTGAAGATAGTTTTTTCTCTATTTCAGAGTAATTTAAACCGCCATTATCTGGGAGTTCTTTTTTAAAGTTTTTAGATAGCCATTCTTCAAGTTCACCTATTTCTTTGTTTAAGGTTGAATTGTTTTCTTCTAATACTTTTATTGCTTTTTGTGCACTTTCTTTATCTTTATAAGTGGTTCCTTCTACTTTTATTATTTTTTTTGTTAATTCTAAAATCCTACTTTCATTAATGTCTAGCTCTTTTTCTACTTCTATTTTTTCTTTTTGATAGGACTCTATTAAATCTTGATTTTCCTTTATTGATTTATTTTGCGATTCTATTTCTTCTTCTATATCTTTTGGATTTCCTAAAACTTTTTGTCTAGACTTAATATCGTTAAATATTTTTTTAGCATATTCATATCTGTCCCTAAAAATTTCAAGACCTAAATATTTATTTATTAAATCATTTTTAGGTTGTTGACTCATATCTAAAAAGTTTCCTTCTCCACCCTGCGCTTGAAGTACTGTCTTTGTAAAATCTTCAAAAGTACCTATAGATTCTACTATTATATTGCTTTTTTCCTTCTTTTCTGTAGCGGCTTTTTCTGAATCAACATTTTCCCACTTAATAATACCATCTTCTTTTTTTATTTCTTTTTTATATTCAACACCATAAGAAACATCACTTGTTCCATCTTTTTTCGTTTTAACTTTTATCGTTCTTTCGATATAATATCTTTGAGAGTCAATAGTCAAATATATTCTACCACCAGCAGTATCGCTTCCTGTATACATATTTACCAACTTATTAGATTCTCCATCTCCAAGTATTTTTCTATATGCTATCCAAATAAATGCTCTTATTAAATTAGTTTTCCCATTGAAGTTTTTACCAAAAATACCAGTTATACCATTTAGATTATTAAAGTCAAATTCAATTTGTTTATTTGGAAAGCTAAACAAGTTCCAAACGACTAACTTATCGAGAAACCATTTTTTCCCTTTTATTGAAGAATAGTTTAATTCTTTGTCTATATTTTTAGCCAACTCAATAACTTCTTCAACATTTTCATAGTCGCTACTTTCAACGAATTCTTTTAATAATTTTTCAAACTCTTCAGAATTAGAATAATCCGTTGAATCATCTATATCTAATCCATTAATTTCATCATTTTTGCCTATAAATTTACTATCAACACTTATTGTTTGACAGCCATATTTATTTTTTATTAACTTTTCTATTTGTCTTTCTTTTTCTAAAGAATAATCTTCTTCAAAACATTCCCAAACAACTTCAACTTTTGTCTTTTTTGGGTCATTTGACACTTTTAATTCTTCAATTCTTTCTTCTACTATTTCTCCTCTAGATATGTAAATTTTTGAAAACCCATAATCATTTTCAATAAATCTTCTCTCAAAAGAATTGTTTTTTAGATTCCAAGTTATATAACCTTTCTCTAAAGATTCTCCAAACCCTTGTTGAATCAAACTTCCAGGATAAGCAACATTGTCTACAGTTGAATTTTTTGTTTTAAAAAATTGATGTTCATGAATGTCTCCCAACATTACTATATCAAAATTATTAAAAGAAGACAAATTCATTAATCCTTCTCCTTTTAATTCATAACCGTTATCACCCCTACAACCATAAACTGGCCCATGATATAATGCTATATATTTTTTCTTTTGTTCTTTCTTTGATAAAGTTAATATTTCATCGTCCAAACAAGAATAAACACCATAAACTATATTCTCCTCTACTTCATAAAATCCACTATGTAAATAAAAATAAACTCCATGACCAACACCTTCATGTTTTGGCATTTCTTTAGCGTTTTTTTCAACAATATAACCATCGCTTATTAAATCAATTATTGGCTCTATAGAATTGCCTTGGTCAAGAGACTGTAAATTTAAATCATGATTACCTAATATAATGTCCACTGGTGCTATCTTAGATAATTCCTTTAAAAACCATCCAGCTAATTGAATTGCTTTTGGTGATAATGTAATTTTTATATGAAAAACATCACCAGTTATAGAAATTCTTCTTGGCTTAATTTCTTTTAAGTCATTTATAGTTCTTTGAAATACAGTTTTGTATTCATCGTGTCTACTTCCATATCTTATGTGTATATCAGAAAGTTGTGCTATAATATCATTATTTTTCATAAACTATTTTGCTTTTTTAGGTTTTCCCAATTTTCTTTTATCTTTTTTTCATCAACAACATCTTCATTTATCTTGTCAATATTTTGTTGAGCAAATTCTTTAAACAATTCTTGAAAATTTAAATTTCTGCAAATTTTTAACAATTCAATAGTAGAATTTTTGCCGTATTTTTTATTATATTCATCTATATCTCCCATAACTTCGACGAAATATACCTCTAAACCAAGAGAAGTTAGCTTATTATAAATAACTATACTATCATATAGAGCGTCTTCATCCAAACATAAAATTACTCTAGAATTATGTTCTATAAGCTTTTCTATTATAACACTTGCTGGCTCTTTGCCTAACATTGGAATTGCATTATACAAAGGAAACATATCAAATGCTCCTTCAACTAATACGACTGGTATATCGAAATTTATATTTTTTACATTAAAAATAATTTCTGTTCTTGCAACTTCTTCTTTTGGTGGACCTAAATAATTTGGTTTAAATGTATTATAGTAAGAGCGTCCTACGTAATAATTAATTTGCCCATAAGAATTATAAGAAGGTATAATTAATCTATACCTCATTTTTCCCTTATCTTCAGTATAGCCTATTCTGTATTTTTTTATAAGCTCTAAGCTTAACCCTCTTTCTAAAGTTGCATATTTTATTGCATCATTATAAAATTTTGTGTTTTCCCTCTTCCAAAGAGGCTTGTATTCAGCAGGAAGCGAACATGTAATCATGTCATTATAAAACTCGTCTTTCTTTTCTGTTTTATATGACTTTGTTGCTGGGAGGATTGTGTTAATTTTAAGAATATCATCTTGACTCCCATATTCGGAAATCAATTTATTGACATTTCCTTTGTATCTACACTTCCAACAATGAAATATATTATTTTTAGAGTTAAAAGCTAAATTATACTTGTCTACATCATTTCTGCAAACTTTACTTTTACAATTAAATTCATATTCGTTTAAGTCACCACTTTTTTTGGGACTTCCCAATATTTTATTTAATAAAAATAATATATTTTCTTTTTTATTATCCAAGGCTATATTTTATAGCTAGCAAATATAGCAAAAAAAAACTATTAATAAAATTATTTATTTAAATTTTGATTAGTTTTTTCTCTCATGTTTATATCACAAATTCCAACAACATAAGCATCGCTCATATCAAAATTTTCTTGAATTAATTTATGTGTAGACTTTGAATATTTCCAATTTATTTGTGGTTCTTTTTCAACAACTTTTTCCCAAACCAAATATTTTTTATTAGGTGCGCTTTGTGGAATTACTAAATCTGGAAACGCTGACTTTCTTGCTGTATTAACATTATAATATCTAGGTTCTGTTTTAAACTTTCTATAAAGATAGCCGCTAACCATAGCATTCATCATTGTTAATTTTTGTATTGTATCTGAATCAGAAAATTTTCCTTTAAATTTTTTCAAAGGTTCTTCTATTGATATATGTTTAATTTTATTTTCCCCCTCTTCTAAGCCAATAGCTTCAGATAATGTTTCTATATGCTTAACAAAATCATCTAACCTTTCAAATAAAGTTGTTTTTGGTTTAAATTTTATATATTCTAAATTACACAATTTATTTTCATTATTAAATAATGCTATTCCTATTACAGTTGTTGATATATCTAGTCCTAATGTCATATATTATTTTTTGTTAAAATATAAAATAATAAAAATAAAAGTAAATAAAAAATCCCACCAAAATTTGATGGGATTATTAAATGAAAACAAGATAATTTACATTTCAAGATTTATCTCAAAAGTAATTGCATTAACATAAGTTTTTAGAACTGGTTCGCTTAATTTAGCAAATGCTATAAGTTCTCCAAACGCATTATATAAACCTATTTCAGTTATATATATATCATCATAATTTGCTAATCCTTCTTCGCTATTTAATTGAGATATAGCTTTTTCTTTATCCCATGTTGGGTTGTTTGAAATAAAAAATTCTTGAGGTAAAGCTATACAGACAGATGTCATTTTGAAAGAAGTATCTAATTCTTTAAAGGATAATATTGAACCTTCAGAAGAAATGTCTGCTAAACTTTGTCCAGTAAAATAAATATTAGTTTTACTTCCAACATTAAAATCGTCAACATAAGCAGAACCAGATTGAGTAAATCCAGAATCCCAAGGTATGTTGTTTACTATTTGTGGATGCGTTATTACAATATAACCTTTATCTAATATTGCAAAACCGCAAGGAATATCATAATTATATCCGTCTCTATTGTCTGGATACCCAGCCGCCACAGAAACTGCATAATTTGGATTATTTCTTTGGTCTGTGTTATAAAAATCTTGAACTTCTATATAAGAAATTGCTCCAGGTCTATCATAATATTCACCAGTTGGGTTCCAAGAAGCATTATTTGAATTATCAACTGCGTCGCCCAATTCATTTCTTGTCTGTCCACTATATGGCTTATTTATGTCGTCAGAGAAAAGAAATACTATATTATCTCCAAGTAACATATTTGATTCTGATTTAAGAGGCTTAGTTGCAGTATATGTACTTGAAACTAATGTAACACCAGACAACTGTCCAAGTGTAGTGCTTCCAGAAACTGGAACTGTCATTGTTATAGTTCTACCATCTATAAATTCGCCATATTCTGACCCTGGTATTGGCACTATTACAATTTGGTCAACATTTAGTTGTTGTAATTCTGGGAATGTTTTTGACAAATCGCTAGTTGTTGGAAGTTTTGAAGACTTATAAGGTAAATTAAATGACATAAAATAATTACCTTTATTATTAGTCAAGTCACTTCTATCACATAGAGTATATTTTATTTCACTTTCTGAAATGCTCTTAATTCTTGCCGTTTCTCTCTGTAAAGCAACATACGAATCAACTTTTTTTGTAAATCTTGTATCTACAATCATCTTATTTTATTTTATCTTGTTAATAAATTATTGTCACCAGAAGAAGTAGAAATAGGCTGTACAATTCTTCTAGTATATTGAAATTTAAGTTCAAATTTTCCTACCTCACCAGCTCCTATTATGTCTTTTGAAGGATTTCCGTAAAATTGGAAATTTATTGTTTTACTTCTTGTAGAGCCAGTTGGATTTGTAACAACAACACCTTCTTTTGTTGTATTAATCCAATTTATTAAAGCTTGTCTTAAACCTTCATCAAAAACATCCATTACTTGCCAATCATTATATTCTACATCCTGATTTTGAGCATTTATAGCAGCCTCTAAAGGCGGCAAATCAACTGGTTTTGGACCAAGCCTTCCAGTTAAAGGTGTTTTACTAAAATCTGGCGATATTTGCCTTGATGGATATACGTTTTTCTTTGCCATTTTTTTTTAATTTTTTTATTATTTACTTCCTAATTCAGCATTGCTTATTTGAGATGCTATTTGTTTGTATGTTTTTAAAGATGTTGTTTTAACTGTAGCTCTTTCAAACTGTATAGTAACTTTATTGTGGTCATCTTCAATTGTTGGATAAAAAATTCTCATTCTATAACCAGGTCTAGTCGTTGTAGCTTCTCTTAGATTTATTACTAACTGATTATCTTTAACTACATTTTCACCAAAATTTTTAGGCATCAATTCATAAGTTGATTCTAAAGTTGGTTCATCATTTAGTAAAGTTATTAGCTCTTGAGTTATTACCGTTGGTATTTTACTTAAATCTTTATTTAAATCTATAACTATATTTTCTTGGCTTGTTATATATTCAAGAGTGTCATCACCAGTTCCTAATACTGATTCTGATGGAGAAACTAAACAATTTAAAGTTCTTCCTTTAGCGCCAGTTATATTATTTTCATTTTCACCAGATAAATCTGGAATTTCTCCTGATTGTAATCTATCAGGAAGTTTATAATTAATATCAGGGTCTCCAAGAGAAAATCTTTCAATTTTTAACCTATCTATCTTTGTTCCGTCTGACAATTCTACAAATCTAGGATTATTTTCATCTTGAAAAAGATATTTTCTGCCCATTTCTGTCAAATAAGCTCTAGCTGTAACTGTATCACCTGAAGTTATTGCTCCCATATTTTATTTTATTTATTTATATATAATTATTTTTAAAAATCAATTTGTAATTGGAAAGTTAAAAATCTTCCTTCATTTTTCTTGATTGGATATGTTGGTTTTCCTATTGCTACTAAATTTCCATCGCCATCTAAAACTCCAACTTCTGATATATAAGTGTTGTTATCTAAGTTTGAATCGAAAGATTCATTTAAAGATGAATTAAGAGAATCGTTTTGCGCAAAAGTTGTTATAACAGTTTTGTAAGTTACGGCCAAAATATCTGCTTTTACATTTCCAAAAAAGAAAGATTCGTTTCCAAAAGTTAATCCAGTAATACTAGAATCGTTATTGTCTGTAAATATATTGTCAAGAACATATGTTGTTCCACTATCATAATCTTCTTGTGAAACTATAAATTGATATGAATTTAATTTGCTAGGGTCTATAGTCAAATCAGTTGTATCACCAGTATAAATTCCATTACCAACAACATTAGAAATTAGCTTCCATTCATAAGAAGGAACATCAGATAGGCTAAATAATTCTCCAGCCGTTAAATCTGTTTGTTCAGAAACTAACAATTGAACTTTATTAGCATTCCAACCAGTTCCAGAATAGGCCGAAGTTGAATCCATATTTACACTGTTTCTTAAGTATGGAAAACCATTTGTTGGAAATGCTGCAGCCAAATATTGTGGATTTCCCTGGTCATCAGTTTCTCCATTTAATTTTTGAACATAACCACAATGTAATCCTTTTGGATATCCAAAAGTTGACCCAGAAGTATAAGTACTATCACTTTCTGTTATATATGTAACAAAATAAGTTTTCCCAGATTTTAAAAGACCTGTTGCTTCTGATGTGCTCAAAGGATATTTTGGTACACTAGAACTATTTATTTGTAATGCAGGTAATGTATAATTTCTATTTGATTTATAAGACATAACAGTTAACAACTCTGGGTCTGTTATAACTATTAGTTTTAGTTTATGATATACTCTACCTACAACTTTACTTGTACTTGTCGTACCATCTCTTAACTCTCTAAAAGTTGTTGAAGCCGCTGAATCTATTTGTGTAGTTCCATATATATCATAAAGAGTTACGCCATAAGACAGACCTTGACCATTATCTGCAGAAATATTATGCCACATTATATTTGGAATATCTATTCTGATAGTCTTTTCCAACAATTGTTCTGCATAAGTATTTCCTGTGAACTCATTTGTGTAATGTAGAATTCCTATTTTTGTATAATCATCAACAAAACCTAAATATTTTTTTGTTCCATTATATTGTATTGAACCATAAGATGTATAGCCACTAACTGATAATGGCGTACCTTCTACTGAACTAGTTCTTACTATATTCATGTTCCATAGCATAGGATTTACAGTAGATGCTGTACCATAATATGATTCTGGCCCATTGTAAGGATAAAAATATGTATTTATAACTTGAGATGTAGATTCGCCGCCAAAATCTGGTATTGGTCTATCTAATGATATTTCTCCAGTCATACCGCTTGTTGCCGTTGTTACTCTATACCATAATCCAACTGTAGGATTTCCAGACAATAAAATATCTCCTGAATATGTTTTACCACTATTTTGTATTGGCTCCCAAGGAATATAAACCAAATCTCCAGCATTTGGATAATAAGAACCTATTCCATTATCTAAAGTTATAACATTTCCTCCGTTTATTGATGAAGAACTATATGTTACTGAATTTACTCCTAAAATTTTTGTTACATCATAAGCAGTAGATGCTGTACTTATTGTTGTTCCAGTAAAAAACCCATAGCTTTCTGTTGCTCCAGTTGAAATTTGTTTTGCAGAAACAACTTGGTTACCAGCTAAAGGAAGCGGATTAGTTCCGTCAAAATTTGCAATTATAGAAGGTTGAGCTTCTGTTGGCGACAAAATTCTATTGTTAGATATACTATAGTTTTCATTTCTATCAATAGAATAATCTATTTCTCTATCTGAAAAGACAGCATTAACAAATCTTAGGTTACCAAGAGACAATTGTCTTCTACCAACATCAGTAAGTTTAATGTTTATAAAAGTTTTTGGTTCATTTAAAATATATCCCATTTTCTATTTACTCTTTTTAGGATTTTTTTATAATATAATAAAAAAAGTTTTAAAGTAAACTTTTGAATTATTTTTTATCCCTTAGAAATAAATATAAAATAAAAAAAAATAGAAATAATTTTATGTAAGTTTTTTTGCCTAAATATTTATCATTAAATAAAAGTATAAATGGAGCCAATAAATAGTGGAACAACTTTAGATATAAGACCTACTCCTGGTCAAGATATAAGATTTGCTGCAACTCAAGCGGATTCTGTTTTTACGTTTGGTAATTTTAGAATTGACAGAAGTGTTGATTCTGATTTTATTAATTCAGAAAATGCCTATTTATCTTACGGCCCTTATTCTACAATACAAAATTCTAATTCAAATAATTTTGATATTATTAAAATAATTAATACAAAAGAAAATGAATTAAATTTAAAATCTGAAGATGCAACAAGTTATGCTTATTTTGGTTCGTTTTATACTCAAGTTGCAAATGCAATTAATAAAATAGTAGATAACTTTCCTTATGCCTTTTTATCTAAATCAATAAATAGTGGAATTACAATATATGATTATTCTCACGATTTAGTACAAAACTTTTCAACATTTAAGGTAGCGTTTTCTTCAATAACAAATCAAGGTGAAATAATTTATGTATCTGGGAGGAGTGAACAATCTGAAGCTCAATTTGATTTATATAATGAAACAGATTCTTTCGAGATACAATTAAGTGGCAATTCACAAGATTTAACAACTGGTGACACCTTTTTTAATACAATACATAAAATAAGGAGTTACAATTATTCTTTAAATAATTATCTAGAATTTGAAGTTGAAGGCATTTTATTACCTGCAGAATCAACTACTGCTACAACTTTTAATTATCCTTTATATATAAGGCCATCAAGAGAAAGATATGGACAATACAAAAAAACTATATCAAGCTTAGAAAATCACCTTTTAAATGATGGTACTTTTTTGGTTCCAGACCCAGATACTGATACATTCGAAAGGATAAAATTTACTTGGCCTAGAAATATTGATGGATTTGCTCCAGATAGTTACGGTTCTGATTTTGAAGAATATGCTGAAGATTTATTAAACGCAGCAAGAAGCATTGATGAAGAGAAAACTAACATAATGGTTAGAACAATGCTCCCAGAAAATTTTATAGATTTAGATTCTGACGATAAAATATACAGAAAATTAACAACAGTATATGCTACAGAATTTGATAAAATAAAAAATTACATAGACGGTTTAGCTTATGCTCATTCTATTAGTTACGATGGCTCTGAAAGCGTTCCAAATAAATTTATTTCAAGATTAGCAAACTTACTTGGAGCAAAGTTACCAAACGCATTCACTTCTGAAAATGTATTAGATTATCTTTCTGGAGAATTCGATTCAGTAGGTAAGCCTTATGAAGAGTATAATTTAGAATTGTGGAGAAGAATAATGGTAAATTTAGTTTGGCTTTATAAAAAGAAAGGAACTAGAGATGCTATAAGTTTTATTTTTAAATTATTAGGAGCGCCAGAATGTTTATTTAATTTAGAAGAATTTGTTTATGATGTAAAAAGAAATATGGCATCAGAAGCTTTGGCGACTTTACCAAATGCTGAAATAGAAAATTTACCATCAGAAGATACTGGACCTACAATTACTTTTCAAGATATTCTTGGAGATGAAGACAGTGAAACTGGAGACGGTTACCCTGATGTAGAATTTGAGATTTTTCAAATAGGAGGCCCAGGAAGAGGTAATGGACAAGCTTTTATAGATGCTTTAGGAGCAGATTATGACCCAACTAAAAGAGTTGATAATATTAAATCTCATACTGGAGACACTAGAGCAATAGTAAACTCAAAAGAAGCTAATGTTGACCTTAGACCATCAAGAGCTATTGAATGCGATGTTATGGATTGGTATGAGTTGGGTTATGGATGGTGGAATTGGGGTACAACAAGTATTGCATTTAGTGCATTAACAGTTCCTTTTGAATGGCAAGTTGAAGACATAGATACTGTTGTGCCTGCTAATATGAGTGCCATGACAATACATCAATGGCTAGATTTTATATATACTTCTAATGTAAATCCTAGAAACAGAAAAACTGATGGTTGGCAGCAAGGTACAACAAATACTTATAGAGATTTGAAAAAAATCTATATAACTTATATGCTTTGGACCAACAATCAAGAGTCAAATAGATTAACATTTAGAAAATTAGAGAAATTTTTAGGTTTACTAGAGAGGAATTTTCAAGAATTTGTACCATTTTTAATACCAGCTACTACTATATTCAATAATTATGGAACAACTTATGGAAATCATGAATTTAATAGACATAGGTTTGTTTATAGACCTGGTATAAATGATGGGTCTGAGTTTCAAGTAGAACTTCCTCCAGTGTTTGAACCTACAATAAATTTAGTAAATTTTACAACTAGTTTATCCAATAATTATGACCCTGTAATAAATGCTACTAATTTTAGTGTGAATATTCCAGAAAATCCTCAATCAAATATTGACGTTTCAAATTTTGAGGTTATATTAAGTACAAATATATCACCTAATTCTAATTTGATTAATTCAAATACTAGTGTTTATGAAGAAACTACAAATGAAACTCCTTACATTCAACCTGTAAGTAACTTAACGCCAATAGTTTATCCAGAATAATTTATGAGTATAAATAAAGAAATAATAGCTAGAACTGTTGGAGAAAATGATGGTATATCTCAAGTTTTTATTCAAAATAATATACCATTTATAGGAGAGCAGCAAGTAGAGCCTACAATATTTAATGTTCCATTATATACTTTGGTTGGTGCTACAAAAAATTATTATGAACAAACTATAGATGGAGTTTCTGTAAATATCAATAATTTAAAAAATTTATATTACACATATACAGCAAACACTTCTTCATTTAGTGCAATAACAAGAGTTATATATGATGTTTATAGGGTTGATTTTGAAGACTATTCATATGTATTAAATAATTTAGATGAAGATGGTGATGAAATAATAACTGGCTCTGCGACTACTGCAAATAAAGAAACTATAAATAATTATTTAAATTCTCCTTTAGTTACTCTTTATGATACTGGTTCAACATTAACATTACCAACATACACATATACACTTCCAGAAATTGTAAAACCAATAGATGATTTTGCTCAACCTTTATTAGTAGATAAAAATCAATATTTTGTTGATACAAGATTTGAATTTATTCAACCTAGAGATAAAACTTTAGGTGCATATCAAACTATAAGTGCTGGTACTGTTGTTGACTTAACTTTGACTGGATTAACAACTAGCGCAAATACATTATCTGGTTTTAGTGTTGGAGACTTTTTATTAGAAACAAGTAAAGATAGTGATGTTATAAATAAAGGTAAATTTTCTGGACTTACTATTAATGGTAGATTGTTTACTTATTTTGTAGCTCCACAAAAGCCTAATATAGATGTAATAAATGATGCGCCAACTGTAATTGGTAGTTTAGATACATTTTCTCCAATATTCAGTTTTAATAATGTTTCTGATGGAGATTATTATAAACTTCAAGTTAGTTATGATTTGTCAGATGTAACTTTTACAGGTGGAACAATATTTAATATACCAAAACAAGAAGGAGACCCAGAATTTATAAGAACTTTCTCAACACCTTTATCACCAGATGCTTTCTTTATTTATAGAATAGGTAATACTAAAGAAATTATAAATGTTTTTGGCGTAAAACAAAATGTAACAACTTGGGGTAGAGCAGAACAGGCATTTACTGCAACTGATGGTATTTATGATGTGTCTGGTACTATATTCCAAGACCAATTATACGGAAGTCCAGTTTCTGGTGCTACAATTAAATTTATAGTTCTTAGTACGACTGCAGATGTTGAACTTGGAGTTGATGCTCCTTATGAAAACATAATACAAGGTGGTGTATTTGAGCCATTAGGTGGAGGTGCAGGAACTTCATTCTCAGCATTAACTGATTCTAATGGTAATTATACAGTTAACGATATTAAAGGAGGCCTTCTTGTTGTCGAAGTTTCGCATCCACTTTATGAAACTACTTATCATACAATTAATGTAGACCAAGACTTAACAGATGCAGACTTTACAATTATATTGAGATGGGGTAGCACAACTACAACATTTGGAGATGTAGGAGGTCAATTGTTTATATAATGTTTACATTTTTGACTTAAAATATAAATTATATTAAAATAATTAACAAAATAAAATAGAGATTAATATTTATTAAAAATAGAAAATTATGCCAGTTTATGAATTAATACTTAGTAGTGACACTATCGAACAAGGTAGAATAAAAATAAATGATGCTTTTTCAGCAACAACAGGATTGTGGTCTGGTGGTACAGGTTCTCAATCTTTAATTTCAAATAATGGTTCTGACATTTTTGCAAATGGAGATTATTCTCTTGCAGCAGGCTTTTCGGTGTCTGCATTAACTAATTATTCTCAGGCATTTGGTTTAACTACATTATCTGATGGTTTAGCTTCTTTTACGGAAGGATATTTAACTTATGCTTCAGGAGATTATTCACATGCTGAAGGGCAACAAACTGGTGCTATAGGTACAGCTTCACATGCTGAAGGACAATTGACAGTTGCTTCTGGAGATGCTTCACATGCTGAAGGTAGATTAAATACGGCATATGGTTCTTATTCACATGCTGAAGGGTTTGACAATGAGGCTATAGGGACAAGGTCTCATGCTGAAGGTAGACAAAATACTGCATATGGTGCTCAATCACATGCTGAAGGTCTTAACAATATAGCTTCTGGAACATCTTCACATGTTGAAGGTAGATTTAATACTGCAATAGGATTAGATTCTCACGCTCAAGGTTATAATAATATAGTTTATGGCAATCAATCTTTTGTAGGAGGAAGTAATAATATATCTTATGAACAAAATTCTTTTATATTAAGCAGTGAAAGTACTGGTGAAACAGAGTATAGCGCAATAATAGGTGGGCGTGAAAATAGAATTGATAATAAAAGCTTTCTTGGTCCGACTGATGGTGAAAGTATTTTAGGAGGAACTCTTAATGTTGCTGCAAATGGGTTTTCAAGCGTTATTGGTGGTGTTTCAAATGAAGCACTTTCTTATTCTACAGGAGTTTTTGTTGGCGCAAATAATAGATTAAATGGAGGCACATTTTTCGCTAATATTGATACTAGTTTTTCGGTAATATTAGGAGGAAGATATAATTTAATAAACGCAACTCCTCTTCTTGGTTCTTCAATCTATTCTGCTATATTGGGAGGTTATTTAAATGAAATAAAAGATAGTGATTATTCTGTAATTTTAGGAGGAAGAGACAACTATACAGATGGTTATGGTAATACTTTGTTGGCTGGTGCTGGTGCTCAATCAACTTCTGCTTATACTTTTACTATGGGCGCTACTCCAGGAGGACCTAACCCATCTAATAATACAATTATTTTTGAATTTACTGATGGCTCTGGGTATTGGGATGGAAATAGCAATTTAGGTCCTGCCGATTATGCTGAATATTTTGAGTGGAATGATGGAAATTTATTGAATGAGGATAGAGTTGGTTATTTTGTTTCTTTAATTAATGATAAAATTGAAATAGGAAATTCTTCTGTTGTTGGTGTTGTTTCTGCAAATCCTGCTATAGTTGGTGATTCTGCTTCATTAAAGTGGACTAACACTTTTGTTAAAGATGAGTGGGGAAGATTTATAAAAGATAAATATGATGTTTATAAGGTTGGAGAAAATAAATTAGAAATTTATGAAGATATAAATAGAAATGTTTATACAGAAATTCCAAGTCCAACAAATATTTTAGGAAATCTTTATAATGGAGATTTATCTGGTAAAACTTATTTAAGGACTGAATATATAAAAAGAGTAAATCCACTTTATGACCATACACAAAATTATACTCCAAGAAAAGACAGAAAAGAATGGTCTCCTATAGGTTTATTGGGCAAATTATATGTTAGAACATCTGAACAGATAATTGGTGATAAGGTTAGTGTTGACTCAAACGGTATGGCTATAAATGGAACAGATTATTATGTATTAGAAAATGCTAAAGCATATGACGGTAATTACGGAATAGTTAGAATTTTATTTAAATAATTAGATTTAGAAAATGTCACAAATAGACTTCAGAAATGGTAGAGGAGTTAATTTGGCTGACCCGAAATACGATAAAGATGCTGTAAATCTTAGAACGTTAAGAAATGAAATTTTACAAATATCTGGTGGTACTTCTGGAATAGCTGGGACGAGTGGCACTAGTGGTACTAGTGGTATTTCTGGTTCTTCTGGAACGAGTGGTATTTCTGGTTCTTCTGGAACGAGTGGCATTTCTGGTTCTTCTGGAACAAGTGGTATAAGTGGTTCTTCTGGAACAAGTGGTATAAGTGGTTCTTCTGGAACAAGTGGTATAAGTGGTTCTTCTGGAACAAGTGGTATAAGTGGTTCTTCTGG
>Ga0068876_10000027_pt1 | contig 104428 bp, 82 predicted proteins | sample NOAtaG_6_FD_66442 | JGI IMG/M metagenome (GOLD analysis project Ga0068876, IMG submission 66442) | Freshwater lake microbial communities from Lake Erie, under a cyanobacterial bloom - NOAA_Erie_Diel5S_2200h metaG | ecosystem: Environmental > Aquatic > Freshwater > Lake | place: USA: Ohio, Lake...
TAATGGTGCAGCTACTGGTGCTATCAACGTAACTGCTTCAGGTGGTACTCCTAACTATACCTATGCATGGACTGGACCTAATGGGTTTACTTCTGCGCTTGAAGATCCTTCTGGTCTTGTTGCTGGTACTTATAACCTTTCTGTAACAGATGCTAATGGAACTACTGGTGGATGTTTGGCTACATTGTCTGTAACGCTTACTCAACCTTCCGCTATTACAGGCACTACCATACCGGTAAACGCAACCTGTTTTGGACTGGCAAATGGTTCAGTAACGATAAATGCAAATGGCGGCGTAGGCAATTACTCCTACTCATTAAACAATGGTCCTTTCCAAGTTTCAAATATTTTTAATGGCCTAGCTGGAAGCCTTGCTCCTGGGACAACTTATGACGTAATTATTGAAGATGGAAATGATTGTCAACTTACCTTGTCCTTCCAAATTACCAATCCAACTCAATTAACAGCAAGTGCGAACGTACAAAATGTGACATGTTTCGGATTATCAGATGGTCAAGCTACAATAACTGTTAACGGTGGTGTTGCAAATTATACCTATGCGATAAATAACAATGCCCCACAAAACTCTAATATATTTAATGGGCTGAGTGGATCATTTACTCCTGGAACGAATTATTCAGTTTTGGTAGAAGATAACAATGGTTGTGAAACAACGGTTCAATTTAATGTCACCCAACCGACTGCAGTATCAGTAACAGCATCTCCAGTAAACGCTTCATGTTTTAACCTCCCTGATGGTTCAGTAACTGCAACAGCAAATGGTGGGACACCTGGATATACCTATTCATTAAATAATGGTCCATTCCAAGCCGGTCCAACATTTAACAACCTTGCTGGATCAATTAACGGAACAAATTATTCAATAATAGCAGAAGATGCCAATGGTTGTCAGGCCGCAGTACCATTCCAAATATTTGAACCAACTCAAGTTACCTCATCAATAAATGTATTATCCAATTATTTTGGTGAAGACATAAGCTGCGAAGGCGAAACTGATGGAAGTGCCATTGCGGTTGGTCAAGGAGGAACACCAGGTTATACATTTGCATGGAACACAACCCCGGCACAAACTAATGCTCAGGTTAATAATTTTGGAGAGGGAACATACACTGTAACAGTTACAGATGCCAATGGTTGTCAATCTACGAGTGTTGTTACATTGACAGCAAATCCATTACCTGATATTATCTTACCACCGGCAATTGATGAATGTATTTATAACGGTGTAACTTTACAAGCACCTGCAATTCCAGGGGGAAGTTGCCAATGGCAATTCTCTGATGGACAAGTTTATAATGATTTTGGTCCATTTACCATCAACTTTGCTTCTCAAGGATGTTATGATCTAGATTTTACATTAACAAGTGCACAAGGATGTGTTAGTCAGGCAAATTTTGCAAACTATGTTTGTATGAATCCGGCTCCGGTTGCAGGATTTACTCATTTCCCTGATGAAATCAATTCAATAGACAATGGAGTAAACTTTACGAATACATCACAAGGGGCTTCAACCTATGTGTGGGATTTTGGTGACAATTCAAACAATTCAACTGTAGAAAATCCATACCATGAATTCAGTGCAAATGACGATTTCAATTCATTATTTTTTGAAGTAACGTTATATGCTTATTCAGAATTCAACTGTGTTGATACAGCTGTAGGATATATAAATTATGACCCTTCTTTAGTATATTACGTACCAAACGCCTTTACTCCAGATGGCGATGACTATAATAACTACTTCAAACCAGTTTTCGGTTCCGGGTATACTTATGATAAATATTCATTTATGATTTTTGATCGATGGGGTGAATTAATTTTTGAAACGAATGATATTGCAGGTTATTGGGATGGAACCTACAAAGGTGAGATTTGTCAAGACGGCGTTTATGTTTGGAAATTGGTTATCCAACGTTCGAATAATGCTGAACGATTTATGGATGTAGGTCATGTAACATTAATTCGAGGTGAAGGACTCAAATAAACGATAAGAAATAAAAAAGGTGCTCAATAGCACCTTTTTTGATTAAAATAATCACTAACAATATTCTTCGTAGGCTTCTGATAAGTTATCTGCAATCATTTGTGCTGTTCCACCTTCGATATGATGCCTTTCTAAAAAATGTACCAACTTACCATCTTTGAAAAGAGCAATAGAAGGGGATGACGGAGGATAAGGTAAAAAATACTTTCTAGCTTGATTGGTTGCTTCACCATCGACTCCGGCAAAAACCGTAGCTAAAGTGGATGGAACCTTATCATTGTTGAGGGATAATTTAACTCCCGGGCGCATATTCCCAGCAGCGCATCCACATACAGAATTCACTACTATAAGTAATGAACCTTTTGTATCATGGATAATTTGATCAACTTGTTCACTTGTGGATAATTGAAGAAAACCAACATTGGTAAGATCTTCTTTCATTGGTTTAACTAATTCTGGTGGATACATAATGCTATTTTTTGAATAATTACAAAAATACAATGAAATTTATTTTTATCAACATCAATTTTTCTTTCTGTATAAAGCAACTTCTTGATGTAAAGGCGATCCATTAATTATAAAATCAACCATTTCTTTTGAGAGCAAAGGAGCAATTAAATACCCTTTCGCTCCCATTCCATTAAAACAATATACGTTCTTAAATTCTCTGTGTTCACCGCAATAAGGTCGTCTATCATGAGTTGTTGGTCTAACCCCTGCAGTTTGCTCTATTATATTAAAAGGAGCATCAGACAAATACTGAAACATACTTTTTAATTCTTCCTTTCCTTCTTCTGTTGGATTGCAATCATCAGTATTCCATACATATGTCGCCCCTACTCTGAAATTGTTGTTGCCTAATGGAATAACAAAACACTTTCTATTCAAAGACTCTTGATTTGACAAATTATGGTGGGTAATTGTCAATAATTCACCTTTGGTGGGTGCCACAGGTATATCTTTAAACAATGGATTATGAAGAACATCCTTTCCCTCGCTAAAAATAACGGCTTCAAATTTTTCTGTTTTATATATTAATGATTCAGCTTTAAACTGATTAAAATCAAATGATTCATTTAATAAACATCCATTATGCTTTAAATTTTCATGCAATGCATTTAAAAGTACTTTCGCATCAACATAAAAACATTCATTAACCCTCCCAGAGCCATAATCGTTTTTCGAAAGGTTATAACTTAAATCTTGCCTTGTTAATGGATTTAGATAAGACTTGTAATCTTCCAAAAATTCTTTTTCTTTCCAAAAATTCAATTCCTGTTCCGAAGAAAACAACCTTCTAATAGTAATAGCATGAAAAAAACTTAACCTTAATTCATTTTCTAGTTCGCGATAAAATTTTTTAGAATAATTCAATAAATCGTCAACTCTCCAAGATTTAGTCATGCGTCTAAAAACAATAGGATTAATTAATCCTGCCGCAACAAGTGAACTTTGATTATTTCCATTATCCAAAACTAATACATCTTTTTTCAGTGACATTAAGTGTTTCGCTAGGAACAATCCACTAATTCCGCCTCCAACTATTAAAATTCTATTTTGCATCATTCATTTAGTAATCGCTAAACTAATAACACTCAATTTAATATTATCAGATTCTTTCAAAATAGTTTTAGATATAGCTTCAATAGTTGAACCCGTGGTAATAACATCATCTACAATTAATAAATGGCTTTTTCCTTTCAATTTTTTTCTATTAACTGTAAATTGATGTTCGACATTCATCCACCTCAAGAATTTTGATCTTTTAGTTTGACTGATATTATTTTGAGGTTTAAGAATTAAATTCGAAAGCACAGGAATATGAAGTATTTCACCTAAACCTTTAGCCAGTTGTTCACTTTGATTATATCCCCTTATAAATTCCTTTTTAGGATGCAAAGGTACAGGAACAATTCCATCAATTATTTCTGAATTTATAGCTCCCCCAATTTTATTTGCTATCATTTTACCAAGTAATATTCCAACCTCTTTTTTCTGAGAATATTTCAAAGCATGCAATAAATGCTGGGTTGACTTATTTTTCTCAAAATACAAAAGGGAATAAGTATTTTCCATTTTAACTCTTCCCCAAAATAATTTATCTAGATAGGTAGGTTCACAATTATCTTCAAAATACGTATAATTCAAATTCATTTCACAAAATGGACATATTATTACTCGATAATTTTCTATTTGGTTTTGGCAAACTAAACAGTGATGTGGATAAATGAGGGATGACAATGCATCCAATCTTGATGGAAAATTTTTACTAAATAATTTCATGAGATCTATTGAAAAAGGCAGGTTTAATTCTATTCACATTATCGTGTTTAAAATAACAAATTTTAACTCTTGACTTAGGTATAAATCTCCGTTAATTTTATTGAAAAGTTATTTGAAGTCAACTTCTCAAAGGATACCATGAGATATTTTTTTTTCGACATGTCATCAGGAAATTTATGTGAATATCTTTCTTGAGGTGTTGATAATCTCTATTTCTTTTGTCACGAAAGGGATTCAGAAAAGATATGTTAATAACATGCGCTTTTTGTGAATTTCTTTAATTGTGAATAGCAAGATTTTTAACAACTTTTGTATGCCTCAAAAATAGAAATCAAAGCGGCACTATAACCATAGATTTCACCGGCTGAGGAAACAAAAATTTTAATGAACAAACAACTTGCGATTTTGTCGCACAGGACATTTATACTAATTAAAAAAAATAAAAAATGGCGAACTCAGAACCGATATTAGAATCAGATAATGGGCGTTTTGTCCTCTTCCCTATTAAGCATGATGATATTTGGTCTTTTTATAAAAAAGCTGAGGCGAGTTTTTGGACAGCTGAAGAAATTGACCTATCTCCTGACTTAATTGACTGGGAGACTAAATTAAATGATGATGAGAAACACTTTGTTAAACACGTTTTAGCATTTTTTGCAGCTTCAGACGGAATTGTTAATGAAAATTTAGCAGAAAACTTTTTATCTGAGGTACAATATACAGAGGCAAAATTTTTCTACGGTTTTCAGGTAGCAATAGAAAATATTCACTCTGAAACTTATTCCCTATTAATTGATACCTATATCAAAGATTCTGCGGAAAAAAATCATTTATTCAATGCTATTGAAACATTAGATTGCGTTAAAAGAAAAGCAGAATGGGCCCTCAGATGGATTGAAAAGGGAAGTTTTGCGGAAAGATTAGTGGCTTTTGCAGCGGTTGAAGGTATTTTCTTTTCGGGTTCATTTTGTTCAATTTTCTGGTTAAAAAAACGCGGTTTAATGCCTGGACTGTCATTCTCAAATGAGTTAATTTCCAGAGACGAGGGCTTACATTGTGATTTTGCTTGCCTGTTGTACAATAAGCATTTAATTAATAAGCTTTCCCATGAACAGGTAAAGACCATTATTATGGATGCTGTTGAAATTGAAAAAGAATTTGTTACGGATGCCCTTCCTGTTAAATTAATAGGTATGAATAGTGAATTGATGTCTCAGTACATTGAATTTGTAGCTGACCGTTTATTAAGTGAGCTAGGAAACGAAAAAATTTACAATGCAACAAATCCATTCGATTTTATGGATATGATCTCTATCCAAGGGAAAACCAATTTTTTCGAAAAAAGAGTTGCTGAGTACCAAAAAGCAGGTGTTTTAGCTGGAAAAGAAAATCAAACGTTTAGTTTGAATGAAGATTTTTAAATTACGATTTTAACCATTAAAAAATTACCATTACTATGTATGTAGTTAAAAGAGACGGAAGAAAAGAAGCTGTAAAATTCGACAAAATTACAGCTAGAATAGTAAAGATGTGCTACGGTCTAGATCCTTTAGTATCGCCTGAAGCAGTTGCAATGAAAGTAATTGAAGGGATTTACGACGGTGTAACTACAACCGTTCTAGACAATCTTGCAGCGGAGGTTGCGGCAGCAAAAACTATAGATCATCCAGATTATGCATTGTTAGCATCTCGAATCGCTGTCTCTAATCTACATAAAGAAACAAAAAAGACATTTTCTGAAGTCATTGAAGATTTGTATAAATATATTGATCCTAAAACACAACAAAACGCCTCTTTAATTGCTGACGATGTGTACTCGGTTGTATCAGAAAATAAGGATTTACTTGACTCAAGCATCATCTACGATAGAGATTTCCGTTACGACTATTTTGGATTCAAAACGCTTACCAGATCCTATTTAATGAAATTAAATGGTAAAATTGTTGAACGACCGCAACAAATGTTAATGCGTGTTGCCATTGGAATTCACAAAAACAACATTCAAGAAGCTATTAAAACCTATAACCTGATGTCGGAAGGTTGGTTTACGCATGCTACTCCAACTTTATTCAACTCAGGAACACCAAAGCCGCAAATGTCATCTTGTTTTCTATTGACAATGAAAGATGACAGTATAAGTGGAATATATGATACTTTAAAATCGTGTGCTCAAATTTCACAATCTGCCGGAGGAATTGGTTTATCCATTCATAATATCAGAGCTACAGGCTCATACATAAAGGGTACAAACGGAACCTCAAATGGTATTGTTCCGATGCTACGCGTTTATAATGATACAGCAAGATATGTGGATCAGGGAGGAGGAAAAAGGAAAGGCTCTTTTGCTATGTATATAGAACCATGGCATGCAGATATTATGGACTTTTTAGATTTAAAGAAAAATCATGGAAAAGAAGAGCAGAGAGCAAGAGACTTATTCTATGCACTTTGGATTCCTGATTTGTTCATGAAACGTGTTAAGGAAAATGGTGATTGGACTTTAATGTGCCCTCACGAATGCCCGGGACTTTCAGATACACATAGCGCAGAATTCGAAGCCTTGTATACCAATTATGAAAATCAGGGTAAAGGACGCAAAACAATTAAAGCTCAAGATTTGTGGTTTAAAATTTTAGAATCTCAAATTGAAACAGGAACTCCTTACATGCTTTATAAAGATGCTGCCAATTCAAAATCCAATCAACAAAACCTAGGGACAATAAAGTCATCAAACCTTTGTACAGAAATCATTGAATATACTGCGCCAGATGAAATTGCAGTTTGTAATCTAGCTTCTTTAGCATTGCCAAAATATGTTGGTGAAGATGGAACCTTTGATCACAATAAATTATTCGAAGTAACTTATCAGGCAACTATAAATTTAAATCGCATCATAGATGAAAATTACTATCCTGTTGAAGAAGCTAAGAACTCAAATATGAGGCATCGTCCGATAGGACTTGGTGTTCAAGGATTAGCAGATGCATTTATTATGCTTGGCCTTCCATTTGAATCAGAGGAAGCAAGGGCACTGAATAGAGAAATTTTTGAAACAATCTATTATGCATCAATGACAGCATCTAAAGATTTGTCTAAAGTTGAAGGCCCTTATGAAACGTATGCAGGTTCCCCTGTTTCTCAAGGAATTTTCCAATTCGATATGTGGGGCGTTACACCTACTAACCGCTGGGAATGGAATGTCCTTAAAGAGGAAGTTAAAAAATATGGCGTTAGAAACTCCCTTTTGTTAGCTCCTATGCCTACAGCTTCAACTGCACAAATTCTTGGTAATAATGAATGTTTTGAACCTTACACTTCTAATATCTACACTAGAAGAGTACTTTCTGGGGAATTTATTATTGTAAATAAGCACCTTTTAAAAGATTTAGTGAAAGAAGGACTTTGGAACAAAGAAATGCGTCAAAAAATAATGGCCGCCAATGGTTCTATTCAAAATATAAATGAAATACCTCAGCGATTAAAAGATCTTTATAAGACTGCCTGGGAAATTTCACAAAAAGCTATAATTGACCAAGCTGCTGATCGAGGTGCATATATTTGTCAGTCTCAATCTTTAAACATATTTATGGAAAATGCAAATTTTGGAAAACTAACCTCCATGCATTTTTACGGTTGGGAAAAAGGATTAAAAACCGGTATGTATTACCTCAGAACCAAAGCTGCAACTGATGCCATCAAATTTACTGTCGATAAAACAATTGTTGAGGAAACCAAAACAACTACAGTAGAAGAACAACAAGCAGCAATAACATGCTCTTTAGAAAATCCTGATGCTTGCGAAATGTGTTCTGGATAGTATATCTTCACAAATAACTTTAACCCCCTTTTTGAAAAAATTGGGGGTATTTTTTTACTATTCAACGAAATGATTGTTTCACCAAAAGAATTCAATTAATTTGCCTGCAAATAAAATCATTTCGCCTATGAAACACTTAACTAAATAGCTGACATCTAGCTTAAAGATGACTTAACTAACCTATATTTCTAATAACCCTATCATTTGCATAAAAAACTATTTTATATATTTCTTTTTGGAATTTGGGCATTTCATTCCTTCGGACAAAATTTAATCTACAACGGTGATTTTGAAGAATATTCGCAATGTCCTGACAATTACTCTATTCCTTCATTGTTGCAATTAGAATATTGTAAAGGTTGGACAGCACCAAGAAAACAAGGTACAGCGGATTACTTTAATGTGTGTAACAACACATTTGTTCCAAGTACTGTTGGTGTTCCGAACAACCTATTTGGAAAACAAGAACCTTTTAACGGTTCAGCCTATACAGGTTTATACTGTTGGTCAAGAATTGATTATGATCTTCCTGAATATAGAGAATACATTCAGACTAAACTTCCAGCACAATTACAAAAGGGACATGCCTATAAACTTTCTTTTGAAGCTTCTTTAGCCGAATACTCGACATACACAATAAAAAATGTCGGCGGACTCCTAAGTTCGACTTCCCATCAAGAAGACTCTTACAGATCAATTAATGCTGTACCACAAGTAAAACATACTACAAGTTACTTAACAGATTCCATTAACTGGACAAAAGTTGAAGGATACTTTATTGCTGATGGAACTGAAAAATACCTCACTATTGGATATTTTGAAGACAGCGTATACCTTAAAGACACGCTTAAAGTATCTCCAATAGCTGAGGTATTGCTTATCTGTTACATGTACATTGATGATGTTACACTTGAAGAAATAAATTTTGAATTACCGAATGTTTTTACACCCAACAATGATCAAACTAACGATGAGTTTAAATTGGATTTTTACACGACTAAATTTACTGTAGTTGACAGATGGGGAAACAAGGTGTTTGAAACTACAAAACCTTTTCCTTCTTGGGATGGAACCACCTGTAACCAAGAACCAGCGAAAGAAGACACGTATTTTTATAAAATTGAAATCAACCAATTAGATCTCACTGGTTTTGTGCAATTGATAAGGTAAAAACCTACCTTATGAAAAAACTAATTTTATTATCAATTTCTACTATTAATTATTCATTAATCGGATGGAATCAAGGTGTGCCGGTTGGAAATCCACCTGGCACGAGTGCTCCAAGTTCGTTAGCTTCATCAGCTTGGTACAGAGGCGGGAATGTAAATTCCGGAACTGCAGTAAATAATAACATTTTGGGAACTTTTTTTGACTCCGAAATATTCATTTTTACCAATTCAACCAAACTGGCTGCCTTTACACGTGGAAATTACCTTACATCCCTGACAGGAAATTACGGAAACGGTTTACGAATTTTCAATCCATTTCCCAATAATACTGGTGGAAATCTTGACTTATTTACCTCCGGTACTGCGGGTCAAAATGAAACACATATCGTGTTTGGAGGTAATGGTCAAATTAGCGGTCAAGCTTCTCGTTTAGAAACCTATGGAGATTGGGAAGGACTCTATTTTAACTCACTTAATCCATCAATAGGTAAAATAAAATTTGCAAGAAATGGAATCATACAAGCCATGATTGGGACCAATAACTTTCTTCGAATTGGAGAACAGCAAAACAGTACCAATGCAAATGCCAATAGACGACTTGAAGTAGTGGATTATTCTTGGCAACTTAGATTAACCAACGGAAATGAATCAGGCGGTTTTTATAGTGATTTCATGACAAATAGTTCAGGAAACCTTCAAATTTTAGCACAAAATGGAAAAGTTGGAATTAATGCAACCACGAACCCCACAGCAACATTAGATGTATTTGGAGATTTACGAGTTAGAAACATTCCAACCGAATCACCTGATGCACTCATAGTAGGTGTTAATAATTCAAATGCTAATGACTTATCCATGAGAAAACTAGCATTTACCGGCGATACCAATAACGTTTTGTTAGGAGACGGTACTTGGGGAACGTTGCCAGCAATACCAGCTGCTATGACTGCCAATAATGGATGTTCTATATCACTAAACAACGTACAATTAGGAGAAACATACAACGCTGCTCAAACCTCTCCATTACAAAATAACAGGGAAATCGCACTTAATAGTAAAAACCTGATTTTTTCTGGAATTGGTAAAATCGGTGTGGGTTTGAATTTTCCCGATTTACCTACAGAGCGTATAGACATAGCCGGAAATGCGCGTGTACGTAACCTCCCAACCAATCAACAACTTGCGGATAACACAATAAACAAAGTAGTTGTGGTCGATGATTCTGGGGTTTTAAAATGGAAACCCATTGATTCAGTAGGCGCAAATATTACTACACAAAATGGTATTTACAAAACATCCGGTGACACCTTGGAATGGGGTACGCAGCCACTTTCCCATCATACAGCATTGCCTATGAATGGAAAAAATATTTTCTTCACACCAGATGCTAATAATGCAACATTAACCAATAATATTAAAATTGGAAGCGACACCATTGCATTACCTCACAAATTATCGATTGTCAATACCATTGAAAACAATGCGGTTTTTGCTATTTCCAATTCCACCAATTTCAGCACCAATACCCGTTCTGGACTAATAGCAAAAGCAGAAAATGCAACTGTTCCCATAGGTGTTATTGCTAAAGCAACTAATGGTGAACAAACGATAGGTACGGCCAGTTATGCAACAAACGGAACCCTTTCAACAACTGGCATTTATAGCCATGCCAATTCTTCATCCAATACAGGAGATGTTTATGGAGGAAAATTTATTGGACAAAGTCCAACAATAAACACCAATTATGGTATTCATGCAACTGCTCAAAATGCAACAAAAACAAATATTGGTGGATACTTCAAGTCCGAAGGCGGAACTACTTCTATTGGTATATATGTTGAGGCAAATTCTTCCATTGTAGGCGCTGAAAAATGGGCGGGTTATTTTGCTGGACCAATAATTTCAGGTGCGCCAAGTATTCCCTCAGATATTCAATTTAAAACCAATATTGAACCAATAATTAATCCACTGACAATTATTTCAAACCTAAATCCAGTAACTTATAATTACTTGCAAACAGGAAATGCCGCGCAATTAAATTTTCCTTCGAATCTCCAATACGGTTTAATAGCTCAAGAAGTAGAGCAAATATTGCCAGAGATAGTTACAACAGTTGAACATCCCGCTCAAAGTGATTCATTAGGTACGCTAATAAATCCAGCATTTCAATATAAATCCCTTAATTATGAAGCTTTTATTCCACTGCTCATTTCAGGAATGCAACAACAACAAAATAGAATTGACTCTTTGGAAAATATCAATTTTACAACTAACCAAAATAATGATAGTTTGATCAACCTGGTGAATGATTTGAACAGCAGATTAACGGAATTAGAAAACTGCTTGAGTAATATTTTACCAGCTTTATGTCAAGCAAACCAAGCCGCTATTTTTCAGCATCAGGACGTTGAAAATCCAGTTTTTTCGAACCAAATTTTACATTTGAAACCAAACGATAATATTTATTTAGCACAAAATATCCCCAATCCTTTTTCAGAAACCACGAGCATAAGCTACTTTATTCCTGAAAATGTTCAATCTGCTGAAATTCAATTTTACAATGTTTGGGGTGATTTGGTTGATAATTTTACTATTAGTGATAAAGGAAATGGAACATTAACAGTTCATGCGAACGAATTGGCAGCTGGAAGCTACACATATGTTTTACTCATTGACGGAAAAATTTATGCGGAACGAAAAATGGTCAAATTTTAAATGGATAAATTAGATACAATTAACAATACTTTATATTTTTACAGTTAAAATCATAAAACAATGAAAAATAAGTTTTTACTCATTATTTGCAGTGTTATTGGGAGCTTGAGCTATGGCCAGAGGTCATGTCATACCATGGAGAATCACGAGCGATTAATTCAAGAAAATCCAGCATATCTATTAAATCTTCAAGAAATTGAAAACTTCACCAATCAAGCCATTGCTTCGGGAACTGTTGAAGCGGAAAAAGTAGTAATAAATATTCCAGTTGTTGTTCATGTATTGTATAATACGAGTACACAAAACATAAGCGATGCGCAAATTCAATCACAACTTACCGTATTAAATAATGATTTTCGAAAACTAAATGCTGATTGGACGAATACGCCTTCAACTTTTACTAGTTTAGTTGCCGATTGTGAAATTAATTTTTGTTTAGCTACTGTTTCACCTACAGGTGCTGCAACAACAGGCATTATTAGAAAATCGACAACAGTCACTTCATTTTCAACAAATGATGCGATGAAGTACACTGCACAAGGTGGAAGCGATGCCTGGCCATCTGCACAATATTTGAATATTTGGGTATGTAATTTAGGCGGAGGATTACTTGGATATGCACAGTTTCCAGGAGGAGCTGCAGCAACTGATGGGGTGGTTATTAATTACACCGCGTTTGGAACTACCGGAACAGCTACTGCTCCATTCAATAAAGGAAGAACGGGAACTCATGAGGTTGGACATTGGTTGAATTTGCGTCATATATGGGGTGATGCTACCTGTGGAAATGATCTAGTAACTGACACCCCTTTGCACAACACGAGTAACTATGGATGTCCTAGTCATCCGAAATCGAATACCTGTGGAACATCAGCCGAAATGTTTATGAATTACATGGATTACACGGATGATGCATGCATGTACATGTTCAGTACCGGACAAAAATCGAGGATGCAAGCCCTGTTTTTAACGGGGGGTGCTCGTGAAAGTTTAAAAACCTCAGGTGGTTGCGGAACTGGTTCAACTACTCCACAGTATTGCTCAGCAAATGGATCAAATACAACTTATGAATGGATAAATAAGGTACAATTTGGTAGCATTAACAATACCTCGGGAGCCAATGGTGGATATGGGAATTTTACCAATCTTTCAACTTCTCTAGCTAAAGGTACGGCCTACACCATTTCATTAACTCCTGCATTCGCGAGCACGACTTATTCGGAATATTTCAGGGTTTATATTGACTATAACGGAGATTTAGATTTTGTTGACGCTGGAGAACTTGTTTACACGTCCCCTGCAACAACCACGGCTGTTACTGCATCAATTACCATTCCTACAACAGCCATTACAGGATCTACAAGAATGCGTGTAATGATGAAAGATGCCGCAATAACAGGACCTTGTGAGGTATTTACTTATGGTGAAGTTGAAGATTACACCCTGAACCTAACAACAAGCACTACGACATGTTCTTCGCCTACTTCATTAGCCTCCAGTTCCATTACCACAACAGGTGCAATTTTAACATGGGGTGCAATTTCCGGTGCTTCGAATTATACCTTACAGTATAAAAAATCTACCACAACGACCTGGACAAGCGTAACGGTTACAGGAACAAGTTATACACTATCAGGATTAAGCGCTGCTACCATATATAATTGGCAAGTGAGGACTAATTGCACAAGCGGCAGTAGTAATTATACTGCAGGTACTAATTTTACAACTTTGACAGCATGTACAGATGCATATGAGTCTAACAATACATTAAGTGCTGCGAAGTCAATTACCGTTAATACCAATATCACTGCACTAATCAGTAGCACAACGGATATTGACTGGTTTAAGTTCTCGAACACTTCAACTGCAAAAAATATACGCGTAACGATGACCAATTTACCAGCAGATTACGACTTAAGATTGTATAACTCGGCGGGTACATTATTATATTCTAGTCAAAATAGTAGTACTGCAAACGAAACCATTATCTACAATAATGCTCCCGTTGCGACTTATTACGTAAGAGTAATTGGATACAATGGTGCCAACTCAACTTCTTGCTATACCTTAAATGCGAGCAGATCATCCACCGCATTTAAAGTAGATCCAAATTATGAAAATGAAAATAATACGGAATTAACTACAACTGTTTCTGTATTCCCGAATCCTTCTTCTGATGGAATCTTTACTTGCACATTGAATAGCTCATTTATTGGAAACGTAAACATTGAAGTTTTAGACGCCGCTGGAAGAATTATCCTGAGCGATAAAGAAGAAAAATCTGCTGAAATCCTGAAAACAGGAATTAATTTAAGCAATGTAAATGAGGGAATTTACTTCATTAAAGTATACAATGAAAACTTCATGGAGAATGTAAAAGTAGTTTATTCAAAATAGTTTGATTTTAAACTATTTTCAATTAATAGTTATACTCCATTTTATATTGGAACTAAAACAAAAATCGCCTCAAGGGGCGATTTTTGTTTTAAGATAGTTTTATATTTCCCAGTTCAATTCAACTATTGAAAATTTTAATTGCGCGTTCAATTTTTTTATCCCTGGTGCAATTGCAAGGTAATCAGATCGATTCCTTCAATATCAAAGCAGAGGGGATATCAGCTATCCAGCGACTTTTATTATCCACCAAATTTTTCCAGGTTTCAACACTAACGATCATTAAATCTTGACGTTTTAAAAATTCCTTATCGATTACCGGTTCTTGATAAACAGTGATATGATTTGGTGCAATTTGTTCGATAGAACGAATTTTTTCTTTGAACAACGCATTATTTTTTAATAGCCCAGACAAATCCAGAATAGCAATTTGCGATTGGTTATTCTTTATTAATTTTTTTGCAAAAGGAATTATAAAAATATCGGATTCGCTTTCAATAGGTATAAATACTAAATCCGCGCTTTTATATTTTTTGTCAATCATTACACCAACTGGCACCTTACTTTTATTCAGAATTAACCGCGTGCGCTCATCAAAAGGATAATTGTCATAAAAATTGTCTTTCCCAGTTACCTGATTCAATAATTTCTCAGGATTTATAATTCGCGTTGTGAAGCCTAAAATTTTGCCTAATAAACTGCCATCGAACATGGATTGACCTATACCAACTAAAAGCAAATCATATTCACCATCATTTGCAACCTCAGTAATGTCAGCATTGATGTCATTTGATGCTTTGAAAAGCGTAGTTATTTGTTGATTTAAATTTTCCGACTCTGCTATAATTGGCGCAAAACTTTCTTGCTCATATTGTTCGACATTATATTGATGTATTTCATTGGTGGGGGAAAGGTGCATTACCGTAACCGCTGCATTTCCATTTAACTTTTTAACAAAGTCATTGGCTAAACGTAAAAGTGATTTCCCTCTTTCAGGATTTCCAAAAGATATCAATATTTTAAATTTGTTCATTGAACGAATTTCTTGTGGTATAGCATCATCGTTAGACTTAAAAATCCAGTTTATTAAATCGAGCGCTGGTCCGGTCATGAAAGTTGTTACGAGCGCCATGATAACCATCATTGCAAAGATTTCAGGCGTTAAAACTCCCAAATCATATCCTATGTTTAAAACAACCAACTCCATTAAACCTCTGGTATTCATCAAGGCGCCGATAATTAAGCTGTCTTTCCAGGTTTGACCAACATATTTGGCAGCAATGGCACTTCCCAGAAACTTACCAACAACTGCAACCAAAATAATTAATCCCGTAATTTTCCATAATTCTGGGTCATTTAACAACCCGATTTCTGTTCTTAAACCTGTAAATACGAAAAACAAAGGCAACAACATAATAAGGGCAATATCCTCGACCTTTTCAATGAAAAGCGTTCTAAATTTCACATTTTCCGGCATAATCGCTCCTGCCATAAAAGCACCAAATAATGCATGTATACCTATTACTTCAGTTGCGTAGGCAGATATAATTAGTGTCAAAATAAAAATAGCGACAATGGGTTTACTCAGACTTTCTTTCGAATTGTGCAAGGTACCTACTCGATTTAAAAAAGGCCTTACCACGGTAACCATCAAAATAACATAAATCGCCGCTAAACCAATGATGTAAAAAGCACTTATAAAAGTCCCAGCTTTAACAATAGCAATTACAGCGGCTAAAATACACCAAGCTGTTATATCGTCTGCCGCTGCACAAGTAATTACAACCGTTCCCAGTCGAGTTTTGTGCAATCCCCTTTCTTGAACAATTCGCGCTAAGACAGGAAATGCGGTGATACTCATAGCAATACCTAAAAACAATGCAAAAGAGGTAAATTGCACGCCCATTGGGGCATAAGAAGTGTAGATGAAATAAGCCAACCCCATCCCCAAAGCAAAAGGAATGATAATACTGGCATGACTGATCACAACCGCATCATGGGCTTTGTTTTTAAGCACTTTTAAATCGAGCTCCATGCCAATCACAAACATAAAAAGTATCAATCCGATTTGACTTAAAAATTGCAGATTTGGTAATGATTCTGAAGGAAAAAGCGTAGTTGAAAATTCAGGGAAATACATTCCTACCAAGGATGGACCTAGCACAATTCCGGCTAAAATTTCTCCAATAACTGTTGGCTGACCAATTTTTTTGCAGATCCAGCCAAAACACCTTGCCACGAGAATTATGGTAATAATTTGTGCAAGTAAAATAGCCAATGGGTGTTTCAAATTGTGAATCAGTGCATTCAAAAACTCCTGCCATTGAGAATTTCCTGTATTTGGAATCACAATATTTCTCCCGACTTCTAGTTTTTCGCCCAAAAGAACTATCCAATAAATAAGAGCCGTAAAACCTCCTATTACTCCAAAATAAAAGAAGCTATTTTTAAAACCTTTCATTGAATTTAATTTTTACGTTTTAAATCATTCAATTTTAATCCCACGCCTACACCTATATGCCAACTTCCATTTTTGGAACTTGTTTTTGCATTGTAATACATGGGAACTTGAAGCGCTAAAAACTTGTAAGTTACAGTTAATCCCGCACCTAAATTTGGCGTAACAAATGCATTTTTTATAGCTGATAGATCTTGTTTAAATCGGAGAGATGGAAGCATTCCGAGCATTATTTTAGTCTTACGAACAGCAATACTGATATTTGGTCCCGTGAAATTCAAAAAGGCACCTTGATCGACATAACCGGCAACAGCAATCCCTTCATACAAGGTTAATTTAACTTTTTCCGTCTGTGACTTTAATGAAAAAACATTCATTAAAATCAGAAGGAGTAACGCATTTCTCATGGTCAAATCTATTTGTGGCAAAGATCGTAATAGAAGAATGACAGTGAAAGAAATTTATGGTGTAAGCGATAAAAAATGTAATAAAACAGATAAAATTTGTAATCAACTAGGCATTTTCAATTTATTCATAAAATCCAGCCTGTAATTGTCACTTAAATATACCATCAAAGGTTTTCCTGCTATTTTTATTTCAGTCACTATTTGTTGGTAGGTAAAAGCCTGGACAGCCTTTAAAGCAATCATTTCTTTTTTGTTGATTCGGCAAAATGACGCTACCGGTAGAACTTTGGACAAACTGCTGTAAGAAATATTTTTGAGCAGGTAATCTTTTCCGTTGAACAGCAAAACTAGCTTGTCCCGACTATCAATCTCAGAAGTTTTAAAATACGCAATTTCATCTATTTTAAGGATAATCTTCCCTTTATCTGAATTTAACTGAACGGATTGCCTATCTGATGGAGGTTGCCTTTTCTCAATATGCAGAAACACCTTACTTATTGCCTGCTTCAACCTGTCTAAAGAAATAGGTTTTCTCAAGTAATCAATCGCGTTGAGATCGAAAGCATCTGCAGCATAATCTTTGTAAGCGGTAGCAAAAATTACAGGTTTATTAGGAAGTAATTTACTCAACTCCAAACCGTTCAATTCGGGCATTTCTATATCCAGAATACAGAAATCAAAAGTAAGGTTTTCAAATTCTTTTAAAAAAATAGTTGGTTTATCAAATGCCTTTACAACTTCCAATTCAGGAATCTGTTCACATAACATTTTCAAGTAAGTCAGGCCCGGCAACTCATCATCGAGCAGCAAGCATTTTAGCTTTGTGTTCAAATAAATTTATTTTTAAATGAGCAATGTGCACGTCCCCTTCCACAAATCTTTCCAGTTTATAATTTTCCGAATAAATTATTTTAAGGCGTTGTTCTAATGTTTGTGTTCCGATTCCGCTTTTCGGTTTTTTCATTGGGTTTTTGACAGAGATTTTATTGGCAACAGTCAAATAAAAAACATTTTCTTTCAATTCAAAGGTGATGGCAATAAAAGCATCCGCGCCTTGTAAATCGGCATGTTTGAAAGCATTCTCAATTAAATCGATTGAAATCAATGGTGCCACAAGAGGTTGGTCAAGCAGCATTTCAGATTCATTAAACTTTGTTTTTATTTTCAGTTCAAAAAGAGGGCTAATTTTCACCTTGTTGATTTCGATTAGGTTCAAGGCAAATTCCATTTCTTCTCTTGGTGTCACATATTTTTTTTGGCTTTCATACAATACAAAATCAAGCACATTGGCCAATTTATCTAGCGCAAAATAGGTTTGATAGGCATGCGCTTGAATGGTATTCAAAATATTTTTAAATAAATGCGGATTTAATTTAGATTCCAGCGAGTGCAGCTCGAGATTGTTTATTTTACTTTCGAACTGGTGAAACAGATTTTCTATTTCCCGCTGTCTGGCTAGCGATTTACGCAATTTAACGGATAAAAATACAATACTAACAATACATAAAATGCCTAAACAAACTGAAACAATAATTATCGGTAACTGCATGGACCAAATTTTTTAATACAAATATATTCCATAGTTTGTTTTGGTGAATAATAATGTAAAGTGGTAAGTTACTTTGGCCAAATACTACTTAAGATTTTAGGATCTTAAAAAACTAAGTGATTTGAATCTCCACCGTTTTATCAGAAATAGACTTATCGTCTAATTTTTATAGATTTTGCCTATTTCCACTTCAGCATTGTCAAAGACAAGCTTTACAAAATAATAACCTACCGTCAAATCAGCCAAATTTACTTTTGTTTCAGTTGAAGAAGGACGTGAATGAAGCAATACTTTACCTAGTGCATCAGTTATAATTAGTTCGTTTATTTGATTGCCTGATTCCACATTAAGCATCTCTTTAACGGGATTAGGATACAAGATAGTTTCTGTAGAATTGTTTTCTGAAATTGAGGCTGTGCAGTTTGAACCTCCGAGTACATCTCCAACAAAATCCCAACCTTTCGAGTTAATTAGGATATCTCTATAACCAGCTGCAACTTGGGAATATTCAAGTCCATCGACTTCATATAAAATAAATGACTGATTACTAGCAATGTTTGGGTTTTGAGACCAACCAACTAAAGTTGATGAATAATTGTCGCAATCTAAACCTGTGTGACTTAGCATATATCTAATTTCATACACATCATTTAAATCCCAATTACTTAGACTCTGATTGAAATTATAAGCATTGAGAAACATTGAATACATATTATCAACACCAGAAACGTCCCATGAGTTTATATCTTGATTAAAAGAGAATGCATCATGAAACATGTGCTCCATGTTCTGTACATTCGAAGTATTCCAGTTACTAAGATCCTGATTAAATGATGAAGCATGAATAAACATTGAAAACATGTTTGTTACATTAGAAGTGTTCCATGAACCGATTGGCTGATTAAATGCAGTTGCATAGGAAAACATCCCATTTGTAGATATTAGATTGGAGGTATTCCAAGAATTAATATTTTGATTAAAAAAGATGTTCATGTCAAACATATGGTGAAAACTAGTAACATTATTAGTTATCCAGTTACCAATAGGTTGGTTAAACGAAGAATTTGCAAACATCCCGCTCATATTTGTAACGCTGGAAGTATTCCAATTTAATAAAGGTTGATTAAAACTTGAAGTATTGGAAAATGTGTATGCCATGTTAGTAACATTTTGAGTATTCCATGAATTGATATTCGAAGGACCATTAAGATTAGTACATCTGTCAAACATACCCGCTAAGCTTGTCACGTTGCTGAGATTTGGAATATCAGTAGCTGAGATTTGAAGGTTTGGACAATCGTAAAATGCAAATTCCATAGATGACCAATTGGCGCTTCCCCAGGCTTCAACATCCATTAGGCCCTCATTTTGCAGCACATAATAAAATCTTCGTAAATTCTCTGGGGCAAGTTTCAATCTTACCGTTGCTCCAGCTGGAATATTAGGCAATTGAACCAAGCCATCTCCTGCTGGAAAATTTCCCGCTCCTGAAATTCCGGCTGGTATGGTTACCCATGTATAGTTAACCCCTCCTGAATCTCTTTCTAAATTAAATCCGAGGTATGAAGAGTTCACAGGAAGCTCCCATCTTGTGATAAAATCTTGTGCGGATATGTCCAACGAATTTAAAAGAACTATTGTGAACAGGCTGAATTGCTTTAATAGGTTTAACATAGTTAAATAGTTTTTTTGAAGCAATTTATTAAAATTTACTTTACATACCAAAGCATCGCTTTATTATTTCTTTATTTCAGTAGAAACTATATTTGGCGTAATTACAGAATTATTTTGATTTGCAAATGGCATCAATAACTTATCAAACCTTGGGTAAAATAACTTATCAATCTTTGATACAGCAAACCGGTCAAACATCGGTTGAATGAAATTATGCTGTAATTTATATAGAAAGTAACTAATTGGTTGAAACACTTTATTAAATGGAATTTTTAAAAAATAGGTGTTCAAGGTACAAATAAGGTACTTTTTTAACTATTCATCACCTTATTTTTCAACGTAAATATTTGATCCCAATTAATAATATAATCAAAAAGAGCAGTGCTACCATAGAATAGGTTAAAGCATAGAATATGACTTCGGACTCCTTTTCTTCGGCTTTAAACTGTGCTTTTTTGTGGAAAGATTGAGTCAAAGGATTGACCATCTCTTCTTGCATCTTTTCGTGGTGATTCTTTAGTGAAGAAGCTCTCTTTTGTTCTTCACATCCTTTTAAAGTGCCAGTTAAACAATATAAAGCTCCCGCAAGACCGATGATCATTAAAGAGTAACAAAGCATGTTAATCAATCTTGTTTTAACATTTTTCATTCTAGTTTATTTTGGCTCTTCGGCTAACAATGTTCTTAAATACTAGCAAATTTAATCTATTGTGATTAAATGAATAAAGCCAAAAGAAAAAGAAATGAGGGCTCTGGTAGAACAAATAAAGCAACTGAATTTAATTTAAAATTTTTAATTGCCCTGAATTGTCATAGTGCATAATCTATTGCAGGTATAAGGTCAGTATCTCTGTTATACTTATAAATAAACCTGCTACATGTAGCATAACAATTGCATAATTTTTACTGCAATAGTTCTACAACTGTATTATTCTATTGGTTGTAATTTTTTACTTCCAGATCAAAAAGTATCTAAATAGCTGAAACGCTTTATTAATAAGGAATTGTAAAAATCAAATATTTTCAAGGTACAAATGAGGTACAATTAAAGTTGAAAATTTATTCTTTTAAAAAATTAGATTTGACTTGATATTTAAGCAAATTAATAGGAATCCATTAAACTGATTGAACAACCAAAGTAGAAAAAACGCTGGCTTTGGAAAATAGATAATAGTTAGTATAAATCCCGAACCAGCCGCACATAGCACATGTCACGCTTATTGAGGCTGGGGTGCGACACTTGATACCCATTGCCGAGGTTCCAGAAGACTGGGAAGCCTTCTGAGGTCACTGTGCTACTCCAGTAGCATTCTCTCTTAAATCCTCCAATTTCATCTTTTATATTCTTAATTTTTTGAAGTTCATCCCTTGTAGGTAATCTCCATACATTTCCAACAGGAGAATTTCCTAATTCCCGGCAAGCCCTATTTGCGTCATCCCATGTCATTCTTCCTAAATCTTCGGGCATCACTTCTAAACCTAATTCCGCTAGCTTATCTTCGATTGATATATTTGATTTTGCTAAATTATCACAGCTAGACAATAATGTAATAACTAAATAAAAAAATAATACTTGCTTCATAAGAAATGATTTAATGTTTAGTCAAATGTATAAAAAATGGCTCAATGAATAATTCTACCAGATTATAATAACATTGCCCTTTCAATTTCGTGGTATGGTATACTTTCAGCTTTCTGTATTTGTTCCATTATTCGCAAATACTTTTTGGTTGGTTTCCCTGCATAGATTTTTTAAAATGCTTTTTTCATTAGTTATTAATACTGGTCGGTTTTAAAATAAGCTCCCAACGTATTATTTAAACTCCTCAACTTTTTACTTTGTTTTTGACATTCATACATACAATCGATACACGCTCCACATTGCAGAAATTAAACACCTATAAATACAGTTCCGGCAATGCTTCTTTTAGAAGCTTGGAAATGTTTGAGGTTTTAGAATTTAAAAATTATTTTGAAAATGATACCTAAATTATTAAAGAACGTTTATATTTAATGTATTTAAATTCATACATATGGCAACATTTATGACGACTTTTGGATTAATTTGGTTTATTGTTTCTGGTTTAATTCTAGTCTCAATAATCTATTTAATGTTTTTCGATGATCAAAAAAAGAAAAATGACAAAGAAAATGAGGAGTTAATTAAAAATACAGATCCCAACAGTCAACTTCAGACCAATATAACACTTCATGCCTTAAATACCAATGTTTTATACCTGGGTTTAATATTAATTTCAATTTTTGGCTTTTTTTTTAGTTCAATAATAATGTACTTGTATAAATAATATTAGACATTTTCAAACCTATTCTTTTTAGGTGTTTCGGGAAAACGTTATTTGTGATTTATTCGAATAGTTATAATTCTTTACTTTCCGATACAAAATTTACTAAATATATTGCCCAGCAAGTCATCTGTTGAGATGTCACCAGTAATGCTGCCCAGGTCATACATGGCCTGCCGAATGTTCATCGCCACAAAATCGGCTGAGATGTTGTTCTCCAAATCAAATAAAGCCTTTGCCAATGATTCCTCGGTGCGCAACAATGCATCATAATGACGGGCGTTGGAAACTATTGTATCGTTTGCCAAATCGAAACTAGAGGTAATTTCTTCGACCAAACGAGTTTTTAACGCTTCTATTCCAGAACCGGTTTTTGCACTAATAAATAGTTCTTTTCCGCAACTTTCAATGTTTTCTTGAGAAATATCTTGTTTGTTGGCGACTACCAATACTTTTTTGTCGCGGTAGGTTTGCCTCAATTCATCAGCCCAATGCATCACCTGTTTAATGCTTTGTTCATCACTAGCATCTGCCAAACACAAGACTATTTTGGCTTGTATAATTTTTTCTTTTGACCGCTCAATTCCGATCGCTTCTATTTCCTCCGCATGGTCGCGAATTCCGGCAGTATCAATTAATCTGAAAAGTATTCCATCAATATTCAACGTTTCCTCAATGACGTCTCTTGTTGTTCCAGCAATTGCACTCACAATCGCACGTTCTTCACCAAGCAAACAATTGAGCAATGTGCTTTTTCCAGTATTTGGCGCTCCAACTATGGCAACGGGCACTCCTTCTTTAATGGCATTTCCTAACTCAAATGACTTTGCCAAACGGTGAACATACTGCAACACTTCTTGTACCAGTTTCTTTAGTTCTGTGCGGTCCGCAAATTCTACATCTTCTTCCGCAAAATCCAATTCCAACTCTACGAGCGAAGCGAAATGAATCAATTTCTCTCTGAGCTCCTGCAACTCATGAGAGAATCCGCCACGAAGTTGTTTGAGGGCAATGTCATGTGCTACTTTAGACTGAGAGGCGATCAAATCTGCAACGGCTTCTGCTTGAGACAAATCCATCTTGCCATTTTTGAATGCCCGAAAAGTAAATTCTCCCGGTTCCGCAAGTCGGCAACCACATTTTAAAAGCGCATGAATTATTTGTTGTTGAATGTAAGTTGATCCATGGCAAGAAATTTCTACACTTTCTTCGCCAGTAAAGCTTCTTCCATTCTGAAAAACAGAAATTAAAACCTCATCAATTGGTTCATTTTTTTCATTGAGAAAATTGCCAAAATGAAGGGTGTGTGACGCTACATTAGTCAACTTCTTCGTAAAACACTTGCCAACAATTTCAATTGCCTTAGAACCTGATACACGAACCACAGCAATGGCACCCATACCATTTGCAGTAGCTAATGCACAAATTGTTTGATTATCAATAAACATGACGCAAAGATAAGCAGTTAATGAGCAGAATTTCTCTTAATTTTTTCAAAAACACTGGTTCATCCATTCAATTTAAGACATTTACCTCCTTAAGGGTCGACCCAGATACGATTAAGTATTCAAAAGCCTGAAAGTGAGGTTAATTCGAGGTGCTGTTGAGCGAGTGGTTTTAGGTAATGCGTGCAACCAATGTTCCTGAATGCTTCCTTTCATTAGCAACAGACTGCCTGTTTCTAATTGTATAGACAAAGTATTACCTGATTCAAGATGTTTAAATTTGAACATGCGCTCCTCACCAAAACTGAGCGATGCAACAGCGGCATTTTTAACTAATTCCGGCTCATTGTCGCGGTGCCAACCCATGGCTTCTAAACCATTGTGGTAATAATTTAATAAACACGAATTGAAACGCTCGCCCGTGACTAATTCAAGTTGCGTTCTTATTTTAACCAGCTCATCTGTCCAATTTAGCGCAATTTTAGTGTTTCCTGAGTACCTATAACACAATCCAGGGTCGCCATACCAGGCTACTTTTCTTTTCAACTCAATGGTTTTTCCAAATAAGGTAAATTTCTCTTTTTCCCAATGGATGGATGCATGTAACAAATCCATCATTTCTTTCGATTGTTGACGGTCAAAAAATGAAGGTAAATAATACAGTTCACCGTCAACCGGCAGTAGATTAGGCAAATCCTTAAATTCCTGTTTGAACAACATTTAAATGCCCGATTTTTAGGAGAATTTACTTCTTAAATACACTTTTAATGCTTCACGCAACAATATCTTTTCTGCCAATCGTTCAAGAAAATCTTCACGAGAAGTTAAACTCAAAAATTCCTTTTCCGGGAGATCAATGGTATACAAAAGTTGCAACAACCTTGTTTCTCCCTCCTTCATGATATCTTGAATATGTCTTGCAATGAAACCTTCAATTGCTTCCTGTGAATAGGCATTTGACTGAAAATCACTTGGGAAATACAAGTTGTATTTTTCAAAATCTTTAATCAATTGCAGTTGCGTTTTGATAACAAAGTTAACCTCGGTCAACGATTGATGCAGATTGTCAAGCTCATTAGTCATGGAGATCAGCTTTTGCTTTTATTTTAGAATTAGAAAACGGTCTATTTTAGCGCACGCCACCTCCTGAAGAAAAAGGTTTCTCGGGAACCATAAAACTCAGTTGTCCTTCCGCATCCTCTGCCATTAAAATCATCCCTTCTGAAGCAATTCCCCTTATTTTTCTCGGTTCAAGGTTGAGTAATACCTGAACTGTCTTCCCTATCACCTCGTCAGGTGAATAATGTTCAGCAATCCCGGATACAATGGTGCGTTGATCGATCCCTGTATCCACCGTAAGTTTGAGCAATTTATCAGCTTTCTCCACTTTTTCTGCGGAAATAATTGTTCCGAGGCGAATGTCCAACTTGGTAAAATCATCAAAGGTAATCGCGTCTTTTTGTGGTTCGAAAGAATGAACCGATACATTGGTCTGCTTTAATTTTGCTACTTCAAATTCAACAAGACTGTCTTCGATTTTTTGAAATAAAATTTCAGGCGCAAGGATAACCGACCCAGTTAGTAGTAAATCTGCTCTTCCGGCATCTTCCCAATTGGAGCAAGCAATACCCAGTGTTTTCATCAGTTTATTCGCTGTCGCGGGTAAAAAAGGCTGAAGAACTATACTTAAATTTGCCGTAATTTGTAGGGCAATATTCATTATTGTTTCCACCCTTTGAGGATCGGTTTTGATCAATTTCCAAGGTTCCTGTTCGGCCAAATACTTATTACCCAAACGGGCTAAATTCATGGCTTCCGCTTGAGCGTCTCTTAGTTTATAGGCGTAAACCAAAGCGCTAATCTTTTGCGGAATTGCTTTTAATTCCTCCAAAACAACCTTATCTTCATCGGTCAGTGCTCCACATTCGGGAACTTTTCCTTCGTAATATTTTTGGGTAAGTACCAAAGCCCTATTTACAAAATTTCCGAGAATATCTGCCAATTCACTGTTTATGCGAGTTTGAAATTCTTTCCAAGTAAATTCAGAATCTTTACTTTCAGGAGCGATGGCAGTCAACACATACTTTAATTCATCTGTTTTATCAGGATAGGTGGCCAGATATTCATGCAACCACACTGCCCAATTGCGAGAAGTCGAAAATTTATCGCCCTCCAAATTCAAAAACTCATATGCCGGAACATTATCCGGAAGAATTAAATCTCCATGATCTTTTAACAGAATGGGAAAAATTATAGCGTGAAAAACAATATTGTCTTTTCCGATAAAATGGATCAATTTTCGGTCACCCGTCCAATAATTCTCCCAATTTTTTCCATGATCTAGCGCCCATTGTTTAGTTGCCGAAATATAACCAATTGGTGCATCCAACCAAACGTACAAAACTTTACCTTCAGCGTTAGGCAAAGGTACTTTTACACCCCAATCCAAATCTCTTGTCATCGCTCTAGGGTGAAGTCCACCATCAATCCAAGACATGCACTGACCTATCACTTGATTTCTCCAAGTTTTGGGATCATGTTGTTGTTCGCCATCCAAAACACCTTCTTTGATCCATTTTCTCAACCATTCCTCATGCAATTGCATCGGTAAATACCAATGCGAGGTAGTTTTTAATACTGGTGGTTGACCACTTAACGTTGAAATTGGATTTATCAAATCCGTTGGACTCAAATCAGAACCACATTTCTCACACTGATCTCCAAAGGCACCGCTATTGTGGCATTTCGGACATTCACCGGTAATGTAGCGGTCCGCTAAAAACTGTTGATAAGCTTCGTCAAAATACTGCTCACTCGTTTCTTCGGTAAACTTTCCTTTTTCATGTAAACGTTTAAAAAAATCCTGAGAGGTTTCATGATGCAAAGGCGAGGAAGTGCGGTGAAAAATATCGAAAGAAATACCAAAATCCTGAAAAGCCTGACCAATTAGCGCATTGTACTTATCTACTATTTCTTGAGGAGAAATGCCTTCTTTCTTTGCCCTTAGGGTTATTGCTGCACCGTGTTCATCGCTGCCACAAATAAATACCACATCGTGGTTATTCATCCTTAAAAAACGAACAAAAATATCCGCGGGTAAATAAACGCCAGCGATATGTCCTAAGTGAAGAGGTCCGTTCGCATAAGGAAGTGCGGCAGTAACTGTATAAGTTGCTTTTGACATGAAATAGAATTATCAACAAACAAAGATAATCCTTTGGAAAGATATAAAAGCAAGCTGAAGCAAAGAATGAAAACCAAACAGAATTAAATTTCCCTATGGTTTTCGGTAAATACTATTCCAAATGTTTCTAATTCTTTAAGAATAGGGGTATAAACAGCACGTTTTACCGGTAAAGTCACCCCTCTTTCTTCTAGTTGATTGTTCAAAATCATTTTCGCAGCAATGGCAACTGGCAGTCCAACAGTATTAGCCATAGAAGTAAATGTTTGATCCTCACCAATATTAACTAAAGAGGAAGTAATTCTGTAATGCTTATTATTTAACGTATAATCAAATTCGTGGTACATAACTATCATATCCTTATCACCCGGATCTAACATCCATTTGTCTTTCAACAATTTTTCAAGGATTTGAGCAGGTGTTGCTTTTGCCAATCCTATTTCAAAACTGCTGTCAAATAATCCCAACCATTCAAAACGATCGAATAAATGAACCCGTGATTCTCCTAAAAATAATCTAAACTTATCCTCTACTTTTAAGGCGGGATCGTATGGGAGAAAAGCGTTTAAAAATTTCCTTGGTGTCAGTTTTTCAGCGTTTTCCATAATGGTCAGATCATCCGTCATTCCTAACTCAATAAATACATTCCAAGCCTCACAAAAATTTTTTCTTCTTAGCGTTCCACGAAATATAGTTGGTATATTATCCAAACCATAGGTTGAACGGTACGCTAAGGAATCTCGATTGGCATATCCTTCAAAATCTCCGTAATTATCTATTGACACGTGAAAAAGCCGACTTAACAGTCTGTGATATGGAATGTATTTGTATTCATTTTGTTCTATAAAGGTGGCCAAACCTCCCTGACCAGCCAAAACAACATTTCTCGGGCTCCAAGTAAATTTATAGTTCCAAGGATTGTTATCACTTTCTGGTGCAATTAATCCTCCGCAGAAAGAGCGAAATGCAGTCAGAATACCATTTTTCTCTTCAATTTGATCAATTACCTTCATTGCGCTCATGTGGTCAATTCCCGGATCCAGTCCAATTTCATTCATGATAACAATTCCTGCCTGAATGGCAGCATCATTAAGCGCCTTCATTTCGGAAGAAATGTACGATGGCGTAATCAAATTAATTCGATGTTTGATACAATCTTTTGCCACCTCAACGTGATATCGGGCCGGCAACATGGAAATCACTAAATCTGCAGCAGCAATTTCCTTAGATCTTTGAATCGGATTCAATGCATTAATATTAAGCGCAACCCCATTAGGATGGTTGTTTAATTTCCGCTTTACCAATTCAATATCCTGATCAACCACACGCAAGAACCAATTGTTTTGCTCAGCATGCTGAAGTAAATATCTAATTAAGGATGAAGCGGATAATCCGGCTCCCAAAATGAGGATTTTTTTCATAATTTTTCCTTGGTAAGGACAAAAGTAACGATTGAAAATTGTCTGAAGAACAGAAAAAAGATATTATCGGAATTACTTTTTAAATTATCTGGTTGATTTGCCCCAAATCTCAACACATGAGGTTTGTCAAATTGCTTAAAAAAACTATTTTTGTTTTTCTAAAATTTGAATATGGGAAGAGCATTTGAATACCGAAGAGCAGCAAAGGAGAAGCGTTGGGACAAAATGTCAAAATTGTTTCCAAAACTTGGTAAAGCGATAACAATGGCAGCCAAAGAGGGGGGTGACGATCCGGCTATGAATGCAAAATTGAGAACAGCGATTCAAAATGCGAAGGCTGAAAACATGCCCAAAGACAATATAGAAGCAGCAATCAAAAGGGCTACTCAAAAGGATGTTAGCGCGTTTACAGAGATCATTTACGAAGGCAAAGGACCTCATGGCGTTTTGGTAATTGTGGAATGTGCAACGGACAATCCAACACGCACAGTTGCCAACGTGAAATCGTATTTCAATAAAGCCGGAGGAAGTGTAGTTCCTAACGGTTCCTTAGAATTTATGTTCAACCGCAAATCAGTTTTTGAAATTAATAAAACAGACGCAATAGATCCTGAAATGTTGGAATTAGAACTAATTGACGCGGGGTGTGATGAAATCGAAGTAGCAGAAGACAAGCTTTTTGTTTATGGCGATTATACCGCTTTCGGTACACTTGCTAAAGCATTGGAAGATATGCAAATAGAAGTTCAAAAATCTAACCTTCAACGCATACCAACCTCACCTTTAGAATTAACGGAAGAACAAATGATAGAATTAGAAAAGCTGTTGGATAAGATTGAAGATGATGATGATATTCAACAGGTTTTTACGAATATTGCATAATACATTTGTATCAAGATGTTGCAATAAAACAGAAAGTATTAAGTTATTGCATGGCCTGAGAGCCACAAATAAATGATTAAAAGCCGGACATATCAATTTTTAGGGGCAATACTCCTCATGGTTTACATTTCTTCCTGTTCTACAGAAAAGGATACCTTTTTGAACCGGACTTACCACGGTACCACCGCGCGTTACAATGGATGGTTCAATGCCAATGAACTCATGCGCATGTCATTGTCTACATTCCGCGGATCGCTGAAAGAAGATTATTATAGCATGTTGCCCATTGAACCTCTACCCAATGAGGAACAAGTTATTGGATTATATCCAGCGATAGATACAGCAATTGTAAAATGTACCAAGGTTATTCAAAACCACAGTATGCCGAGTGCTGAAGATCCTTATGAAAAAAATGAAGAGTATAACAATTGGATTGACGAAAACTGGTTGATGATAGGAGTTGCCAATTATTACCGCAGAGATTATGATGCAGCGCTAAGAAGTTTTAAGTTTATTAAAAAATTTTTTGATAATGATCCATCTGTATTTACTAGCGAATTATGGATCGCAAAAACCTATATTCAATTAAACAATTTACCTGAAGCGGGCTTTAGTTTAAACGCACTAGACGATGCTATTTTAGCCGAAGAAGCAAGAAAAGAAGATAAAGGGGAAAATTACGACGAGTACGATGAGGAGGAGGGTGAACCCGCAGAGTTCCCAAAGAAAATTCGATTTGAAATGGAAAAAACTAAAGCAGAATTAGCCATTCGTAAGAAAAATCCTGCTGATGCCATTAAATTTCTAGAATCCTCGCTGTTATATGCAAAAAAACAGCAAGATAAATCCAGAATAAATTACATCATCGCTCAATTATATGAATCTATGGGTGATAAAGAATCTGCGAAAAAATATTACTCCAATGTGCTATCATATGATGCTCCTTTTGAGATGCATTTCAATGCTCGATTAAAGCGGGCATTTATGGGTGGCGATGACAAAGTGAAAAAAGAATTACAGAAAATGCTGAAAGATGCAAAGAATGCTGCGTTTAAAGACCAAATATATTATGCTTTAGCTGATATTGAATTGCAGCTCTCCAATAAATCCCAGGCAATAGTATACTTGACAAAATCAGCATTTTATTCTACAGAAAATACCCGTCAAAAAGGAATGTCCTATGAGAAATTAGGTGATTTATCATTTACGGATCGCAACTATGTGAGTGCTCAAAAGTACTACGATTCTTGTGCAACAGTCATTAAAGATGACTACCCAAATGCTGAAGGCATTCGAACAAAAGCGGAAAAATTAGCTGATTTGGTAACCGCTGTTGAAACTGCAGCTTTTGAAGACAGCGTTCAGCGCATAGCGTCATTATCAGAAAAAGACAGAGTAGATTTTATTGAGGATGTAATCAAACAGAAAAAAGAAGAAGCAGAGCGCAAAAAGCAAATGGAAGCGGAACGACTCAGAGAATTGCAGCAAAATCAAAACCTCTTTGTGCAAAATGAAGCCACCGGCAACAAATGGTATTTCAGTAATGCTAAAATGCGAAGCGATGGTTACGATGAATTCAGAAAACTATGGGGTACAAGAGATAATGAAGACAACTGGAGAAGAAGCGATAAAGATCCAGTTATGAATTTAACAAATCCTGCTGAAGATGAAGATTCAACAACTACTGATGAAGTGATTGAAAAAAGAGATTCTCTATCTGTTGAACAATTGATGGCAGACATCCCGCTAACTGACTCTGCCCTATTGGCATCGAATTGGAGACAAATGGAAGCGCTTTATAATGCAGGGTTAATTTATAAAGAACAATTGAATGAGCCTGAATTAGCAATCAAACAATTTGTCGCTGTAATGGATGAACATATAGCCGGGGAATTTGAACTTTCCTCCGCCTTTCAATTGTACAAAGTCTATGAAGCGATTGATGGCAATATGTCAAATTCCTATAAAGATTTCATATTGTTGAATTACTCCTCATCCGATTATGCAAATTATCTCAGAGATCCCGATTTCTTTATTAAAAAGAAGGAAATGGATGCGTTAGCTGAGCAAGAATACATCAACCAATTGGAAAGGTATAACCGAGGCTTGTATACTATAGTAATAGCCAAAGCCAATGCGGTAATTGACAATGAGCCAAACAACAAATTCAGGGCTAAATATATGTTATTGAAAGCTATGAGTTTAGGTCAAACCAATTCAGATAAAAAGCTACTTCTACCTATTCTCAACGCTATTGTCTCAGAATATAAAGCAACGCCCGAGGCAACACGTGCATCCGAAATGATAGAAATAATAGAGAAAGGATATTCAGCTAATACACTTATCGAAAATAAGGCGCTAACACCGTTTTCATTTAAAGAAGACGAGGAACACTGGGTGATTATTTTTCTAAACAATGACTTGGACGTATCTGAGACTAGCGCTGAAGTTTCCAACTTTAACAGGTTACTTTTCGGTAGATCTCGCCTGGAAATAAGCAATAAAATGTACGACAACAATAATTTTATTCTGGTTCAAAAATTTAAAAATGTAAGTGAAGCTAAAGAATATGCCAGAGTATTTAAATTTTCCCAAAAACAAGAGCTAGATATTAGTAAAATGGAAGTTCTCTTAATTACCAAAGAAAACCTCAAATTACTTTTTGAAAGTCAGAAGTTAGACGATTACCGGGCGTTCCACGATGAAAATTACTAATAAACACCCTTTTTTCAGCTTACAACATATTTGAATCCATTTGAATAAAAACAATAACAAATCAACGCTTGCCAGATTTTCAACTGTTGGAATTCAGATGGGCATAATCATAGGTCTGTTCACTTGGCTAGGGACATTCCTTGATAAAAAATACGAAACCACAACAGCCTATTGGACTATCGGCCTTTCCCTATTCGGGGTATTTGCAGGATTAATTCTAGTCATAAGAGAAGTAATCAAGATGAATAAAGAATGATTTCTAGAAAAAGTTTTGCGCTTAAAATGCTATCCTTTATTATTGGAACTGTTCTGATGTATTTAGGAATAGCTAACCTACAGTTAGGTAAACTCTCATTTGAATTTCATTTGATGATCGCTTCATTGTGCACGATAATGTTCACAATTGGTGTTTTAATGCTTAACCCTGCAGTTGGTTTAGAAAACGGTTCATTGGCGCTTCGCTTTTTAGTAGTCACAACCATACAAATGTTATCTTTTTTATCCGTTACTGCCGCATTTGCTTTTGGTGATTTGAACAACAAAAGTGAATTATTACTAAATCTGCTATTTCTTTTTTTAAGCTTGATGACGGGACAATCTATATTTCTAATCAAGACAATTAAAAGGATTTAAGTTTTGAATGGTATTATCATTTTTTATTGACTTGAAAACAAAAAAGAAGTGTTTTAATATTTTGTTTTCAAGTCTTAACGATTTATTCAAGTTTATTTAATTTTTCACTTGTTACTAAAGAAAGTTTACCTAAATTTGCGCAAAATTTTTAGGGAAACAAACAATTAAACATTGCCTTCAATGTTAGAAAAAAGCCGTTTAAAGTCTTTATTTATTGCCTTATTGGTCGTTTTATCGCTAACTAATGGTAAAGCTCATGCTAGCGACGCAAATGGTTCGGGAGAAGAACAAGAAGCATTCAATGTTAGCGAGACGATCATGCACCACATCAAAGACGCCCACAAATGGCATCTTTGGGGAAATGAACATAAGGGTACATCAATTTATTTACCTATCATTATCTACAACAAAGGTTTTAAAGTATTTTCTTCATACCATTTTTATCATGGTAATGAAATACAAGCATTTGATCAAAAAACCCTCAAGCCCGTTAAGTACATGTCTGGAGTTGGTCCAGCTCAAGGTTATGCCATTTATCATGAGAAAATATATTTCATAGGAAATGGGGCTTTAATGATTGAAGATGGTCATGTGGTAGGCAATGAAAAGCCACTGGATTTGTCCATTACCAAAAATGTCGTATTCATGTTTTTGGCTTGTATCATTTTGTGCGTATTGCTTTTTGCTTCAGCTAAAGTTTACAGACGAAATGGAGCTATTGCACCTAAAGGAATTGCCAAATTTATCGAACCACTGGTTGTTTTCGTAAGAGACGATGTAGCAAAAGAAAACATTGATGAGCACAAGTACCACAAATACGTTCCTTATTTACTAACTATATTTTTCTTCATATTGATCTGTAACTTGTTGGGTTCTGTGCCGCTTATTGGTGCTAATTTAACAGGAAATATTAGTGTAACCTTATTCCTTGCCACTTGTACGCTTTTGGTTACTTTGTTTTCATCAAACAAAAATTATTGGAAACATATTTTTGCAACACCAGGAGTGCCAGTTGCGCTGTTACCGATAATGATTCCAATCGAACTTTTAGGCATTTTTACCAAGCCATTTGCATTGATGATTCGTTTATTCGCTAACATAACTGCCGGTCACGTTATCATATTGGCATTGATATCCATTATATTTATTAATAAAAATATTGCTTGGGGTGCGCTATCTGTGCCAATGGCATTATTCATTTCATTTTTAGAGTTGTTAGTGGCTTTCTTACAAGCGTACCTCTTTGCAATGCTATCAGCATTGTTTATCGGAGCTGCTGTTGAAGAAGGGCACCATTAGTTTGTAACTTAATTAATATATAGCATATGTACGGAAGTATAGCAGCAATTGCAGCAGGATTAGCGGTACTAGGAGCCGGAATCGGTATTGGTCAAATCGGTGGTAAAGCCGTTGAAGGTATCGCTCGCAATCCTGAAGCTTCAGGAAAAATTACTACTACAATGATTATCGCAGCAGCTTTGATTGAAGGTGTTGCACTTTTCGGTGTGGTTGTTGGTTTCCTTGGAGGAGCAAAGTAATTAAAAGTTAAGTGCGGAAACGGTTGGTTTTCGCACTCATTTAATTTGTAAACAAAATTTAGAAAAATGGATTTAATATTACCTGATTACGGATTGTTGTTTTGGACAGGAATAGTTTTTATCGGATTACTGTTTGTGTTAACAAAGTTTGTTTGGAAACCTATATTAAATGCGGTAAACGAGCGCGAAAAAAATATTTCGGATGCCCTCGCTTTAGCTGAAAAAACTAAAGCTGAAATGGCAGCGCTTCAAAGTCAAAATGAAAATTTGTTGAAAGAGGCAAAATTAGAAAGAGATGCTTTGGTAAAAGACGCCCGCGAGACAGCAAGTAAAATGATTGAGGATGCTAAATCAAGTGCAAAATCTGAAGCTGAAAAAATTCTAGAAGCTACAAGACAAACAATCAATTCAGAAAAAGCAGCTGCAATTGCAGAACTAAAAACACAAGTTGCCGCACTTTCTTTAGAAATTGCAGAGAAAATTGTTCGATCAGAACTGTCAACAGATGATAAGCAAAAAGTACTTGCTGAAAAAATGGCAGCAGATATTAATTTGAATTAATCGGATGAAAGGAAATAAAATAGCTGTTCGGTATGCCAAAGCTTTGCTAGAGTTAGCGGCAGACAACAACAAGGTTGACCAAATTGCAGCAGACATGAAATACTTACTAAAGGTTAACACAGAGGCTCCTGATTTTCAAATTTTGCTTCAATCACCGGTGGTAAATTCTGACAAAAAAATAACCATTTTCAGTGAGTTATTCCATTCATTTGATAAAATATCAATGATGTTTATCGAATTGATTACCAAAAAAAGAAGAGAAAACTTACTAGCTGAAATTGCAGACGCATTTGAAAGTTTAGTGAATGAAAAGAAAGGTATTGTTCCGGTTACTATTATTTCAGCAACTGCTTTGCACGAAAACACAAAAAAAGAAATTGTTAATAAAATTAAATCCTCAACAAAAGGTGAATTATTGATTACTGAGGTAATTGATGCTTCATTAATTGGGGGTTTTATTGTAAAAATGAATGATAAACAAATTGACGCATCGATTGCAAGTCAATTTAATAATTTAAAGCAACGTTTAACAAAATAATCCCTGGGTGGATAATAAGAAAAACTAAACAAGATGGCAGATGTAAAACCAGCAGAAGTTTCTGCAATTTTGAGAGAACAGTTATCAGGTTTCAGATCTGAAGCTGAACTTCAGGAAGTTGGTACCGTACTTCAAGTAGGAGATGGTATTGCTCGTATTTATGGACTTAATGGTGTTCAATATGGGGAATTGATAGAGTTTAATGGCGGGTTACAAGGAATCGCATTGAACTTGGAAGAAGATAACGTCGGAGCAGTTCTTTTAGGAAGATCTTCAGAGGTGAAGGAAGGTGACTCTGTGAAAAGATTGGGTAGAATAGCCTCTGTAAAAGTAGGTAATGGAATGGTTGGGCGTGTAGTTGATACCTTAGGTCAACCAATTGACGGCAAAGGACCGATTGCCGATGAGTTATATGAAATGCCAATTGAAAGAAAAGCTCCTGGAGTTATCTTTCGTCAACCGGTAACCGAACCGCTACAAACCGGAATTAAAGCTGTTGATGCCATGATTCCAATTGGTAGAGGTCAGCGTGAATTAATTATTGGTGACCGTCAAACGGGAAAATCAACTGTAGCAATTGATACCATTATCAACCAAAGAGAATTTTACGACAGAGGCGAACCAGTATTTTGTATTTATGTAGCAATAGGTCAAAAAGGCTCAACAGTTGCTGGAATTGTAAAAAAATTAGAAGATGCTGGAGCGATGGCTTATACTGTTATCGTTGCAGCTAACGCATCTGACCCCGCTACTATGCAGTTTTTTGCTCCAATGACAGGCGCTGCAATTGGTGAGTTTTTTAGAGACTCGGGACGTCCGGCACTTATTATTTATGATGATTTATCTAAACAAGCCGTTGCTTACCGTGAGGTTTCTCTTCTTTTAAGAAGACCCCCAGGTCGTGAGGCTTATCCAGGTGACGTATTTTACCTTCACTCCAGATTGTTAGAACGTGCAGCTAAAATTATTGCAGATGATAAAATTGCTGCTCAAATGAATGATCTACCGGAATCATTGAAAGGAATAGTAAAAGGTGGTGGATCTTTAACAGCATTACCAATTATTGAAACACAAGCAGGTGACGTATCGGCATATATTCCTACTAATGTAATTTCAATTACTGACGGACAAATTTTCTTAGAGAGTGACTTATTTAACGCAGGTATTCGACCAGCGATCAACGTAGGTATTTCTGTATCTCGTGTAGGTGGTAATGCACAAATTAAGTCAATGAAAAAGGTGGCTGGTACACTAAAATTAGATCAAGCACAATACCGTGAATTAGAAGCATTTGCGAAGTTTGGATCTGATTTAGATGCAGCAACTAAATCTGTTCTCGACAAAGGAGCAAGAAACGTAGAAATATTAAAGCAACGAGAAGGCGATCCATTCCCAGTTGAAAAACAAATTGCCATTATTTACGTCGGTACGAAAGGTCTCATTCAAAATGTTCCAGTAGCAAAAGTGAAAGAATTTGAGAAAGAATTCCTAAACTATCTTGAGGCGAAGCACGCGGATGTTTTAGTAGCTTTAAAAGCAGGTAAATATTCCGATGAGTTAACTGATACCTTAACGAAGGTTGCAAAAGAAATCGCAGAGAAATATTAAAATTATAATTAAAGGAACTGTAAAAAGTCACTTTCTAGATATCTATGCATTATGCCAAGTCTAAAGGAAATACGAAACAGAATAACATCAGTAGGGTCTACAATGCAGATCACTTCTGCTATGAAAATGGTATCAGCTGCTAAATTAAAAAGAGCTCAAGACGCTATCACGCAATTACGACCTTATGCAGAAAAATTACAAGACATACTTGGAAATTTAAGCGCGACTTTAGACTTATCAGAAAATGCCTATTCTGAGAACAGAGTTGTAAAAAATGTATTAATTGTTGGTATTACCTCTAACAGAGGATTATGCGGAGGATTCAACAACAACATTATCAAGAAAGTAAATCAACTTGTAAATGAAGAGTATAAAGGCGCTAATCCCAAAGTACTCTGCTTAGGTAAAAAGATCAAAGATGTGTATAAACGTACATCGTATTATTACATCAACGAAGAATTGGCTCCGGTAGAGGATATTTTTTCAAGTTTAACTTTCGAGAACAATGCTTTAATCGCAAGTAATCTTATGCAATTGTTCACTTTGAAACAATTTGATAAAGTAGTTATAGTTTACAATCAATTCGTTAACGCCGCAACGCAGCTTGTAAAACACGAACAGTTCTTGCCTATTGTTTCTTCAGTTGATGACAACAATTCAAACCCTGGAGATTACTTATTTGAACCAAGCAAAGAAGAAATTGTTGCTGATCTTATACCTAAGTCTTTAAAAATACAACTTTTCAAAGGGCTTTTGGATTCTAATGCTGCTGAGCATGGCGCCAGAATGACGGCTATGCACAAAGCAACGGATAATGCCAAGGAACTTCAAAGAAACTTGAAATTGTCTTACAACAAAGCACGACAAGCTGCTATTACCAACGAAATTCTTGAAATTGTTGGTGGTGCTGAAGCATTGAAATCGTAATCGAAAAATTATATGGTGAGAAGGCTATCTGAAAAGACGGCCTTTTTTGTTTCTGTTGATTTCGATACACAAATCATGTCAAACGCAACTTGAAAAGAATGAAGATTCAGTAAAAACACCATGAAAATCTAACATTAAATACCTTATTTACATGGTAAATATATTTTATGATCCAAAGATTTGTGGAGTAATAAACCTTATTTTTTTCGATTCAGCCAATTGCTAATTAACCGATGAAATTTTGCAATATGTTTGTTTTGCTAAAGCACTGAAGTCTACATTATAAATTATAACTGATTAAAATCATCAGTCAATTATTTTCAAATAAACTTGTTCCCAACAAAAAAATCGCCCCGATTGAGACGATTTTTTTTATGATTCATTAAATAAGAAATATTACATATCTCCTTCAGCAGGAGCCTCATCCATTTCTTCCATTTCACCGTCAGGCATATCATAAGCGCCATCGCCTTCCATTGCTTCATCAGGCGCTGGCATGTCCTCCATAGCATCCCCACTTGCTTGACTACCCATTCTAGAAAATTTAGCGAATTTCTCTGCTTTTGCTTTGAATTCTGACATTGCTGGACAATCCTTTGCAACTTCATCCATGTCTGCATCTTTAAATAATTTCTCACATGTAGTATTAGCACTCATTTTATTTTCAAAATCTTGACCTACATTGGGATTTTTTGCGATCTCATCCATTGTCATACTGAGTATTTTATCCATTTCTGTGCTTGCCCATTTAATGCAATCACATGCCGTTTTTGGTTCTGCATCACCTTCTTTTTTAGCATCAGCAGATTTAGAATCAGCTTCATTTCCACCGCAAGATGCTAGCACCATTGATAAGGACACAGCACCAATAACAAATAATTTTTTCATATTAATTTTTTAATGATTAAGTGAAATCAAAAGTAGGTAGAAAAACTGATTTAAGCCTTAACTTAAATCCATATCACCAAGCAAGTTATAAACAGAAGCATGTATATTCTTTTAAAAAAAGGCTGTAAACAATCCATTATTTAAGGCGTCTGATAAAAGCTGAAATAATTATCCAACCGCACTTTTGAATTGTTTTTTTTCAATTGATGAATAAAAAAAATTCAGTAATTATTCATCTCAACTTATTAATTGATATCCGTTACGGATGAAAATAACATAAACTAGCAAAAACAATAAAAAGCATTTAATCTGAAAAAAGATTAAGCTTACAATCAACACTAACATTAACCGTTTTTAGATTTTCATTCAATTATTAACCTTTATCAACAAAAAAAATCGTCCCAATTGAGACGATTTTTTATGATTCATTAAATAAGAAATATTACATATCTCCTTCAGCAGGAGATTCCATTTCTTCCATTTCACCATCAGGCATATCAACTGGCCCATCGCCTTCCATTGCTTCATCAGCTGCCTCCGTTTCTTCGGCTCCTTCCATTGTGCCAGCACCACTTGCTTGACCCATCATCATTTGTTCAAATTTAAGCATCTTATCCATAAATTCACTTACAGCTGGACAATTTTTGGCATCCTCCGGTTTCATGTTCTTTGTAAGTTCATTACAAGTTTTATTGCCCTTTATTTTATTTTGAAAATCTTCAATAATCTTTGGATTTTTTGCAATCTCCTCCTTAGGCATACTAAGTAATTTATCCACTTCAGTATTCGCCCATTTCATGCAATCACATGCCGTTTTTGGTTCAGCAGCACCTTCTTTTTTAGCATCATCTTCCTTTCCACCACACGATGCTAGCACCATTGATAGAGACACGGCGCCGATAACAAATAATTTTTTCATATTAATTTTTTTAATGATTAAGTGAAATCAAATGTATGCAGAAAAAATGATTTAAGCCCTAATTTAAAGCCATATCACCAAGCAAGTTATAAACAGATGCTTGTGGTATTTTTTTAAAAAAAGACTATAAACAATTAATAATTTAATTCTTGATCGAATCCATATCCTTCTCAATTAAACACATGTCATTATAGAATTCTTCACCAAAGACCCTTTTCAAGGGTTCCTTCAAAAACTTATATACCGGTATTTTCAAATTTTCTCCTAGTTCACAAGCCGGATTACAAATCTCCCATTCGTCAAAAACCAAGACCCTCTTTTCATGCAATTTCTTTATCCTTATCGGATATAAATGACAGGATATGGGTTTATTAACAGAGGATTTCTTATCAAGATAGGCGGTTTCAATTGCACATTTAACAATTCCATTATCATCAACAGTTGAAAATGCACATGCCTTACCTTCAATTAATGTGGTAACCGGTTCATTTTCAACATCCATGTAAAATACTCCCGACTTCTCTATTGCGTTTTTCCCTTCAGGAGAGAGATAAGGAATAATATTAGAAAGGTTATTTTCCAAATCATCTATCTCAGCATATGTAATCGGAGCTCCAGCGTCACCCTGCACACAACAGGCACCTTTGCAAGATGTCAGATTACAAACAAATTTTTTCTCAAACAATTCCTGCTCGATAAGCATATTATCAACATCAAAATACATCTTTTATAAATTGAATTTAAAACCAATTTAAAAGTACTAATTGCAGCTTAAAGAATTGATTATGAAAAAATAATATTTAAAGAGCTTTTGCCAATTAGAAAAAAATGGTATATTTGTGCGATTATTGATAAGTACAAAACAAGAACGAGGGGACGAAAGTCCCCTCTTTTTTCGTAATATGATTAATAAAGAACTGGTTAAAAAACTGATTGAAGATCGAATTTCTGAGTTAAACAATGAGTTATTCATTGTTGATTTAACAATATCAACGTCAAACGTAATCAATGTTGAACTTGACAAAAGAAATGGCAACGTTTCCATTAATGATTGCATGTCCGTTTCCAGAAATGTTGAGCACAACCTGGATAGAGAAAAAGAAGACTTCGAGATACAAGTGTCATCAGCAGGATTAGACAAACCATTTCGCGTTTTGGATCAATACATTAAGAATATTGGAAAGTTAGTTAAAGTGACTTTGAACAATGGTAAGAAAATAGAGGGGAAACTGCTCGAAACTAACAGCAATAATTTGAGCTTAGAAATAGAGCGCATAGAAAAGGTAGAGGGGAAAAAGAAAAAGGAAAAAATAGTGGAATGCATAACATTTCCATTAACAGAGATAAAAGAAACAAAAATTGTAGTTTTATTTAAATAGGTAAATATGAATAGCCTTGAATTAGTTGAATCGTTTTCGGAATTTAAAGAATTAAAGAGTATCGATAAACAAACAATGCAGCACGTGCTTGAAGATGTCTTTCGTGCTATGTTGAAGAAAAAATTTAATACTGACGAACACATTGATATAATTGTAAACATTGACAAGGGTGATGTTCAAATATTTCTCAATAAAGAAATCGTTGATGATGGTGAAGTGGAAGATCAAAATACTGAAATCGCTTACTCAGATGCCATTAAAATAGAACCTGATTTCGAAATTGGTGAAGAGGTTACAGAAGAATTTAAATTTGCTGATTTCGGTAGAAGAAACATTCTTTCATTGAGACAAAATCTTATTTCAAGAATTATGGAACTTGAAAAAGATCATTTGTATAAAAAATACAAAGAAAGAATTGGAGAAATCGTCAATGCCGAGGTTTATCAAGTTTGGAAAAAAGAAATTATGGTTCTTGACGATGAAGGCAATGAACTCATCCTTCCTAAATCAGAACAAATTCCTTCTGACTATTTCAAAAAAGGAGAAACCGTGCGAGCAGTAGTTGCTAAGGTTGACATGAGAAACAGCTCACCGGTAATTATTTTATCCAGAACAGCACCTGAGTTCCTTGAACGCTTATTCGAATTAGAAGTTCCTGAAGTTTTCGATGGTTTAATCACCATCAAAAGAATAGTTAGAGAGCCAGGAGAACGTGCTAAAGTTGCTGTAGAATCTTATGATGACCGCGTTGATCCAGTTGGTGCATGCGTCGGCATGAAGGGCTCACGCATTCATGGTATTGTTAGAGAATTACGAAACGAAAATATTGACGTAATAAATTTCACAAACAATCCTCAGTTACTTATTCAAAGAGCCTTATCTCCGGCGAAAATTTCATCCATTGACATTAACGAGGAAGAAAAAAGAGCAAAAGTTTTCTTAAAACCTGATCAAGTTTCACTCGCAATTGGAAAAGGTGGACACAATATTAAATTAGCCGGTAAACTGTGTGGTTTTGAATTAGACGTATATCGTGAGGGTGAAGTTGATATTGAAGACGTTGACTTAGAAGAATTTGCTGACGAAATTGATAGCTGGATTATCGACGAACTAAAAGCAATTGGTTGCGATACCGCTAAATCAGTGTTGGAAATCAGTGTTAAAGACTTGGTTCAGCGCACCGATCTTGAAGAAGAAACAATTGAAGAAGTATTTAAAATATTACGTTCTGAGTTTGAATAACAGACCAAACTTGATTAACAATAAAGATAAATTAACGAAGGACACATAAATTTATGGCCGGAAAACCAATAAGATTAGGAAAAGCAGCTGGAGAACTCAATGTGGGGATCTCAACGCTAGTGGATTTTCTAGATTCTAAAGGAATTAAAATCGATGCAAATCCCAATTCCAAATTGGAAGGAGAGCACTATGAAATTCTGCAAAAAGAATTTGCTGCCGATCAGAACCTGAAAGAACAATCTAAATTTTCTTCTGTAAAAAGGGAAAGAAGAGAGACTATTTCTATTCGAGACGGTAAATCAGAGGAGACGCCTTCAAGAAAAGAGGAAACAATTGAGAATGAACCTGCGAAAGCGGAGCCAATAGTTGCAGCTAAAGAGCCTGAACCTGAATTGGTTAAAGCTCCCTCTGAACCTGAAAAGGGTATTCAAATTGTAGGAAAAATTGACCTGGAAAAATTAAATACGAAGACACGTCCAGACAAGAAAAATTCTGCTGAATCAGATGTAAAAGAAGAAGTCAAAGTCACTGAGTCGGAAACTACAATTGAAGAAACTAAAACACCTCCCGTTGAAGAAAAAATTGTTGTAGAGACCATTCGTGCGGAAAGGCAAGTACTATCCGGACCAACAGTGTTGGGAAGAATAGAGCTCCCTGTTGAAAAAGCAAAAACCCCAAATACGCGTCCTGAAAACCAAAATCAATCTCAAGAGAATAAAAAGAAAAGAAAGCGAATCAAGAAAGTTGATGGCGCTGTTTCTTCACCAAATGATAACAATAATCAATCTAAAGGCTTCAATAAAGGGCCAAAATTTGAAAAAACGGAGATAAAGGAGCAAGACATTCAAAAAGAAATAAAAGAAACACTCGCTAGATTATCTAATCAAGGAGGAAAATCTAAAGCCTCCAAAAATCGCCGTGCGAAAAGAGATTTCGTTGCTCAAAGACGCCAAGAGGAAATGATAGCAGCAGAAATGGAGGAAAAAATCCTAAAGCTCACAGAGTTCGTTACCGTTTCTGAATTGGCCTCTATGATGAGTGTCCAACCAACACAAGTTATATCTGCCTGCATGTCTTTGGGAATATTTGCATCTATTAATCAAAGATTAGATGCAGAAACAATACAAATTGTAGCCGATGAATTCGGTTTTGAAGCTCAATTCGTTAGTGCAGAGGTACAAGAATCAATTCCTGTTCAAGAGGACAAAGAAGAGGATTTAATACAAAGACCGCCAATCATTACGGTAATGGGTCACGTAGATCATGGTAAGACTTCTTTATTAGACAAAATACGCAATGCTAATGTAACCGCGGGAGAAGCCGGAGGTATCACTCAACACATTGGAGCTTATTCTGTGACCTTAAAGGATGGAAGAAAAATGACCTTCTTAGATACTCCGGGGCACGAAGCCTTTACAGCAATGCGTGCTCGAGGTGCACAAGTTACGGATGTTGCCATAATCATTGTAGCAGCTGACGACGACGTAATGCCTCAAACTAAAGAAGCCATTTCGCATGCTCAAGCAGCGAATGTACCAATGGTTTTTGCTATCAATAAAATTGATAAGCCTGGAGCAAATCCTGATAAAATTCGCGAACAATTGTCTCAGATGAATATTTTAGTTGAAGATTGGGGCGGTAAGTACCAAGTGCAAGAAATTTCAGCTAAACAAAACCTCAAAATCGATGAATTGTTAGAAAAGGTCCTTCTTGAAGCAGAAATTTTAAATCTTAAAGCAAATCCTAATAAAAACGCTCTAGGAACAGTGATTGAATCTTCCTTAGATAAAGGAAAGGGCTACGTGACAAATATGTTGGTTGAAGCTGGAACGATTAGAATTGGAGATGTAGTGCTTGTAGGTAGAAATTATGGACGTGTAAGAGCAATGCATGATGAACATGGAAATAATTTGAAACAAGCCGGTCCTTCTCAAGCAGTTTCAATACTCGGTATCAACGGTGCACCTAGTGCTGGTGATAAATTCCATGTTATGGATGACGAGCGTGAAGCCAAATCAATTGCTTCTAAAAGAGAACAATTGTATAGAGAACAAGGGCTTAGAACTAACAAACACATCACACTTGATGAAATTGGCCGTCGTCTGGCTATAGGTGACTTCAAAGAATTAAATGTAATTGTAAAAGGTGACGTTGATGGTTCTATAGAAGCATTATCTGACTCATTGCTTCGATTATCGACTGAAGAAATTCAAATTAACATCGTTCACAAAGGAGTTGGTGCCATTTCAGAGGCCGACGTAAACTTAGCTTCTGCATCAGACGCAATCATTATTGGATTCCAGGTAAGGCCTTCCATCAGTGCAAGGAAACTGGCCGAAAATGAACAGATTGATATTCGCTTATATTCTGTGATTTACAAAGCCATTGAAGAAATTAAATCTGCAATGGAAGGCATGTTGTCTCCTGATATTGAAGAGAAAATAACTGGTTCTGCCGAAATTCGAGAGACTTTCGATATCACAAAAGTTGGAACAATTGCAGGGTGTTATGTTTTAGATGGTATCATCAAGCGATCAGCAAAAGTTCGCGTTATCCGAGATGGTATAGTCATACATACAGGCTTATTGGGTTCATTGAAACGCTTCAAAGACGATGTTAAAGAAGTGAAAAACAACTACGAATGTGGACTAAACATCGATAAATTCAACGATATTAAAATTGGAGATATTGTAGAAGCATTCGAAGAAGTAGAGGTGGCAAGAAAGCTGTGAGCATTTTGATCTAGACCTCAGTATGGTTTGAAAAATATTTAATTTGGTTATTCTTTCAAAATAGAAATTTATTTTGTTGAATTTCCGTAAATTTGTAAGAATTTAAAAAAGTACAAGATGATTTTAGGAGCGTTTTTAAGTCCGGGTCACATTATTTTAATTTTGGCTGTTGTTCTTTTACTTTTCGGAGGAAAGAAAATTCCGGAACTGATGAGAGGACTTGGACAGGGAGTAAAAGAATTCAAAAATGCCTCTAAAGCTGATGAAGAGGCAAAATCTGATAATAAACCATCAGAAGAAAAGAATTCCTAAAAAGTTTTTAATGCTAAAATCATATGCTGAAGTAAAAAACGCAATTGCTTCGGGAGTTTCTGTTTTGGAAATTGTCGAGAATTACTTGCGTACTATAGAAAAAAACAAGCACCTTAATGCTTTTCTAGAAGTATTTGAAGAATCAGCTAAAAATCAAGCCCGAATCGTTGATGACAAAATTAAAACCGGCAAATCTGGAAGATTGGCAGGAATGGTCATCGGTATCAAAGATAACCTCTGTTACAAAAATCACAAAGTTTCCGCTGCTTCTAAAATTTTGGAAGGTTTTGAATCCCTTTTTACAGCAACAGCCATACAACGATTACTTGATGAAGATGCCATAGTTATTGGTAGACTAAATTGCGACGAATTTGCCATGGGAAGTTCCAACGAAAATTCTGCATTTGGACCAGTAAAAAATAATTTAAATAATCATTTAGTACCCGGAGGATCTTCGGGAGGATCAGCAGTTGCTGTATCCGCAAACTTATGTACTGCTGCACTAGGAAGCGATACCGGTGGTTCTATCAGACAACCCGCGTCTTTTACTGGAACTTATGGTTTAAAACCAACTTACGGCAGAATAAGTCGATATGGCCTAATAGCCTACGCCTCATCATTCGATCAAATTGGCCCTTTTACCAATACCCTTGAAGATGCCGCGTTATTGCTTGAAATAATGGCGGGTTCCGATGAGTATGACAGCACCTCATCTACACAACCTGTGGAAAATTACGCCTCCTTTTCAAAGGTTCAACCACTACGAATCGCGGTAATTTCGGAAACACTTAATTCCCCCGGAATTGACCCTGAAATCGTTACTTGCATTCAACAGGTTATAGAAAATTTGGAAAAAGAAGGACATGACGTTCAAGAAGTATCATTTCCGTTTATGGAATATATGGTGCCAACCTATTACGTTTTATCCACTGCTGAAGCATCTTCAAACCTTTCACGATTTGACGGAGTTCATTATGGCCACAGGAGCACTTCTGCAATTGGTGTTGAAGATACTTATAAAAAATCTCGATCCGAAGGATTTGGTCCTGAGGTACAACGGCGTATAATGGCTGGAACCTTTGTTCTTTCCCATGGTTATTATGATGCCTATTATACAAAAGGTCAAAAAGTTAGAAGAGTTTTGAAAGATAAAACTGATGAAATTCTTAAGGATTTTGACGCAATCCTAATGCCGACTACTCCTTGCACCGCTTTTGAACTTAATGCGGTTAAAGAACCTGTTAAGATGTACTTACAGGATATTTTCACCGTACACGCAAACCTTACAGGTCATCCGGCTATTTCCCTTCCTTTGGGAATGCATTCTAACGGTTTACCATATGGAATACAACTCATGAGTCGCCCTTTTCAAGAGAAAAATCTATTTGATATTGCGGCATTTATCGAAACAATAACCAAATAATAAATTATGCGCATACCATTCCTATTGGCTTTTTTTATTTTTCCAATTGGAGTAATGGCTCAAACACCTTCTTATTTAATAAAACCTAGTGACACACTAGATAGAGAGGCATTTATAAATACAGTTGAACAAAGCCTTAAACTATATATTGAAGAAAATATTAAGGATCCCAAATATGACTCTATCGTTAAAGCTTTGAATTACGCCCCGGATGATTTACCCACATTTAGTGATGAAGTATATTGTGAACGCTTGGAGAAAATCAACGAATTAAGTCCTTTTCATTTGGATTGTAATGAAATCACATTGGCTTCAATTAAATATTTTGTAAAGAATAGACGTTCTTTCACCAGCATTATTTTAGGAAGATCAGCTTTGTATTTTGATATGTTTGAAGAAAAATTAGCAGAATACGGTCTGCCAATTGAATTAAAATATTTAGCAGTAATTGAAAGTGGCTTAAGGCCACAAGTTAAATCAAAAGCTGGAGCACTGGGACTATGGCAATTCATGTACAGCACAGGTATACATTACGGACTCGTAGAAAACTCCTACATTGATCAACGTATGGATCCGGCAGCTTCAACTGATGCTGCTTGTCGATTTCTAAGAAAACTCTATGGAATATACGGAGATTGGAATTTAGCCCTAGCCGCATATAATGCAGGTCCGGGTAATGTTAACAAAGCCATCCGAAGATCTGGAAATAAAACAACTTATTGGGAGGTAAGACCATATCTGCCAGAGGAGACTCAGGGATACGTGCCGAATTTTATTTCTGCAGCATATATGCTCACCTATTATGCCGAACACAATATCGTGCCAGCCGAGGCCAAAGTATATTATGAAGAAATCGATACCATGTGCCTCTCGCAAGGTTTACACATGAATACTATAGCTAAAACAGCTAATTGGCCAATAGAAGATATTCAAGCACTAAATCCGGTATATAAATCAACCTATATCCCAAAAACCAATCCACCACAATGTATCTCAGGACCACTGGAAAAAATTGGATTATTAGTTACTCTTGAGGAAGATTTATACATGGCCGAATTAAAAGCTTATAACCCGCAACTTGCCGCGCAAAAAGAAACCCTGCTTGCACTTACACCAGTGGCTATTGAATTAACAGGGGCCTCAGTCAATACCGATACTACTGAATTGGAGGGATACATTTATCACAAAGTCAAAGCTGGAGAAACACTTTCAGGTATTTCAACAAAATATAAAGTAACTGTTGACCAAATTTTAGATTGGAATGATTTGCAGACAACGAATATATACGTAGGACAACGTTTAAAACTCAAAGCTGAAATTCCTGCTACTGCAACAGTGGCTCCGAAGACAACAGTAACCGCACCTAAAACCACTAAACCGGCTCCAACGAAAAAGTACTACACAGTTAAATCTGGCGATACCTTTTCAAAAATTGCATCTAAATATGGTTTGTCGCAATCAAAATTATCCAAGTTAAACCCAGGAATTAATATTAACAAAATTCGTGTCGGTCAAAAAATAAGGGTTAAATAAAATCCACTGAATACTTTTATCATGGGGGTTTCACTTTCGGCAGTAATCATCACTTTTAATGAAGAGCGAAATATCGAAAGATGCCTTCAATCATTAAATGGAGTTGCTGATGAAATTATTGTTTTAGATTCTTTCTCTACTGATCGAACTCCTCAGATTTGTGAAAAGCACGGCGTTACTTTTTTACAAAATGCTTTCGATGGTCACATTCAACAAAAAAATCGCGCAATAAACGCTGCTTCCAACGACTGGATTCTCTCTCTTGATGCAGATGAAGCTTTAACAGAAGAATTGAAAAACAGTATTTTAAAGATTAAAGCTGGTCCAACTTTTAATGGTTATAAAATGAACCGCTTAACCAATTATTGCGGACATTGGGTCAAATATTGCGGTTGGTATCCCGATACTAAAGTAAGACTAATCCATCGTAAATTTGGGCAGTGGGAAGGCACTAATCCTCATGATAGACTTTCACTGAACGGTGATGAAAAAATTGGCTTTCTTAACGGTGATATTCTGCATTATTCTTATTACAGCAGACAGGATCACCTGAAACAAATTGAATATTTCGGAACCATTGCCTCTAAAGAATTACATAAAATTGGAGGTAAATCCAATTGGTTTAAAATCGTGTATAAAACAGTGGCCCAATTCTTCAAAAGTTATTTTATCAAACGTGGTTTTTTAGATGGTAAAACCGGATTTACCATTTCTCGACTTAGTGCTTACGCAACTTATGTGAAGTATTTCAAATTGTTGGAACTCAATAAATCAAATGGAAACTAAGAAAATTATTATATCGCGAACTGACAGTATTGGTGATGTAGTACTTACTATGCCCATTTGTGCATGGATAAAAAAAACATTTCCTGATTATCAACTGATTTTCTTGGGGAAATCATATACCGAACCCGTTGTTCAATGCTTTGATTGTATCCATGAATTTATAAATTGGGACCACATCGCTAACCTCTCTTCGAAGGCACAAGTTTCCATTTTTGAAGCAATACAAGCAGACGCAATCATTCATGTTTTTCCAAATAAAGTTATTGCTAGATTAGCTAAAAAAGCCAAAATTAAAACTAGAATTGGAACCTCACACCGCAGTTTTCATTGGTTAACCTGTACAGATAAAATGAATTTTACAAGGAAAAATTCTTCATTACATGAATCCCAATTGAATTTTGAATTGCTGAGACCTTTTGGACTGCCAAACATTCCGTCTATTGAAACTATAAATGGACTTGTTAAAGCGTACTTTTCTCCTAAAGAGCTTTCATTATCTGAAATCTTAAAATTCAACCAACAACAACCCTATGTAATTCTGCATCCCAAATCGCAAGGAAGTGCAGTAGAATGGCCCATTTCGAATTATATGGAACTCGCTAAAATATTGGTTGAAAACGGGAAAATTGTGTGCTTCACCGGAACAGAGAAGGAAGGGTTATTATTTCGAAACCTCATGCCAAAAGATGATCACATTATTGATTTATCAGGAAAACTAACTTTAACGCAATTATTTTATCTAATCCGACATGCAGAAGCGTTAGTTGCCTGTTCGACGGGTCCATTGCACATCAGTGGTATTTCAGGTATTTGCACCATTGGTTTATTTTCTCCACGTCGACCTATTCATCCGGGAAGATGGCAACCTCTAGGGGAAAAAGTCAAAATTCTTGTGAAAGATCCAGATTGTTTGACATGCAAAACTGGCAAACCATGCTACTGCATATCAACAATAACCGTGGACCAAGTCGAAAAAGCGCTCTTAACATGCGTTTAATAACTGCTTTTATCACTCATTTAATTTATGCCAATTACCTTATCGCCATTTCCGCGGGAATTCTATCTGCAGGATGGTTAAAATTAATCGGAAATAACAACTGGTTAACCTATGCCCTATTCACTTATTGCGGGACAATGGCAGTATACAATTTAAACAGATACTGGAAATCAATTTGGGTTGCTCATCCTACCCCATTGCTTGAATGGGTGAAAAAAAAACAACCATATATACTAACACTCATTATTGCCCATGGACTAACTGGCTCAATACTTCTAGTAAGTGAAGTCAACATTAATGGCCCAACCATAATTTGGTTCGTCTTACCATGTTTAATTGCCTTTCTCTATTCTTTTCCCATTAAAAAATGGAGGATCCGAGAAATCCCTTTCATTAAAACCATCATTCTGTCAATAGTTTGGGTTTTTGTTCTTGTTGTACTTCCAGCTTTAAATGATAACTTTTTGCATGAGGACATGCCAATATTAATTATCGCATTCCTTTGCTTTTTTATGGGTATTGCTATACCATTTGATATTCGTGATATTGGCCGAGACGATTATAAGATGCAAACACTTCCACAACTTTTGGGAATACCCATGGCTAAGGTTTTTGCCGTATGCTTATTAATTGTTTTTACTTTAATTATCGCAAATTTCAATAATTATTTGAGAAACAACTATGATTTTTACGTAATAATGTTGTGTTTATCAACGCTTATTTTACTTACAAAATCAAATAGGAAGGAAGTTTACTTTGCATTAATTGATACTTCAATGGCCGCTTTAGGAATATATTTTTTTCTGAATTCCTAATTAAGCGAATAGGGCTTTTACCACCTCATCTATCCTTCCGCATTGCACCAATTCTATTTTGTAATTCTTCGGATTTATTCCTTTGTTGTACTTGGAAATGATAATCTTTTCAAAACCGAGTTTTTCGGCTTCAGCAATGCGCTGATCTACACGATTTACGGGACGTACCTCTCCGGAGAGTCCAACCTCTGCGGACAATGCAATAGTTTTAGCAATAGAAATATCTGCATTTGAAGATAATACTGCAGCTACAACAGCCAAATCAATGGCCGGGTCATCTACTTTTATCCCTCCTGCAATATTTAAAAACACGTCTTTAGCTGCCAATTTAAACCCACATCTTTTTTCCATTACCGCTAACAACATGTTCAATCGTTTGGAATCAAAACCAGTTGAAGAGCGTTGCGGAGTACCATAAGCTGCGGTACTCACTAAAGCCTGAACTTCGATAAGCATTGGACGCATGCCCTCTAAGGTCGCTGCAATGGCAATTCCGCTTAACTGCTGATCAGTTGTAGCAATTAATATTTCAGAAGGATTTTCCACTTGGCGCAAGCCTGAGCCTATCATTTCATAAATCCCCAATTCGTTTGTACTCCCGAAACGATTTTTTATGGACCGCAACAAACGGTATACATGATTGCGATCTCCTTCGAATTGCAGCACCGCATCAACCATGTGTTCGAGCACTTTAGGTCCGGCAAGAGAACCTTCCTTGGTAATGTGTCCGATAAGAAACAAGGGCACACCTGTTTGTTTCGCATAACGCAATAACTGAGCAGTACATTCTCTAACCTGCGAAATACTTCCCGGCGAACTTTCAATCTGTGAACTGTAAAGCGTTTGAATGGAGTCAATTATTAATATTTCCGGCTGCACTTCTTCAGCTTGAGTGAAAATATTCTGAATATTTGTTTCAGTGAGAATGTAGCAATTGGTATTCTTTAAACCGATACGCTCACCCCTCATTTTAATTTGTTGCTCTGACTCTTCACCAGAAACATACAATACTTTTAATTGCAATTCAGCAATGGCCATTTGTAAAAGAAGGGTAGATTTACCAATACCTGGTTCGCCACCAAAAAGAATTAATGAACCCGGAACTAGACCTCCGCCTAATACGCGATTCAGTTCATTATCTTTTAAATCAATTCGCTGTATTTCTTGATTTTCAATCGTGTGTATGGCATGTGGCTTAGCGTTTCGTGTTGAAGCTGAAAAAGCCACAACTGAGGGTATATTTTTTTCGATTACCTCTTCAACAAAAGTATTCCATTCCCCACACGAAGGGCATTTCCCTAACCATTTCGGGGTTTCATAACCACAATTTTGACAAAAATATGCTGATTTTACTTTGGCCATACTTATACTATTCTATAAAGTTAACGCTTCGATAGAATTTTTTGCTTCACAAATTACAGAAATATAAAATACTTTGCTTTTAGGGGATTATTTTCTTAAGTGAAAATTTGAAAAAGAACAGAGGAATTATACGATTAATCCTTCACACATCGTACCGAAAACCCTTCTGTTTGTCCGCTATAATAATAACTTAAGCCTTTTTCATTTCTTGGGGTTAGGCCACAAGCAGTACTGCCGGAATCATCATCTGGAGTTGATGTCCACCAACGTGCACTATCTGTAATATTATCAAAATTGCCACAAATTTTTCTTCTGCCGCCGGGTATTGCATTAAACCCATATTCGTTAGAGCCATTCTGCTTAGCAGGCCATTCTGAATCGCTTTTTAGAATAGCACAGACATCCTTACTCAAATCATCTATAAAAGCAACTAATTCTTCCCAATCTTCCTCGCTAGCCACGTGCCATCCTTCAGGAGCCAATCCACGTGGGTCATTCACCGCATACCAATTGTACAACTTCCCATACTTTTTTCCATTTGACGGATCATTATCATAATAGCACCAAGCCGGTTGCTGATTCTCTTCAGCGGCTAACCATGCCTCAATATCCTGAATTTCGGGTATGGTATCTCCATTTCTAAAAGTGGAAACGTTTAAGTTTTCTCCTGTCCACGTTTGATCGCCAATAACAACCATCGTGTATTTTTTTCCATCGCGCTCATCAATGAATTTCTCGCTTTTCTGAGCCGATACTCCAACAAAATAGAAAACTCCGATGATCAAAAATAGTTGCCTCTTCATATGCTCTACAAATTTTAATTATTACTATTCTTTAAGGGCATTAATCCTTCACACACCTTACTGACAAGCCTTCAAATTGAGCGCTTTGGTAACCATACATGTATTTCAGTCTTTTATCTCCTGGTCCTCGACCCCTACTGCCGTAACCTTCACTTTTCGTAGATGTCCACCATTTGGTGTTTTCCCCCAACGAATCAAATGAGCCGCATATCTTGCGGCATCCGGCAGGCAATGCATTAAAACCTGTTGAATTGGTTCCGTTTTTTTCCTTTTTCCAACCCGAATCACTTTTCAGTGCATCATTCACATTTACTTTTTTGTCTGTGTACAATGAGGCATTCATTGTTTCCCACTCCTCCTCACTTGCCACATGCCACCCTTCAGGTGCCAAGCCTCTTGGGTCATTTACCGCATACCAATTGTATAACTTACCATATTCCTTCCCGTTTTCTGGATCATTATCGTAATAGCACCATGCCGGTTGTTGATTTTCTTTGGCCGCTATCCATGCTTCAGCATCCTGAATTTCCGGAATCGTATCTCCATTTCTAAAAACCGCGACATTCAAATTTTCGGCCATCCAGGTTTGTTTACCAATAGTAACCGCTTTATACTTTTGATTATCACGAGCATCAATAAAGTGTTCGACCTTTTGGGAGAATGAAAGTGCTGAAATGCTAACAAACAGCAGAATGATTTTAGTACGCATAAACTTTTAAACAAAAAAATGATTTGAATAATACGAAGTTCACATTGAACAGCGCAATAATTTTAATTGACTGCACCTTTACAAAAATAAAGCCTAATCCGCTCTTATGCACCTTACAGAACAACCCATACCCTCATCAATTCCGAAATAATTTCCGAAAAATGTCATTTTATGTGCAATGCTAAATAACGTTAGCGCACCATCATCTGTCATGCACCACCAACTGTTAGTATGCATACCCGAAAAACTTCCGTCCTTATCCCTTTTAAGCCCTAAAATTCTATTTTTTTTATGATTGGTGTCTCCCGATAAACTCTTATATTTCACAGAGATACTTAGGGATTTTTTGGTTTTAAAGGTTTTGGTCTCATTACAAAATGATATCCAATCTTCTCTATTCGGAATACTCCAACCTTCAGGCGCTAAACCTCGGGGATCATTAATCGCAAAGCAATTGTATAATTTACCGTAATTCTCGCCTTTTTCATTATTGTAATAACACCACGCAGGTTGTTTATTTTCACCAGCAACCTTCCATTCTTCATCTGTTCTTGCTTGAGGAATTGTATCACCATTGCGAAAAGTAATAACATCGAGATTTTGAGCCATCCAGGTTTGTTCAGCTATGATAACTTCATTATACTTTTGAATATCTTGAACATCAACAAAGTGTTCAACCTCTTGAGAGTAAACTAACCTAAAAGCGAGAAGAAATAAGAAAATTAAATAAAAACGCATAGCTTTTGTAAATAAATATTAACGATTACTAAAAGTTAATCTTTAATGCAACGAACCGAAAATCCTTTATTTGGACTAGAGCTGTAAGATGTTATAATTTCAATAGGCTTTCCATATTTATATATTTGACCCAATAAAATCATTGTTGGAGTAGGATAATTATTTGTGTAGTCATGAAAATCTATAGTCCAAAATAATACGTCATCATCATATTTACTAAATTCTCCAATTTCCGATACTTGTCCAACAGGAATTGCAGAAAAATTTGTCTCATTGTTACCATTCGTAGAATACCAACCCATACTACTTTTTAGCTTTATTGCCGCTAAACTGTCTCCACCACAAAATGCTATTAATTTTTCCCATTCCTTTAATTCTGGGATATGCCAACCCTCTGGGGAAAGTCCTCTTTCATCAATAATTGCGTAAAAATTATACATCTTACCAACTTTACTTTGAGTACTTCTGTCGTAATCACAGTAAGACCAAACAGGCTGCTTTTTCTTACATGCCTTAACCCATTCCTTTTTGGTTTTTGCTTGAGGAATTCTATCTCCATTTCTAAAAAATTCAACATTCAAATTTTCAACCATCCAAACCTGATCTCCAATTGATGTTTTATTGTATTCTTCCTCACTCTGTCCAAAATCCTTTACACATCTTACCGACAATCCAAAATCATACCCCAAAAAAACAACACTAGTGACTGCATCACCATTACTTATTCTGTAACCTGAACTATCAAATGATGTTTCATAAACATCGATTTCATGCCAATAACCTGAACTTCCGAGATCTAAAAAATCATTGCCGTACCTGTATCCACCAGGTAATGCTGAAAAACCGCTTTCATTATTGCCATTTTCTCCCGGAGACCACCCTGATGTGTTTTTTAGTTTTGGAGTTGCCGAAGCTTCTATTTTAGTAAAATCAAGTACGTTAGGTATTGTATCCGCATCTTTCCCCAAAAAATAAATCAAATCATTCCAATCTCTATAATTTGGAATGTGCCATCCAAGTGGCGCTAACCCCCTTTTATCAACAACTGCATACACATTATAGAGTTTACCATATTTTTCACCGTTCGCCGGATCATTGTTGTAGTAACACCAAGCAGGTTTTTTATTTTTTAAAGCTTTAACCCACTCTTCGTTGGTTTTGGCCTCAGGAATCAAGTCTCCGTTTTGAAAGTGATCTACATTTAAGTTATCTACCATCCAAGTGCCCTTGTCAATTTTTACTGTTCTAAATTCTTGAGCGAAGAAAAACCCACTTTTCAATAATAATAAAGTCAATACACAGCACAATCTTTTCATTATAAATCATTTTTATAGTTTACAAACTTTTAGAATACCTTTTTAATCCATTTAACTAATTAAAGACACTTCATCAATGAATTTAATTCCATTCTTTTAATCAACAAATATATAATTCTATTACTGATTAAAATTGAAAAATTCAAAATACAATTATCGTTTAAATCATATTTTTCAAGTATTTAACTTCCTTCTGATCATAAAAAACATTGGATATCCAAGGATAAAGAGCACTGAGCCAATAAAGAAAGCAAAAGGGTTAGCAATTAAAACACTCACATTCACAGCAAGATAAACTACAATATACAGAATTGGAATAAAAGGATATCCTATTACTTTAAATATGCCATTCGTATTTGATTCCCCAGTTTTTCTTTTGCGAAGAATAAAAATGGCAAGTGCTCCTGATATAAGACTAATGCTGTCAAAAAACATGACGTATTGCAAAATTTTCTGAAAAGAATCAATAAAAAATAAGGTAGCGAGAATCAGTAATGAATAGACAATCACACCATTAGTAAGAACATTGGTTTTCTCATTTGTTTTAAGAAAAAATGCAGGCATTACCTTATCCTCAGCCATGGCGTAATAGACTCTGGGGTTACTCAGAATAGAAACATTGACATACGCAATCACGGCTAAAAACATAACTATTGCGACGAATTTGGCCAAATTCGGCCCAAATGTCAATCCAATAACATCCATAGCTACAGTTTTGGAGGATGCAAGTCCCTCAAGGCCTAGAATATGAAAATAACTGTAATTAATAGCCAAATAAAGCAACATGACAACAATAATTCCTCTGGAAATCGCTTTTGGCACAACAACATTGGGTTTTTCAACATCACCACCGAAATTAATAGTCTGTTGGTAACCTCCATAAGTAAAAAACACGGGAATGAAACACAATACAAAAGCGTTTAGCGAATTATTTTCCTTTACAGCCGGTTCAACAATTGATACAGATGCAGAAGGGAAAAACGCACTAAAAATCAAAAGAAGAATAAACCCAATTTTAATCAGCATCAGCACATTGAGTAATCTTTTACTGACTTTTAATCCTAGAAGATTTATTCCAAGTAGCAACAGTACAGTTACCAAAGCAATAGTAGATGCTTGATCAATCTCCAAGTTAAATGCTCCACAAAAATAATTGGCTCCCATAATGGCTACCGCAGCTGTTGAAGCTGCATTTGAAATTACAGTAATCCAATTCACCATAAAAGCAAAAACAGGACTGTAGCAAAAAGAAAAAAGCTTATAAAAACCACCGGTAGCCGGATATCTAGAACCAATTTCGGCAAATGTTAGTGCACCAAAATAACTGATTAAAGCTCCCACTGCCCAAGCAAGAAAAAAGATCAACGATGAACCAGAGTAACCTGCAACTTGAGCGGGAGTTTGAAAAATTCCCATACCAATTACCAAACTGATCACCACAATGGTTAAATCAAAGGTTGATAATTTCGCTTTTACAGCATGTACCATTGCTGATTTTCTTTAAATAGTAAATCCTACTACACAAACATCGTCAACTTGCTCTTGCTGACCTTTCCATTCCAAAAATTTATTCTCCAAAAAAGATTTTTGTTCATTAATCGATAAGCTTGAAGATTGCAGGATCCAGTCTTTGAATCGTTTAATCATCAATTTTTTATTTTCTTCTCCCCCAAACTGATCGGCAAAACCATCCGTAAATAAAAATATTCGGTCGTACGGTTCCAATTGAATCTTATGTGGCGTAAATGCCTTGTTTATCCCTTGTCTTCCTATACTTTGTTTGTCTGGTTTTATTGTATCCAGTTGTGATGAATCATGCCGATATATCCACAATGGATTATTGGCACCTGACCATTCCAATGACTTCTCCAAAACATCAATTACACAAAGCGAAATATCCATTCCGTCATACACCGAAGAACTGTTTTTTGATAAATCATTTACAATTATTGCTCTGGTTTTATTCAATAATGCATCACTTTGATAGCAATTGAATTCATTTAAGGCCCTGTTCAATGCATTATGACACACTACACTCATTAAAGCGCCGGGAACACCATGTCCTGTGCAATCCGCTACCGCAAAAAACAATTTATTGGCTTTTCGTTCCAACCAATAAAAATCGCCTGCTACAATATCCTTAGGTAAGTATAAAACAAAGCTTTTCGGCAGATTTTCCTTAATAAATTCATCTGCAGGTAATATCGCTGTTTGAATGCGCTTTGCATAATTTATAGAATCCAGAATATCTCTGTTTTTTTGTTCGACCAATAAATTGTTTTGTTCAATCAAGCGTTGCTGAGACTGGCTATGCCTCCAGCGACGGAAAAGGATTAAAGCAAAAATCAGCAGCAACAAAGTTACTCCGGCTGATACGGATAGAATTATAAAAAACCGTTCTTCACGACTCTCTTGTATGAGTTGGGCTCGTTCCTTTTCGCGCTCTGCTTTTTGCTCTTGCAACAGTTTTAAGCGTTCTTTTTCCTTATCATTCTTATAATTCAATTCTTGTTCCGTCTGTATTCGAACGTTATCAATATCATCCAAACTGTCCCTGTACAAAATATACAATTTGTGATATTCATAAGCATCCTTCATTTTTTGCTGATTAGCAGCGACTTTGTGCAGGTTTTCATAGATATATTTCAATGATTCCTTCGCCCCCAATTCTTTTGCCAACGGCAAGGATAATCGGTAATAATCTTCGGCTTTTTTCCAAATCCCTTGGTTTTGAAATATTGCAGCAAAATTGTTATAGGTTTCACATATTCCCAGGCGATTATCTTGTTTTTTTCTGATGGTTAGGGCTTTTTCCAAGTAGTTTCTCGCCTCTTGGTATTGACCTAAATCTGTGTAACAAATGGCGATGTTGTTGTAATCATCTCCCAACCCCCTCTCATCGGCTATTTGCAAGTCAATTTTTATGCATTCCTTGTAATTAGCAATGGCTTCCTTGAATTTTTTTTGCCAACCGTAAATAATAGCCATGTTATTCAAACTAGCAGAAATACCATGTAAATCCTTGTTCTTTCTGTTTAACAAAAGTGCTTTGTTGTGGTATTCTAGCGACTTTTCCCAAAGATTTTGCCGCATGTACACCAGTCCGATGTTACTCAAAATATCAGCTTGGGCGGGTGTTTCCTTTCGTTTTTCCTGAATAGGAAGTGCTTCAAAAAAGCATTTCAGAGAAGCCGTATAATCTCCAATATAATCCAGCGCAATCCCTTTATTGTTGAGTAAACTTGCCGTAAGATCCATATAATTTTGCGCCCTACTTATTTTCAAGCCCAGATCGCAATATTTAAGCGCTCGTTGGTATTCTCCTGATTCCCAAGCATATTGAGCGGCTAAATCATATTCTTGAGTTTTGAATTTAAGGTCAGCTAATTTTTCAATTCGAAGAATCGTAGTATCTTGAACTGCGCCGTACGATAAGGCACAAAAAAAGTAAAAAACCAGAAGCCATCCTACTTTTCGCATCAATCAAATATACCATTTAAGAATTATATTTCATTAGAAAACAGCCCTTTTTGAAATTATTTCCCGGTAATTGATGGATAATAAATAGTAGCACTAATCAGCATTTCTTAAGGTCAATTTTATTGAATCAAGCACCTAGTTTTAGTTGGGTATATATACGATTTTGTCATAGATTAACTGCGTTTAACAATATCCAACCCATAAAGGAAGTGCTCTTTCATAACAACTGCGACAACTAATCAACTAGAGTGAAAGATATACTGGCAATTTTAGCGGATTTTTTAGTTTTCTTATCCGTACCTGTAACACCAATCGTAACTTTTTCTACCCCATAAATTGAAGTCGTTTTATAACCGTCTTCGAATTTTTGAAGGCTAACCCCGACACCCTGTAAAGTATAGGTATCGAAACCGGTTCCAACTATTGTTAACACATTCTCTTTCGAACGAGACAATTCAAAGGATTCTTCCCCATTAACCAAAATTTTAGCACTGATTGCTTGGGCGGTGCAGTTGAAACTGCTAAAGAATACAAAGCAAAGGATAAAAAACAAAACTTTCATAGCGTTATAAATTTAAATTAGACCCGCTTATTACTATTTAATCATTTAAAAATAACTTTGCGTCAATAGTTGTTTCCTACTATACTTGTTTTAAGCATATTTGCGATATGATAAACTGGCAACATTCAACCCCACCAAAAGCTCCTTTTATTGCTTCCATTTTTAATTATTATCTATCGGATGATCTGGAAGGGTATGCCGAATACGACGAACTTACACTCGCACTGGTAAAAGAAATGCCCGGATATCTTGGTTTCGAAAGCATGAAACACGAAGGACGTGGAACCTTTATCAGTTACTGGAAGGATATAGAAGCAGTACAACATTGGGCTGCACACCCGGTGCACCAAGAGGCGAAAAAATTAGGCAGTGAAAAATGGTACCGTTACTACCACAGCATGCTGGCAGAGGTAAAGTCGTATAGGGAGCATAAATTTTATAATTATTAACTTTAAATAAAACTACTAGAAATATTATTTATTTAATATGCATTTTACGTATTTCATAAAACGCTCAGATGCAAACTTATCTTCAATAGTATCATAAATATAAAGTCGATATTTTGAAATTTTCTTAGAAGCAAAAAGCTTAGCTTCATCTTTTGTTAGACTAATGAAACATGAATAAATGTAGTCTGTTTTACCAACTTTTACATCTATTTCCTCCGCTAGTTTTTCAAATTTTGTTCCGTCCTCGAATAAAATTATGACACCTTTGCCATCAATAGTTACAGTACTTCCATTAGATTCAAGTCCCAAATAATAAAAAGTATCGGTACCATTACTAATTTTATAAAAATATTCTTTGGAATATAAATCTAAGGGAGTTTGGGTGGTTATTTCCCCTGTAAAATCATCTTTTAGTATTTGAATTTTATCACAAAAGTATTCATCACCTAATTGAACGGAGGTCAAAAAGGGAAATCCATATGTAGATGTTGCATACTTAGTATCATACCTAAAATAAATAATTTCCTGGTTTAAAGTGTCTCTCAAAACTAATATTGGCACATTAATTCTATTGGCCTTACCAGTAAGCTCAATTCCATCCTTATTAAGAATTTTATCTACTTTGAAGATTCTATTTTCTAATTTTCTAGGATCAGTTGAAGAAGGATACTTTTCCTCAGGATAAATTACTTTTTCGTTATATGCTATCTTGCAATTTTCCAAATCATTATAAAACATATAATTATACCCTCCATAATGACCAGTGTCAATTTTTAACAAAGCATTCTGATATAAATACACATCTTCACCGAAATATAATTGATTAAATTCTTGTGAAAAAACATTAATACTGTAGAAAAAAGAAAAAATGAAAATAGACCTCATGATGATTAAAAACTTTTTCCAAATATAGCAAAAATGTAAATTATTTTTTACAATATTGTAAATTATTGTTTTATATTTAGAAATTGAAGTACACGATGAATGTCGACAAAAAAATCCTTTCGGTAGTCAAGAAATCCTTTTCAAAATTCGATTTTTCTCGACTTGAAGAAAAATGTACAAATGAGGCTCAAACTAGGATGTGTCTAATTGAACCTTTGATTGAAATTTTAGGTTACAGCAGATTTGACGATATGCTCTCAGAAATCAATGCCGGTTGGGGACAAAAGAATGAAAAGGCAGATTTAGGATTGATCATCAAAGGTAAAAAACCTGAGGTAATTGTAGAATGCAAAAAATACGGTAAAAAACTCACAGACAAGGAAGCCGGTCAGTTAAACGGTTATTTTGGGAATACAGAAGGTTCTAAAATCGGTATTTTAACAAACGGGACAGAATGGCGTTTTTACACCCACTACGAAGAAAAGAATAAACTTCATTTTAATCCATTTTTAACTATCGATTTCACTGAAATTGATGATACAAAAATTGAACTTTTTGCACAATTTCATAAGAACAATATCGATTTAAAACAAATCGTTGAAGAGGCTCAAGATGTATTTTTCCTAGAGGGCTTCACTGATGCATTGACTGAAGAATTTTTAAACCCTTCGGATGATTTCATCAAGGCATTATTTGCCAGAATGGCTGGAAAACGTTTGACTGATTCGGTCAAAGATAAGCTTCGTGGTCTTATTAATTCCAACTCGATCCAGCAATCTTTGCCACGTTTAATGGAAGAAGAAGCAAAAAGTGGAAATGTTGTCATAACCACGGGTGAAGAATTGAAAATTTACCATGCAGTAAAAACCATACTCATTAACGCAATAAAAAAGGTTGATTATTCCAGAATTTCTTACCGTGATCAGAAAAACAGTTTCAATATTCTTGTAGACGACAATCAGAGAAAATTGATTGCCAAAATCACGTCTAATCGAGACAAACATTTCATCGAGGTTGGCGGAAATGGAAATAAAATTCCGGTAGATGACATCAGCTGCATCGTTGCATTAAATAAACAGCTGGTAGAGATTACAAAAGGTTATTTGGTTGATTGAGAGAATTACGTCAGCATAACCTAATGATGCAATAACAATGCTTCGAACCGTAACGATTATGCATAAATTTTGAATATCTAAGTTATTTGCGCTTCAAAGCTATAGCAGGTTCTAACTGCATTTAGTTCAGTTCGTCTAAATCAAACATGTGCTTCTATTTCAGCTAAAAAAGCATAATTAGATCCACATTTTTGGAATAAATTCCCTCATAGAGAAAAATCAATTACCCAGCACGTAACTTTAGCCAAACTGGAAACATTAAAAATCAATTCCGTCCTTTATTCGCCTTTTATTGGGGTTTAACCTAAGCCCTTTATTCGGACAAAAAGCACTTACACTATCTGAATTCAGTATTCAAAATGAGCCGCACGTAAAATTCTGCTTCGTCCAAATTCCGTCAAACGGATGGACGCTTGGGTAGGCTGGTATTTGATGCAGTGTAATCCAATGCTAAATTGGGTAATCCCCCATTCAGTATATTTTTCCAGCTCAGCACTTTGGCAACTGTTCTGTTTTGATTGAAGTTTCCTGTATGAACCAACGTTTTAGTTTCGATCATTTCAGGGATAAATTTTTCAAAATAGTTTAATCCTTTAAACATAGCGGTCATAATGGTTTCACTGGCTTTAATTTCTACCAAATTCAATTTTTGGCTATTTTGCCAAATCAAATCCACCTCGTGACCAACTGCATCTCGCCAGAACCAAAAGTCAAGTAGTAAATTTTGATGGTAATTCTGTTTTAAGTATTCGTTAATAACGAAATTTTCAAATAAATTACCTTTTTGGCGACTAATTTTCACGCTTGAAGTATCGTTTATTTTCAGTAAAAAACACAATAGGCCGGTATCATAAAAATACAATTTCGAACTTTTTGTTATACGCTTATTGAAATTCGAGTGGAAAGGCTGCAATTGATATACAATATAACTGGTTTCTAAAACTGAAATCCACGATTTTGCCGTAGGTTGAGATATTCCACATTCGTTCGCAAGTGAATTTAAATTCAGTAATTGCCCCGCTCGCGCGGCACAGAGTGTGATGAAATTCCTAAATTGTTTGAGATCCTTTACTTGAATAAGTTCTGTAAGATCCCTTTCAATATAGGTTTGAAGATAGTTTGAATAAAATACTTTCGAAGGAATGTCCCGATCATAAATAGCCGGATACCATCCACGTTGCAGGTTTACCGCGTAATCTTCATGCAACCAACCCGCATTTTGCATCTCGTTCACATCAAATGGAAGCAATTTGAATAATGCAACCCTTCCAGCCAAACTTTGTGTTATATTTTGCATCAAATGAAAATTCTGGGAACCAGATAAAATATACTGACCCATTATTTTTTCATCATCTACCTTGGTCTGTATATAAGAAAATAACTCAGGCACACGCTGTATTTCATCTAATATGGTAAAGCTCCCATGCTCAGCTAAAAATCCATTAGGATCACTTTTCGCATAATTTCTATTGTCTAAATTTTCTAAATTGACATAAGAATAGGCAGAAAATTGGTTTCTCAAGAAAGTAGTTTTGCCTGATTGCCTCGGGCCGGTTAATGCAAGAACAGGATATTTTTTCAGATAAATCTCCATTGATTCCTTTATCATTCTGCTAACACCCATTTAAAATATTTTTAGAACAAATATATGATTTATTTTGAAAATACACTACTAACAATTTTGAAAATACACTATTATAAACTTTGAAAATACACCATATATAACTTTAAAAATGTACTATATTTAACTTTATAAATGAACAACTTATGCACTTAAAAAACAATTATTCAATATGTTAAAACATCTGCTAAAGACAAAAATCAAACATAAGCTACCATTAAAGTTAAAAATGCATAATTTGACCCCAATTTTTGGAATAAATTTGCTTATAGAGAATAATCAATTGGCTAGCACGTTACTTTTGCCAAACCAAAAATTAGAAACATGAAAAAATCAATATTGCCCTTAATTATCCTTTTCTTGGGGTTGAACCTGAGCCCATTATTCGCACAAAAAGCAGTTACACTAGCTGAATTCAGCATTCAAAATGGATTTTCTTCACCTTCACAAAATCAAGATCCATTAGGGTTAGCCGATTTTCAATTGTTAGCACCCAATGCTGAAATACTGCAACAAGATCTATCAGATTTTGATCAATACAATGGTTTTATTTTTAATAGAAGGGGCAACAATAACATAAGTGGTTTATATGTTGGTTTACGCTTTAATAATTGGAGCAACAACAATTTTTTAAGAGCTCCTGTTTTGCGTCTTGGGATTAATCAAGAAATTTTGAGTTTTAATGGCTCGTCTTTTTATCAGGACATAAGAACACCTTATGACACCCTTATTTCCTCACAAACAGGTAATTATATGTTTGTGGATTCAATTGCTACAACAAGCATTAACATGAATTATTTTTCCAACAAACTTGCCTTTGATGCAGCAATGATTTTTCAAACTACAGATGAATATAGATTTTCATTTCATACTGGAATTGGCCTAAATGCAGGACTTACCTACAACAATAGAACAGAAATTACAAAAGATGAATCCAATTCAATAATTTATTTTGAAAATGGAAGTGCTTATAATTATTACAGCTCCTATTATGGTGGATTTGGTGCTTATGAAAAAGAAAATATAAAAAATAAAAGCGGGTTTTTCTTTTCGGCCTATGTACCAATAGGTCTGGATTTCCGATTTGGTAAAAACCGTGAATTTTGGAAACACATGAATTTATTTGTTGAGACACGACCATCCTTTAATTTCCAATCTATTCCGGAGATAGGTCTTAGAACCAATTTGCGTTTTTCAGGTAATCTGGGATTCAAAGTAACTTGGTAAGAATATTCAATTGAAATAACAACTTTTAAAGCTTTAATCAATCAGTGGTGATTAATCAGCTGTTTTAATAGCCTAATCGTGTCATTATAAATTTTCAGAAAAAACCATTAAAAAAAATTAATGCATTTTTCTGCTATTTATTCAGAGTGTTAGTAAACCTTTTTGTAATTTGGAACGTTTTAAACAAAGTGAAAAATTATTAACACCTTATGAAATCAATTTTTGTATTAACATCAGCTTTTGTTTTGGGGAATATTCTATCGGGATTTGCTCAAAAATCATCGTTTGACGCGAGCAATGCTCGTGATGGTGAGACTGTAGAATATTGCATTCAACATAAAAAGCACGTGGCATTATTGAATAATCCCGCCTACGTTCAATCTTTATCTGAAGATGAAACAATTCGTCAAAAAGAAGCACAGCATTTCAACGGACAAAAAGGAACTATTTATAAAATTCCGGTTGTTTTTCACGTTTTACACAACAATGGAATAGAAAATATATCTGATGAACAGATCTATGACGCATTAGCTATTCTCAATAGGGACTATCGCTTACAAAATACTGATGCCAATAATGTAGTTTCAGATTTTCAAGGAGATCCATCAGATGTTGAAATAGAGTTTGTTTTGGCAACAAAAGCACCAAATGGAACCTGTTTTAAAGGAATTACAAGAACGGCAAATTCCATTAGTTATAATGGAGCAAATGGTGACAATCAGGTTGACGCGATCATTGCAGGTAACGATGTTTACAATGGACAATGGGCTGGAAATAAATACATGAACATTTTTATATGCGGTGATATTGGAGGGGCTGCAGGATACACAATGAAACCATCCAACTGGGTGGGTACAAGCATGTATAATGGAATATGGGTTTTGCATAACTATGTTGGGTCAATTGGTACCTCTTCCACCTCGACGAGCAGAACCCTTACGCATGAAGTTGGCCATTGGCTGAATTTGGACCACACTTGGGGGGGAAATAACAATCCAGGAAATGCCACAAGTTGTTCAACTGACGATGCAGTTCAAGACACACCTAATTGTATTGGTGTAACATCTTGTGCATTAAATTCTAACACATGTAATTCCGATGATGCATTTTTTGGTTTTGCTATTCGTGATAATGTAGAAAACTACATGGATTATTCATATTGTTCAAAAATGTTCACTGCTGGACAAGTTACCCGAATGAGAAATGCTGTTGTTTCGTCAGTCGGAGGAAGAAGTAACCTTTGGACATCTACAAACTTAAATGCCACAGGAGCTACAGGCGTACTAACCCTTTGTAAAGCAGAATTTACCTCCAATAAACGATCGGTATGCGTTGGTGATGAAGTTGAATTTTATGATGACACCTATAACGCAGTATCTGGATGGAACTGGTCTTTTCCTTCAGGAACACCTTCGACTTCTACTGATCAAAACCCTGTAATCACATACAACACACCAGGAGTCTATGAAGTTTCATTGATTGCTACATCAGGAACAAGTTCGGACACTGAAACAAAGACAGGCTATATCAGGGTGCTTCCTTCATCAGCTACAATTCCATTCTTTGAAGGGTTTGAAAATTATACCTCATTAAATAATTTAACCAATTGGGAGGTTTACAACCCAAATAACAACAACGCATTCGCTATAACCAACAGTACAAGCCACAGCGGATCACAATGTGTCAAATTGACAAATTTTGGCCAAACAGGAGCCAACTCAGATGAACTTATTTCTTCAGCTGTTGACCTTTCAGGGGTTGCAAGCCAAGGAGGAGTCGTTACGCTTAGCTTCCGATATGCGTACAGAAAACGTTCATCATCAAATGTAGAATGGTTAAAAGTGTTCATTACCAATGATTGTGGTTCTTCTTGGGTACAGAGAAAAACCATTAGTGGCTCACAATTGTCTTCATTAGTTTCCTCTACAGCATGGACTCCAAGCTCTACAGCTGATTGGACAACAGTCCACATGGTCAATGTAACTTCAGAGTATTGGGTTGATAATTTCCGTTACAAATTCGAATTTGAAGGGAATAATGGAAACAATTTTTATTTAGATGATATCAATATTTATTTGGGATCACCTTCAAACGATATTGTATTAGGACTTGAAAACAATGGTGAAATTCCTGAATTATCAATATTCCCAAATCCAACTGAGGATGAACTAAACATTAAATTTGCTTCAGCAACTAATCAGAACGCCAACGTTCAAATACGTGATGTTACGGGTAAAATACTTCAACAACATGTAATCAAAGCCGCAGCAGGATCTAATTTAGTACTGTTGAATACTGACAGCATTGCTGCAGGAAGCTATTTTGTAACAATAAGTGTTGGTGGAGCTCAGAAAACATTACAATTTGTCGTTAAATAATAAGTATAAATAATTCCATTAAGGTCTTCTCTCGAAGACCTTTTTCTTTTGTATTATGAAAAATATTTTTGTTTTTGCTTTTTTGTTTTCCGTAAATAGCTTTTTCGGACAAATTAATAATAATTGGTGTGGCACTGATATTATTCTTAACCAACTGAAAAGTAAGTACCCAGGGTTTGAATCTACCATTCATAAGTCGATGGTAAAAGCAGCTTCAGGGGATAAAGTCGGGTTACCTAAATCAACATTAATTGTTCCTGTTGTTGTTCATGTGATTCACGATAATGGCATAGGAAATATTTCTGAAGAGCAAATCCAAAATGGATTGGACATTCTAAATCAAGACTATAATCGAACAAATCCGGATGCCCCAAGTACCAGAAGTACTCCGAATGCCCCTTTTCAAAGTGTTGCCGGGGCAATGAATATTCAATTTAAGTTGGCAAAGATTGACCCAGATGGGAACTGTACGAATGGAATTATTCGGGTTAATGCTCCGGGATTAGCTAACAACGCCAATGATGATTGCAAGTATACATCAAATGGTGGGTCTGATCAATGGGATATGGACCGTTATTTAAATATTTGGGTTGTAAATTCGATAGAAAACAACGGAGGAACAGGAATAATATTGGGATATGCCTATTTGCCATATTGGCCAAGTGGTACCAATTACGGTATTCTCATTCGAAATGATGCTTTTGGAACAACAGGAACTGCTGCAAATTCTGATGGCCGAACACTGACTCACGAAATGGGACATCTTCTGGGCTTACAACATATTTTTGATCCTGGAAATTCTGGAACAACAGGCTGTCATACGACTAATTGCAATCAAAACGGAGATTACTGTTGCGATACGCCACCTCAAACAGAAGCAAACTGGAGTTGTTCTCCAACCTGGAACAGTTGTACGTCCGTTCCACAGAATGATGCCTTCGGATTTGATGTCCTAGATCAAATAGAAAACTATATGAGCTATAACTATTGCCAAAATATGTTTTCTATGGACCAAGTTGGCATTATGACACAAAACTTTATTGACATCAACTTTATGGCTAACTGGATTACTTTAGCCAATAGTATTTCTACAGGAGTTAATACCCCTGAGGAATTATGTAAAGCAGATTTTGAAGCCAATAAAATACTTTTATGTGGTGGTGATTCCGTATCATTTATCGACAGAAGCTTCCACAACCCATCAACTTGGCAATGGACAATTTCTCCTGGCTTAGAGAATATCGACTGGGAATTTACAAATGGTAGTAACGCTAACGCTCAAAATCCCTTTATTCGTTTTTTCACTGAGGGGTTGTATACCATTTCACTTTTATCCAGTGATGGAATTTCATCAGCAAACGAGACGAAAAGTAATTTTATTAAGGTGCTGCCCGCATCTAGTGAATTACCATTTTGGGAAGGTTTTGAGTCGATTACCAATTTAAACAATTCAAACAGTTGGACAGTTGTTAATTTTGAGGGAAACAACACATTCCAAATAGACCCAAGCACTGGACACAGTAGCGCTCAATGTGTCAAATTAGTTAACTTTGGTCAAACCGGAGACAATACGGATGAATTAATTTCAGGACCTGTAAATCTTTCAACTTTAGATCCCGCCTCTCAAAATATGACCTTGAGTTTCAGGTATGCATACGTAAAGAGAAATGTTAATGATGATGAATGGTTAAAAGTTTTTATTACAAAAAACTGCGGTGAAACCTGGGTGCAACGAAAAACGCTTCACGGCAATAGTTTATCCAGTCAACTTGAATCATTTTCTTGGTCTCCATCCAATCAGCAAGATTGGGTAACTGTTCACATGACTAATATTACAACTGATTACTTCGTTGATAATTTCCGATACAAGTTTGAATTTGAGGGACATAATGGCAACAATTTTTATCTTGATGACATTAACATCTATAGCGGTTCACCATCTGATAATCTTGTGCTCTCTAATGAAGCGTTAACATTTGATGGTGATATGGAGGTATATCCTAATCCTTCTGAAAATGAATTTAATATTCAATTTTTAGCGACAAATGCTCAATTGGTTAAGCTAGAGATTAAAGATGTTATGGGTAAAATCGTATATAAAACTCTAATACATGCCGCATCTGGTAAAAATATAGTTCAACTAACTACCGATAAATGGGCAAATGGTTTTTATACTATAAGTTTAGATAATGGTTCAGGCACAAATAGCCAATCATTTATTAAAAACTAAACCCTGTTTTAAATATTGAATAAGCTCCTCTTGACCCGCTGAAGTCAACTTATGACTTACATTAATTCCCTTTTCAATTAAATAATCAGCCGTAGAATTGCCCCATGCAACTACTTCCCCTTCAGGAACACTGTTACAAGATAAAAAGCTGTTCACATTTGATGGGCTCGTGAAAATGTATATTCCACAAGGGTCAATTTTTTTACAAGAAGCAATTGTTTTATAAACTACTACTTCTTGACACTGTTCTTTTGGAAGGGCATTTACTATAGTTTTTAATGAATCAAAAGCTCTTGGAATAAGCACTTTTCGACCATTCAACCAATCTTTAAATTGATCTGCGATTTTTGCTGGTTCTCCACCATTTTCTCGATAAAAGTCTACTGCAATTCCTATAGCCTCCAACTTCTTTTTCGTTGTTACACCTAAGCAAGCAACCTTAGTGTTTTCATTTAAAGTTGAAGAAGCGAGAAAATATCTTGCAGCACGAATACTATTAAAAAAAACCACCTCATAATCAGCTAGAATTTCAAACGGTACCGGAACAAAATCGATTAATGAACAGCTCACTATATCGAAACCATGTCGTTCACAAAATGACTGTAATTCTGTAGTTTCTTCTGGATTTTTAGAAATAAATAACTTTTTTCCTGACATTCTAAAGTTATAATCTGAGATCTTCAACTATTCGTTGTGGTAGCAAATTCAAATTTTCTGATTCATATACACGTCTAATTGATGCCTGTTCCCAAGAGTTCGCGTGTGCAACATAAACTTTGTTTTCTTCATCACAATATACACCAAGTGGTAGTTGGCAACCTCCATTCATCAAATTAAGCACTTTACGCTCAATTTCAATTCTTGATTGAATAACAGGATGATTCAATCCTTGTAAGAAGGTAAATAAATTTATGTCTTCCTCTCTAATTTGAAGACCTAAAACACCTTGTGCCGGAGCTGGAACAAAGGATTTCGGGTCTAGCCTATGAAGATAAAAATCAGATAAATCGAGTTTTAAACGGTCCACCCCAGCTTTAGCGAGGACTATGGCGTCATATTGCTTACTTCGTAACTTTTCAATTCTTGTTGGCACGTTACCCCTTAAATCAACTATGTTTAAATCATCACGAAAAGTTAATATTTGAGATTTTCTTCTTGCTGATGATGTACCTATAACGGCATTTGCTTTTAGATTCCAGACCTGAGTAGCGTCCACAGAATCTTTGTTAACGAGTAACAAATCCGCAGGGTCTTCTCTTTCAGAAACTGCTGCAATAACTAGCCCTTTCGGTTGATTTGTTTCTAAATCTTTGTGCGAATGAACGGCTAGATCAATTTTATTGGCCAACAGTGATTCTTCAATTTCTTTTGTAAAAAAGCCTTTTCCTTCTAATTTATCAAAGCTTAAATGCTGGACTAAATCTCCTTGTGTTTTTATTATGGTAATGTCTACGGAAGCACCCAGTTGTTCTAATTGATTCTTCACATGATTTGCCTGCCAAAGCGCCAAATCACTTCCTCTTGACCCAATTCTGATGTGCATGATTATTTTTTTAATAGAATTTCTTTTGCCATTATCATGGGCATGCTCATGTATTTTTTTTCCATGTAACCGATAATTTTCTCCAAAACTTCTTTTGATTCTCCATCCAATTTTTGAAGGTCATTTTTAAAAACTACATTTAGTGCATTAGATTTTATTTCTTTAACCTTCTCTGGTACACTTCGCATGGCTAATTCAACCGAACGCAATTTTTCCAAATGTTTAAATTCAAATAATGCTTCAGCAAGAATGTCTTCAACATGACTCAGTTCTTTGGATCTTTCCTTTAAATTTTGATTGGAAATCCTTTGTAGCGTATCAACAGAAATATGGTTAACCGGGAATTCCTCTAATACTTGGGGGTGTAAATCTTGCGGTAGTGCAATGTCTATTACAACTTTTTTATTTTTATCATTCCCCAACAATTGTTTGTAAATTGATGGAGTTATAATATGGGTATCTGCTCCCGTACAAGCTATGATTATATCAAAACCCTCGTCAAACGATTGAAGCGCAGTTAATGGGAAAGCCTTACCATTTAATTCTTTAGCCAATTCTTCTGCCTTCGATACTGTTCTATTAAAAACACAGAACCTTTTGAATCCATGCTTTTTTAAGAATCGACTCATATTTGTGTTGGTAATCCCTGCGCCAATAATAACAATTCGCGCGTCTAAAGGAACATTGAGTTCTCTTAATTTGTGATAAGCCAAAGACACAACAGACACTGGCTTTGTAGCTATACTTGTTTCTGTATAAACTCGCTTAGCAGTTTCAATGGTATGTCTCATGAGCAACCGGATAAAATCGCCTGTTAAACCATTGTTTTTTGAAAGTTCGAATGCCGTTCGTACCTGTGTTATTATTTCTCTCTCCCCAATGACCATTGAATCTATTGATGAAGCAACGGCCAATAAATGCGCTACAGCATCAAAAGAGGAATAGATTTCCGCCTGATTGGCAAACATCTCATTTTGTTCATTATCAAAATTCGGATAGAGGTATTTACAAAATTTTTGAAGAAAATCTTTACTAACGTTATTGTTGGTTACAAAAATAAATTCAACCCTATTACAGGTTGATAAAAACATTAATTCTTGAAGATCGCTTTCCTTTTTTAAGCTTGAGAGGCGATTTTTTTGATCAGCGGTATCAATATGCAACTTCCCTATTTCCGAAACAGGCATATTTCTGTGAGTAAAAGCAACAATATAAAAATTCTTTATCATGTTATTTTATCATCATTACAAAGTTGCAACCACTTAAATTGCGAATTGTCATAATATTGTCAAATCTTCATATTTAGATTAAATTTAAATTAAACCATCCCAATCAGTATGTTATGATTAATAAGCTAATATTTAACATCGCTAAAATTTTTATTTAATTTTAGACGGGAAAAGAAAATGAAAAAAATTGAATTTGTATCTGCTCAACACGTAAAAGTTGAATATGAATTGGCCTCAACATTTCAACGTGTTGTTGCTGCTCTCATAGACTTTTGCGTACTTTTTTTATATTCATTTTTGATAATTATCGCATTCGATATTTCTAATGTCTTCAGAATTGATAATCTGTTGTTTATGCTTCTCGTTATTCAATTGCCTTGGGTGTTGTATTATCCTGTTTTTGAATTTTTCAATAAGGGGCAAACAATTGGTAAAATGGCAGTTGGGATTCGTGCAGTTAAAACAAATGGCGAAATTCTTGGCGCTAAAGAAATTGCAATAAAATGGCTTTTTAGAGGTGACTTTATCTGGTTAAGGCCTGATTTATTGGTTTTTATCTGGATTGGTGTTGCATTATTTGGTATGGTCATTTCGGCTACATCATTAAAAAATCAGCGCTTAGGGGACTTAATTGCTGGAATTTTAATTGTCAAAACAAAACCTAATGTCAGTTATTCTCTTCAAAATGTTTTGTCCATTAAAAGTCAAGAAAAATATGCACCTCTATACCCAAATGTAATTCAATTTACAGATGAAGATATGCTTTTAATTAAAAATGCATTAATCCGTCTCAAAAATTTTCCAAACAAGGAAACTAAACTTTTTTTAATAGAATTGACAAATGAAACAGCAAGAATTATGGGTTTAAAAACTATTCCGGAAAAAAAGGAAGAATTCCTTCAGCGAGTTTTAGATGACTATGTTGTTTTGACACGTTAATTATGGGAATTCTTCAAATTGTACCCACACCGATTGGAAATCTTGAGGACATCACCTTAAGAGCTGTAACTGTTCTTAAAAATTGTGATGCAATTTTGGCTGAAGATACAAGGGTGACAAAATTTCTTCTCAAACATTTAGCGATTAATAAACCTGTTTTTCCCTTTCATGCGCACAATGAGCATAAGAGTTTGCAAAATGTCTTGGATAAAATTGTTTCCAATGAAGTAACTGTTCTTGTTTCTGATGCCGGAACACCTGGAATTTCTGATCCGGGATTTTTATTAACCCGCGCATGCGTCGAAGCCGGAATTAAAGTAGAATGTTTGCCGGGACCAACAGCATTTGTTCCAGCACTTGTGGCAAGTGGACTACCATGTGACAAATTTGTTTTTGAGGGATTTCTACCTCATAAAAAAGGAAGACAAACCAGGCTTCAATTGCTAGCAAAAGAGGAAAGAACCGTGGTCTTATATGAATCTCCACATCGACTGGTTAAATGTTTAGAACAAATAGCATTGTTTTTTGGTGAAAACAGAATAGTTTGTGTTGCTAGAGAAATTAGCAAGCTGTACGAAGAATTTAAAAGAGGTTCTGTAGTTGAAGTCAAACAATATTATACTACTCATCCTCCAAAAGGTGAAATTGTAATTTTAATAGAAGGAGCAAATGGAAAGTAAAAAGACTAAAGGTTTCTTTCTAGTTAAAAACGGTCCATCAACATCGGCTTTTGAGAGTAAATCATTTCCTTTGAGGGCTTTGAAAAACGATGAAGTACTTATTGATAGTGAGGCTTTCGGTTTGAATTTCGCTGATGTTATGGCGAGAAAAGGACTTTATCGCGAAGCACCTCCACTACCCTGTATTTTGGGATATGAATTAGTGGGTGTAATCCAAGAAATAGGATCAGATGTTCCGCAAAGTTTTATAGGTAAACGTGTGTTGGCATTTAGCAGATTTGGTGGGTATGCCAGACATGTAATTACTTCTTTTAATGCTGTCGCAATAATTGGTGATGCGCCTTTTCATGAAATCATGGCACTCGGCACTCAAGGTGCAACCGCCTATTACATGGCTCAACACATGATTAATTTGCATCAAGGCGAACGTGTACTGATACACGCGGCAGCAGGCGGTGTAGGCAGCTTATTGATACAACTTGCAAAAAGAAATGGAGCAATTGTTTACGCCAAAATTGGGAATGAAGAAAAACAAGAGGTGGTTAAATCTTTAGGAGCAGACTTTGTTATTGTCAACAAAAGCAACAATTATGACGATCAATTACGTCAACTTTTAAAAAATGAAAAATTAGATGTTATTTTCAATCCGTCTTCAGGATCGACTTATAAAAAGGATTTAGCGTTACTTGGCGCAGGAGGAAAATTAATTCTTTTTGGTGCCGCCGAATTGGCCTCAGCAAAATGGGGGATCTTCTCAAAACTAAATTTCATAAGAAAGATGGGATTCAGCCCACCAATTGGTTTGATGATGACATCTAAATCGGTTTTAGGGGTGAATATGCTTAAAATTGCAGATGATAAACCCGAAGTCCTTGCCAAATGCATGACTGAAATGATCAAAAAATATGAATTAAAAGAAATAACATCAAATAAATTTCAGGTATTTAATGAGACAGAACTTGCTGCAGCTCATGATTTGTTAGCATCAGGAAAATCAACTGGTAAATTGATTATTCAGTGGGATAAATTATTCAAAAATTTCCAATAATCTTCAAAAAGAGATTGTCATTTTTCAATTTTATTGATTTAAAAAAATCCCATATTTATTTAACGGGAATTTCCATTAAATTTGCATTAAAGTTCAACAATGGCTATGGCAGAAGTAATTACAGATTTAGGCATTCACGCTATCCTTCAACAATTAGGTATCGAGGACGTAAACAATGGTGCCTCTACCGGAGGAAAATGGTTTAAAACAAGGGGACAAAAAATAGATTCCGTTTCACCGGTAGATGGAAAAATAATTGCATCTGTAAATGCTGCAACTGAAGCAGATTATGAAGCGGTCATTTTAAAAGCTCAAGAAGCATTCAAAGAGTGGAGATTAATCCCAGCTCCAAAAAGAGGAGAGGTTATTCGTCAATTAGCAGAACGCATTCGTTATTACAAAGAACCTTTAGGAAGACTTGTTTCTTATGAAATGGGTAAATCCCTTCAGGAGGGGCTTGGTGAAGTACAAGAAATGATCGATATCTGTGATTTTGCTGTAGGACTTTCCAGGCAGTTGTATGGATTAACAATGCACTCCGAAAGACCGGGACACCGCATGTACGAACAATACCATCCATTAGGAATTGTCGGGATTATTTCCGCGTTTAACTTTCCAGTGGCAGTTTGGAATTGGAACACAGCCCTTGCATGGGTGTGTGGCGATGTTTGTGTGTGGAAGCCATCTGAAAAAACACCAATTACAGCCATTGCTTGTCAACAAATAACAAAAGAAGTTTTTGATGCGAATGGTGTGCCGGAAGGAGTATCCGGATTGGTAATCGGCGGACCGGAAATCGGAAAACTTATGGCTGAAGATGTTCGCGTCCCATTGGTTTCTGCAACCGGTTCAACAAGAATGGGTAAGTCTGTTGGCGCGGCTGTTGGCGCAAGATTGGGCCGTTCGTTGTTAGAACTTGGAGGCAATAACGCCATTATTATTACGCCATCGGCAGATTTAAAAATGGTGGTTCCGGGAGCAGTATTTGGGGCTGTAGGAACAGCGGGTCAACGCTGCACGTCCACTAGAAGGTTGATTATTCATGAGGAAATTTATGATAAAGTAAAAGAATCATTGGTGAATGCATACCAACAATTGAGTATTGGTAATCCGTTAGATGAGCGCAATCATGTTGGGCCATTAATCGATAAACAAGCAGTGGAGATGTATTTACATGCTTTAGAAAATGCAGTTGCTGAAGGTGGAAGAATTTTAGTTCCTGGAGGTATTTTGGAAGGTGAAGGATACGCTTCCGGATGTTATGTAAAACCTGCAATTGTTGAAGCCGAAAACCATTATAAAATTGTTCAACACGAAACTTTTGCTCCAATTCTTTATATCATGAAATATTCAGGGGGAGTTGAACAAGCCATTAAAATGCAAAATGCCGTTCCTCAAGGATTATCTTCGGCAATAATGACCAATAATTTGAAAGAATCAGAAGCGTTTTTATCGCAAGCAGGATCAGATTGCGGGATTGCCAATGTAAATATTGGAACATCCGGTGCCGAAATCGGAGGTGCATTTGGTGGAGAGAAAGAAACAGGTGGTGGTCGAGAGTCTGGATCTGACTCTTGGAAAATTTACATGAGACGCCAAACGAATACCATCAATTATTCAGACAGTTTGCCTCTTGCACAAGGAATTAAGTTCGAATTGTAGTCAATTAAGATTTTAAAACATCCGCCAAGGCATCCTCCAAATTTTCAAATTGAAATTGGAAGCCGGTGTTGCTTATTTTTTCATGACTGGCTTTTACTCCGTTTAATAGAATAATCGACATTTCTCCATACATCAGGCGCATGACAAATGCAGGTACCTTTGGTACCCAATAAGGTTTTTTGAGCACTTTGGCTAAAGTTTTTGTAAAAACAGCATTTGTGACGGATCCAGATAATGCGTTGTATGGTCCTTCTAATTTATTCTGAATAATGTGCAAATAAATATTTACGAGATCATCCACATGAATCCAAGGCATCATTTGGCTTCCGGAGCCTAATGGTGAAGCCAATCCTTTTTTTACTATGGGAACCATTTTTTGAAGCGCCCCACCACCACCATCTAATACAATTGCTGTCCTAACAGTCGCTACTTTAACGTCTGTTTTGAATTGTTCGGCACTTAACTCCCAAACTTTTACTAGTTGAGAAACAAAATCACTCCCGTAAGGATCACTTTCGCTATAGTTTTTAGCATCATCTTTAAATCCGTATGCATTTATTCCAGAAGCACAAATAAAATGTTCAAGCTTGGGCATTTTTTCTCGAATACTATATAAAAACACATTTGTACCTACACGAGATTGTTGCAAATATAATTTTCTTTGTACTGTCCATTTTTCTTCAGCAATACCAGCACCACTTAGGTTAACAAAAACCGACGCATCAACAATTGCTTTTTCATCGATTTTCCCTTCTCTTGGGTCCCAAAAGAATTCCCCTTCTAGTTTCGGATTTCTGGATAAAACGTTTACTTGATAGTTGGATTTCCTCAATAAATTGACCAATTGTTTACCAATTAATCCCGTACCTCCGGCTACGACAATTGTTTGCATAATTATTTTATTAACTCAACAATTAAGACTTCAGATGGTTTAGAAAAACATCCTGCCATTAATCCATTCTGGGTCAAGGGTTGCTTGTTTCTTTTTATAAAAGGAAAGTGCTGGTTCATTCCATTCCAAAACTTGCCAATCCATTCTTTTTACTTTTCTATTCTTGGCTATTTCAACTACACGGTCAAATAATTCAGAACCTATACCAGTTCTTCTGTATTCTGGAAGAATGAAAAAATCTTCTAAGTACAGACATTTACCTTTCCACGTGGAATAGTTCGTATAATACAAGGCAAAACCAATTATTTGACCTTGTGATGTTTGAACAACCAAGGCATCACATATTTTTTCTTCGAACAAATGTACTGCTAACGCTTCTGACGTATTTACAACTTCATTCGGAGCCCTTTCATATTCAGCCAATGCTTTGATAAGGGCTATAATTGCACTTTCATCACCAGGAATTGCATCACGAATTTGCATTATTGAACGCCGGCTAAGTTGAATCGTAATCTTAAACCACAACTCATATTTCCTGTAGGGAAAGCAGTTGCAATTTTAGGAGTATTGATTACCTGATCGTAGTAGAATTGAACGGTTAAATTTTGCGAAACATTATAGTCTGCGGTTGTTTTAATCGAAACCACTCGTTGACCAGCAGTAGCTTGATTGGTGTTTTCTACTATTTTTCTTATCACCGTGATGTTATCTCTAAATGAGATATCTAAACGTAAATTTATATCACTCGCTGGTAATTTTTCGATCGGTAATTTAACTTTAGCAAATTTATATCCCGTTCCAATTATCCATTCTTTACCATTCACTTCGGTAACCTGGTTGTTATTGAGAGATAAGGTAGCGGTTCTGTCTTTCTTAAATTCAAACTTAGTAATCAGCCCCTGACCTTTAATATTCCAAGTAGCATCGAAACCGAGTAATGGGGAAAATCGCTCAGTTATAGTAATATTTTGCATTTGACGGTCAGCTATAAAGTTGTTGTTGATGTCAAAGGCTGTTGCATCACCATTAGCATCAAAAGCAGCATTTAAATTGGTCTGTAGTCCCGAAATACTTACTGAGCTGTTATAAGCATGTCTCAAAACAAAATTCTTTAAGAATTTTTTGGTGAATTCAAATTTGGTTAATCCATTGTAATTAACAGACCAATTTGGCAAAGGCATATTCTTAACTGGATTAATATTTTTTTCATTAATTCCACGATTCGTATATGAAGTTAAAAATGCACCTGTTACTACTTCTTGTTGGGTGCCACTATATCCAGCATAATATCCTGAATTTAATGCCGTTGAATTCGAATTCTTTTGTCCTAAAAGTTCAGATACTTTTTCTCTATTCGCTAAAAGTTGATCAAAAGTTGAGGATTGATATTCATCACCTAATAGTACGAATGCTGAACCTAAAGAAACATTAGAATAAGTTAATGTTCCAGTCTGAACCCTACTTTGACCCTCAAAAACTTCTGTTGAGTCATTCCAACGATAAAATTCACTGGAATTGTTTCCAAAGGTCCGATTTAAGGTCAATTCTATCGTAACATCTTTCATTGGTTCAAGTGATGCCCGAAGATTTAAGTTTTTAGAATGGGTGTAAGTAAATTGTTTATTAAGGTTTTCATTTTTCACCAGCCAATTTTGTCCAGAGGCTGTTGTGGCGATATTGTAACCCGTTTCTCTTCCCAAAATATCATAGTGCTGTTGTCCAAAAACAAATCCAGCCAGTGGTGCATTAAATCCACCGTTAAAGCCAAGCATCCTGGTTTCTTGGTTATAACCTGGCAACAATGTACCATCATTTAGTGCATAAGTACCGGAAACATTTCTAACAGTCATAACTGCCCTCGCCAAAAATCCTGCTACGGGATGTACTTTTCCATTTCGTTTTTCTTGTGCGCGTTTTTCTCTTTCTTCTTTTCTTTTCTTACGCTTGGCCTTGCGTAGCTCTTTTTTAGTCATTTCTGACTCAGGTTTTTCGGTTTCTTCAGGTTTTGCTTGTTGATTAGCCGCATTGCCAGTATTTCGACCACCAACTTCTTTAGCGGCTACCGCTCCACGACCACCTTTGCCATCGCTCAATACTTTTTTAAAGAATGGCACTTTATTATACAAATTGGTAAAGTTCATTTGACCAGTAAAGTTAACCGTTCGGTTATTTTGAATGGTGTTACCAAACTCAGCTTGACTAAGTGGTGCTCGCTGCCAGTTATACGTTCCACCATATTTGATATTGGCCGTAATCCAATCTGTAGCTGGTATTTTATCTAATGGTAAAGTATAATTTACATTGTAATTATGTGAGTAATCCATTGTCTTCCCGAAAGTCGACATTTGAGATGCAATGGTATCTTTAAATGCTTGGTAACCAACCGGATCCAATTTTCGGTCTACTCTTCCATCACCTTCTGCAAAAATTGCCTGATTTGTTGCGGTAAAGGTAAGTTTGAGATTTTTGGTCAGGTCATAGCCAAAATTATAATTTCTGTTCCATGTAAACCGCTTTACATATACTGGCTGAAATTCATAATCCGGAACTAAATTATTGCGAACTTGACGTTCATTGTAGGTTCTAAGAATATCATTAGTAAAGGAAATGTTTTTAGGTGTTAAAAAGATATTCATGTCCTTAATTATCGTCAACCATTTTGATTTTTGAACAAATTTGGCCTTTTTAAAAGGTTCGAAAGGTTTTGCGGTAAACGAATAATTGTAATTTAATCCAGCATTCCAGGTCTTAGTCAAGTCTGATTGCGTATTAAAATCACGTCTTAAATTTTCAGCATAAGAATAACTGGTAGACCAATTAGAAATTCTCCAGAAATGAGGGGTTGCACCCGCTTTCAATTCTTTGCGGACATTGGTAAAATTGTAAGATTTTCTTTCATTAAAATCCTGTCCGAGTTTTGCTCTTTCTTTTCTGGTAGCTAAATCGTAGTCACTTAATTTGACATCAGGATTAAATGGATCATATTCAGGATTGATAAGGCCTAAGGAATAACCATAAAAGAAAGGTAAAGAAACGGCAGCTCTTCTTCCAAAAAATTGACCGAGTTGTACATTAGCGTTCATATCAACGCCAATTTTTTCATTTCTTTGACGTTCTTGTACCCTGCTTTCAACACTTCCCCAGTTAATTCCAGAATAATTTCCTGATGCAGCGATATTTGCGAAATCTGCCAATTGCACCTGCATTTGAGCGATTGCTGCGGAGCCTCCTTCACTAACAAAGTCAGTTAGCCTCAACTCATTTATCCAAATAATTGCACAATCAGCTTGACCATCATCAGGCCATGGGTTATTTTGATTGACTCCAGGATTTCTTACTCCAACCATTAAAGTTTTAATTCCTTGTAAATTCGGGCTTCCTTTTACTTTGAGTAGTCTTTTAGGATTAACAGGATCAACATCACTATATTCAACTACATAAGATACATCAGTACTGCCACTAGCAATTAAATCGTTTCTTTTCTTTTTAAGATTTAATAAGTCATCAAATACAATTTCTACATTATTTTCTTCAGGCCAAATATCTTCAGCAACTGTAGCTCCCCATTGCGTAGTATATAAAGGCAATTCATATTCGTAATAATTATCATTGAAATCAGTTCCAAGGCGAACAAAGAGGGTCAGATCTTCATCATTCAGTGGTAATGTAGGAAGCACCTCTTCAGCATGAACAAACATTTTTAGTTTCTTGTAGGTTCGAACATCAAATTGAACGTTTCGATAGGCTGCCCTTGCGTCACCATCTTGAAGGTTGCAGACATCTAAAACCAGAGATTGTTCATTCAATTGACGCTGATAAGTTTGGGAAGGATCTATTTCACGTACAATACCCGGAGGGATTTCATATTTGATAGGGCTACGCTGATCATTTTCTTCCACATTAACCGCGGCAATATTAAAAGTCGTTAAATTAGGGTCCGTTTGTACACTTTCGCCTGGAGCTGTTAAATCTTCCAAATAACGCCTCCATTCACCGCGGATCAACTCTAATCGAGCGAAACGTAACAATACCTCTTCATCAAAATCCTTAAGAAACATTCTCATGAAGCGTATTGATCTGAAATCCTGAATACCATTTATTTTTTTATCATAATCTCTGATTGGAATCTTAAATTGGTACCATTTCTCAGTTTTATCTCCATTTTGAAAAGTTTGAACGTTGGTAATGTAATTTTTACCCACCTGCATATCATTAGGGCGCAGACTCACACGGTATTGAAAATAACTTTCAGATTCTGCCAAATTGTTATCCTGATTAATATCTTCAATATCTGGCATATTCGTTCCTTGTGTTGGATAACCATCCGCATTTGCCGTGTCAGACATTTCTGTTGTTGGAGAATTGCCATCCATACCATTGTATTTCTTGTACCTCTCCAGAATGTTTAAAGAGTCAGCGTCATAATTGTCATCTCGGTAGAAATTGTAATCATCATTCGACGGGTCGTTAATCATTCTCGCTTTCGTTGCTGCGTCCAGAACCGGGTTATTTTGAACCCACGAAACATAATTTTGAAAAGCAATCTTTTCATCAGTATTTGACCAACCATCCAAACCAACATCTTGATTTAACCTTGATTGAGGATCCGTATCAAAAGCGTTAACCACGACTTGTTGTGTAGAAATTCGTGCCCAAGCCGTCGTATCTAAATCATCGTTAATGGTTGTTCCGGTTGGAGGTAGACCATTTTCAAAACTTTTACGTGAATCAGGCAAAGCATCTTCAGAGATATTCCCTAAATTGAAGTATAAATCCCCTCCGCTATGGGCGGAATTAGGATCTACATTTTCTGCGTCTTCATTGAATGGATCAAGAATCCAAAATTGGATAAATTCTATATTTGTTTGTTCAAAATCGTTGGTCGTTAATGCTCTCATGATACCTCCCCACCTGTTTTCCGGATTAGTGAAAGAACCATCTGGGTTAATAGTAGCCGTAGTATCGTAATTATACATCCCTCTCTCTCTTGGATAATAGGCCAATTCTAGAATAGGAATGTTTGGAATAGAACCATATTGTTGCTGTAGATTAGGAAAAATATCCGTTTGATTAACAAGACGCATACGGCTATCGGATAGCATTTCTGGGTTGTCTTTAATGTGTTGTGGCGTAAGAGAATTGCTCTGATAAAACAACGGGTCGATGAGATACCAAGAGGTTTTTGCCCTTTTAAATCCTGCAGACAAATTCTTATTCAATGCTTCCGGAAACAAGTCGGGTTGACCTTGAGGAATAGATGAAAGGCGCCAAGCCGTTATAGTTCTTAAATCTATTGAGCTTTGCGAACCTTCAAAATCGTCAATATATGATGTTCCGTCCTTATTAATCGCCCTTGGTTGACCTGGAATTAGGTGTGCAAACTCTCCGGATAAAGAAAATGTAGACTTTTGATTGGTTGAAATAACCGGCAATAAATCAACTAATTTTGTTAGGAAGGGCACATCTGTTCTAAAGGCGAAATCGACTCCAATTACATTGTTCTTGAAAGGTTCACTACCAATATCCACTTTTTGGGTAACTGGTCGTTCCATCATTCTCATCCAGGTTGCTCCAAAATTTATACGATCATTGAATTTAAAATTATAGTGTGCCCCCATTAATGAACGAGCTTGAAAACCGAAAACTGAGTTACTTTCTATAGATATTTTAATTGGAGCATTTGATTCAAGGATTCCTGTGTTTAATATTTTAACTCTTCCTAAATTGTAATCAACTGTATAATCAACACCTTCTGTTAGTTTAATACCCCCAGCCGTTACTACTACTGCACCCTCCGGAACATTAATAGCGTTGAGTGGAATATCAGAAGATACGGAAGATTGGTACTGACCCTTAAAACTAAAACGGTTTTTGCTTGGAATTTGTTGAGCAGCAGTTTTAGTAGAATCATACAATTCAGTAAAAACAACTTGGTCTATGATGAGTGGCGCAACACCTGCCGTTTGTAGTTTATTTTTAAGCGTTTTACCAAATGGTTCAATCGTTGAGAAGTAAATTCTTCCATTTCGAGTATTGATAGTTCCTCCGTTTTCCGCTCTATTGCCTGTGTAAGTTATAGGTACGAAATCAAATACACCATCAGAAAAAGGTTGATTATTTTGATTTAATCTATCCATTTCCAAAAGTGTAACGATTTGTTTATCATCAACGCCATCAACTGGAAAGAATGGAACCATAAGTGAAGTTGCCGGATTATTGTAAAGAATATCGATTCTAAAGCCTGTTTGATCCAACTGTGAAGCGCCAATGGAATAGACGTTTTTCATCATTAAATCCCAAACTTTATTTTTAGGATTGGTAATGGTTGGCTTTAATAATTTCAAAATTAACGCTTGTTGTCCAGCAACACCATCAGTTGAAAATTCACCAACCTGATACGTTTCACCTCGATACGTATATTCATATGCTACCGCGAGTACCTCATCGTTATTCAAGGGTAAATTCAATGAGATATAACCGAGTTGGGCATTGTAAGTAAATTCCTGCTCAGTTAGTTTTTTAGCATTTTCGACTTTTTCAAATTCAATGGCTTGTTGAAATGGCCCAGGGGAGGCAACCTGGGTGCTTAATGCTAAAATTGAATTGGAAAACCCTCGAACCAAAGGTTGATTAGCTGCCCAGTTATATAATCCGTTGGCATCATTATCTGGTAATTCATTAGACGCGAAAGCTCCAGGTTGACCTTGGCAATTTTGCGGTTTTGCTTCTCCTAAATCAGCAAAAGCAATAATATTTCTAGTGTTTTCAATACTACTTGTTCTGTTGGTTAACCACACTTCAATACGCGTGATATTAATCGTGGAATTAACAATTGGAACAGTGGACATGGCCTCATCATAGTGATCCCGGTGATAAAAATTTAGAAAATAGTGCCTATTTGCTTCGTAATTATCCGCATTAAGTTCAAACTGTTGAACTTGTGCACCACCGGAAACATTTATTTCTGTTCTTTTACCTTTTGATGATGCTGCAATCAAATCTATAGTTGATCGGCCAAATTTCAACTTCGTTTTTGCTCCAAATAATGTTTGAGAACCTTGTATCAGAGATGTGGGTAATTGTAGGGCAACGTTTCCAAGTTCTAATTTCTGTAAAATTTGGTCTTCGTCACCTGTATATTCCAGTTTGGTTACATTATCAAAGTCAAATGTTGCTTGCGTATTGTAACTAGTAGAAACTTTTAACTTAGTTCCAATGAGCCCTACTAAATTAAGCTGTATCTGTTGCTGAAAATCAAAACGCGTAATTCGTCGCTGTTTCATCGGAAGTATTGGGTTGTCATATCTTGAAGAATTTACTCCAAAAGACAACTCAACAGCACCTTGTGGGCGAATGGTAATTTGATCTGATCCAAAAAAGCTTTCGAATGCTTTACTACCAATTTTTATTGGAAATTCTACCGGTTTACCGGCCTCTGTTTGTTCTTCTATTTTATCTTTCCAATTGTCACGAAGAGATTTTTGACGTTCATATTCTAAATATTCTTCCAGCGTCATTTTTGATGGATTGCGATAATTTAATCCATTGCTGAAAGTTTCAGTAAAAATATAAGATCCAGTAATTGGATCGTAAACAATAGATTGTGTAACAGATGATGGATCACCTAAATCAAAACTTTGGGGTTTCGTTTGGGTTGGATCTATAAAATTTTGTATTGGAAAATGAAGGGTGTCTTGACCGAAAGACCAATATGCAGAAGACCCTAGTACAAATAGTAGAAGGAGATAATTTCCAGTATTAATTTTTCGTAGCATCAATAGTTTGCTAAAGTATTTTTAGTGCTTCTTTTATTAATTGTTCTACTGTTTCACTGCCTGTTGCAATTTTATCAATTGCTTTTTCAGCCGATTTTTTATCAAACCCGAGAGAAACAAGTGCAGTTAACGCATCAAAACGCTGTGTATTGTTTTGAGCAAACATATTTTCTGTAGAAAATACCATTTTTAACACTTTGTCTTTCAAATCAATGATTACGCGCTGAGCTGTTTTGGCACCAATTCCTTTTATACTTTGAATTGTTCTTACATCTTCCGATTGAATGGCGTGGGCTATCTCATCAGGAATTAAGGAAGAAAGCATTATCATTGCTGTATTTGGACCAATTCCAGATACACTGATTAAATGATTAAACATTTCTCTTTCCTCTTTGGTATAAAATCCATACAAAATATGCGCGTCTTCGCGAATTATTAATTTGGTGAACACTTTAATAGCTTCATTATCACTTATAGCAGAAAAAGTATTCAGTGAAATTTTCACTTCATATCCAACACCGCCGCATTCAATGACGAGCTCTGTTGGGTTCTTTTCAATTAATCTACCATTTAAATGCCCTATCATATTTACTTGTTTTGAGCATCTACTACTGCCACCTTAACCATATTTATGATTTCTCTTACACTAGACCCAAGCTGCAGAATGTGAACAGACTTCTTTAGTCCAACTAATACAGGACCAACAGCATCGCATTCAATCATTTGTTGTAAAACTTTGTACGTAATGTTTCCGGCAGACAAATTTGGGAAAATCAAGGTATTAACCTGTTTATTAGCCAAATGAGAAAATGCAAATTTTTCCATTAACAAATCGTTATTTAAAGCAAAATTTGCCTGAATTTCTCCATCTACAACAAGACTAGGATATTTGTCATGTAAAATTTCAACGGCTTTAGACATTTTTTCAGCATCTGGACCAATAGACGAACCAAAATTACTATAACTCAATAGCGCAATTCGTGGCGTAATTTTAAATTTCCGAATGGTTTTAGCAACATTGGCCGTAATTTCAGCTATTTGTTCCGCAGTAGGATTGAGATTTATTGTAGTGTCTGCAAGAAACAGTGGGCCTCTTTTGGTATTTAAAATATAAAGTCCGGCAACAGTGTTGACATCTTTTTCCAATCCTATTGTCTGTAAAACAGGTTTAATACTATTTCGATAGCTTCTGGTTAGTCCTGAAATCATCGCATCTGCATGGCCTAACTCCACCATCATTGCACCAAAATGATTTCTTTCTCTCATGATCTGTATGGATTCAAATTCAGTAATCCCTTTTCTTTTACGTTTTTCAAAAAATGCCTTTCCATAAGCTGATCTGCGTTGTTCTTCTTCTTCTGATTTAGGGTCAATTATTTGAACATCGTGCAAATCAACATTGTATTCTTTGATTAATTGTTGGATGATCTTTTTATTGCCCAACAAAATAGGTGTGGCCACACCCTCTTCAAAAGATGTTTGAGCCGCTTTAATTATTTTAATATTATCTGCTTCAGCAAAAACAACTTTTTTAGGATTGCTCTGTGCCTTTTCTGTTATATTTCTCAACAACTTATTGTCTAAGCCTAATCTATTTTTTAGTTGTGCTTCATATTCATCCCAGTCTGTAATTGGATGTCTGGCAACGCCCGAATCAATTGCCGCTTTTGCCACGGCGGGAGCAACATAGTAAATCAACCTCGGATCTAATGGTTTGGGAATAATTTGGTCTCTTCCAAAGGTTATCTTTTTCTCCCCATAAGCTTCAATTACCTCCTCTGGTATTGTTTCTTTAGCCAATTCGGCCAATGCCTTAACAGCAGCTAACTTCATTTCCTCGTTTATAGCCGTAGCGCGAACGTCTAATGCCCCACGAAAAATAAATGGAAATCCGAGTACATTATTTACCTGATTAGGATGGTCAGATCTTCCGGTTGCCATAATGATATCTTTTCTAACCGAGGTTGCATCTTTGTAAGAAATTTCAGGTTCAGGATTGGCAAGGGCGAAAACGATTGGATCTTTTGCCATTCCCTTGATCATTTCTTTGGTAACTATATTACCTATTGATAACCCAAGAAAAACATCTGCTCTTTTCATGGCCTCTGCCAAAGTCATTGATTTTTTATGAGAGGCATAAGGCAATTTACTTTCGTCCAAATCTGTACGTTCTGCACAAATCAACCCTTTAGAATCAAACATGAAAATGTTTTCAGTTTTAGCCCCGAGTGCGCGATAAAGTTGCATGCATGACATAGCAGCAGCGCCAGCACCAGAAACAACAATTTTAATTCTACTAATTCTTTTTTGGGCCAACTCCAACGCATTTAAAAGTGCGGCTGAAGAAATTATTGCCGTACCATGCTGATCATCATGCATAATTGGTATATCCAATTCTTCTTTTAATCTTCTCTCTATTTCGAAAGCTTCTGGCGCCTTGATATCCTCCAAATTAATACCTCCAAATGTTGGTGCAATTGCCTTGACAGTTTCAATAAACTTTTCCGGATCTTTGGCATCTACTTCAATATCAAAGACATCGATGTCCGCAAATATTTTAAATAACAAACCCTTACCTTCCATCACAGGTTTGGAAGCCAAAGGACCTATATCCCCTAATCCGAGTACTGCTGTTCCATTGGAGATAACAGCTACGAGATTCGCTTTACTCGTATATTTATAAACATCCTCGGAATTTTCAGCTATTTTCAAGCATGGTTCTGCAACGCCTGGCGAATATGCCAGCGATAAATCTCGTTGAGAAGAATATGGTTTAGTAGGCACAACCTCTATTTTTCCGGGTTTACCGGAAGAATGGTAGTCCAATGCATCTTGTTTACGAATTTTAGCCATTTATCGTTTTTACAGGGGGGTAAAGATACAAAATTCGTTGTTAATATCAAGCGTGTCATTTTGAAACAGAGATTTAATGTAGCTTGAAACAAACAGGGATTTTTAATCAACAAAAAAGCCCGGATAACCGGGCTTTCGTATAAAATTGGATGTAATACTTATTTAACTACAACATTTTTTGTTGAAGTGATACCGTTTGAAGTAATTGAAACGATGTAGCTTCCTTTAGCTAAACCGCTTACTGGAACTTCAATAGTTTGCGATCCATTCAATCCAGCGTAGTTATTCACTGAAATTGCTCTTCCTTGTAAATCAAGTAATGCAACTGAATAATCCGCACCTGTAGCTTCGAAGGAAACATTTACAACATCTGTAGCAGGGTTTGGATAAACATTCAATGTGTTGGTAAGAGACTCTTCAATTCCAGCAACCGCATCAATTTGGAATGCATCAGCTGCTTCTGAACCAGAAGGGAAATCAGAAACTCCAGCAATCTTAACACCATTTACCCAAACCTCAACTAATCCATTGCCATATCCACTGTCAAAACCATCTCCATATGAATCTAATACTTCTAAACTGTAACAATCGTCTGCTAAGAAAGTATTGATATCAGCTTGCGGATAAGTGCCATTTGCAGCAGCATCTGCATAAGCAGGACTTGTATATGCAGTTTGCCCATTTGATCTGATAATCTTCCAAGAAGTCTCAGAACCATAACGGTCAAGGCTTACTTTAATCGTAGCATTATTGTTGGTAGCTGTAGTAGCTAATCCAACTGCTTGAGTTAATGTGTTATTAGCTGCATTGTTGTCTGCAGATGAAATAGCAATAGAAATATTTTGAGAAGCAGCAGTTGGCGTATATTGACCAATTGTTACGTTCTGTACACCATAAGTTGCTAAGTTGCCTGACCAGTTGTACGTAGCAATAGTATTTCCACCTTGTGTAGCTGTAATTACACAAGAAGTTAAAGGTGAAGTACCATTGTTTTGTAACTTAACCACTAGGTCGATTGGCCCACAAGATTTGGTTACACCTTCATAAGTCAACAACGCAGGGTCATTCGCTAATGAAGCTGGAGGAGGACAATCTGCTACTGAACTGTATAGGGCAGATGCACCCAATTGACCAACTTCTTCAACAATTCTGTTTGGACAAATCCTGTAAATTGTAGGGAAATAACCAATATTGTAATCGTTATTGATTTGGTTTGCCGCAGTCGAAGCAGGATTAGCCATAGGGAATGGAATTTCAAAAGAACCTGTTGGATTAATCCAGTTTCCAATCGATCCCGAACCGTCAAGCATCGTTGCATCAGCAGTCGAACCGTCACCTTCAACCCAAATTACCATTACATCATCAGTTGTACCAGCGCTTACGCCAGGATATCCTGCTGGTCCATGAGCAGCGTATATATCTTCAAGCGCACCGCCTGTGTGATAACTCCAACATGGTCCACACCAAGTTGCAGAAACATCTAAAAACACGGTATAACCTGCATCCAAGTAATCATACAAAGTGTAAGTTCCATTTCCATTCATACCCGCAGTTGCTAATCCGGGTTGATAAGCTGTTACCGTAAAGTTTGGAGCAATACTTCCTGTTGGCAACTGGGCATTCGAGTGATTGACCAATGCACTAACCGATAAAGCTAAAGCAGAGAATAAAAGTTTTTTCATAGTTTAAAAAAATTAATGTCCATTAAAGAACTGCTAATATAATAGATTTGTATTAGATTCAATAAAACAAAAAATAATTTATTCTTGGATTCCTTTCATTAAAAAACATTTATAAATGAACATTGTCGTTTTTTCGGGCTCTGGAATGAGCGCAGAAAGTGGAATTGACACCTTCAGAACCAATGGGGGCTTATGGGAACATCATAAAATTGAGGATGTGGCAACACCAGATGCCTGGAAACGAAATCCTGAGTTGGTGCAATCATTCTATAATATGCGAAGAAAACACATTTTGGAAGTCGAACCAAATAAAGCTCATCAACTTATTGCTGCATTGGAGAAGAGGCATCAAGTTACGGTAATTACTCAAAACATTGATGATTTGCATGAGCGAGCCGGATCTAAAAATGTTGTACACCTTCATGGTAATATTAGATTTTCAAAAAGCAGCGGGCCAAATCAAGAGGAAGCATATTATCCCATTGAAGGCTGGGAACTAACTATGAATGACTTATGTCCTGAAGGTTTTCCACTTCGGCCTCATGTTGTTTGGTTTGGAGAAAATGTGCCAATGATAAATGTAGCTATCGATTTTATTCAAAAAGCGGACGTACTAATAGTTGTTGGGACCTCCTTAACAGTATATCCAGCAGCTGGTTTGATTCATTACGCCGGAAAAAATTGCAAAAAATACATCATCGACCCTAATGTTGGTAAGATGTATTTGCCAAAAGATTTTATTTCATTTGCAACCTATGCAAGTGATGGGATTCAGGCCTGTATTGAAGAAATCGAAAGGAGATAACTATTTTTTCTTTAACTCCTCCTTGACAAACAATTCAATTGCAGCGGTCATTGATGGGGCATTGGGCATTGGTGCATGAACATCTAACCGAAGGTTATTTTTAATAACTGCATTTGCTGTTGTTGGACCAAAGGCTGCTATTTTAGTGTTGTTTTGCTTGAAATCTGGAAAATTCTTGAACAATGATTCAATCCCTCCAGGACTAAAGAATACAAGCATATCGTAATACACGTTTTCCAAATCTGACAGATCAGAAGCTACGGTTCGGTATAAAATCGCTTTAGTAAAGTTGTACTTATGCTCTTCTAGTGTAATTGGAATTTTATCCCTCAGAATATCTGTGCAAGGCAATAAAAACTTTTCTGTCTTATGCTTTTTCATTACCTCAACCAAATCTTCTATGGCTTGTTTTCCAAAAAATATTTTTCTTTTTCTAAATGTCACATACTTCTGAAGGTAATAAGCGACAGCCTCGGAAATACAAAAATATTTCATGGTATCCGGAACTTCAAACCTTATTTCCTCACAAATTCTAAAGAAATGGTCTATGGCCGTTTTTGAAGTTAGGATTATGGCTGTATGTTCAGAAATATTAATCTTTTGCTGACGAAATTCCTGAGCTGCTATTCCTTCAACATGAATGAATGGTCGAAAATCTATTTTCAACTTGTATTTTTCAGCTAAATCAAAATACGGTGATTTTTCTCCTTCTGGTTTCGGCTGAGATACGAGTATAGTCTTAATAGCCAAAGTAACTAGTATTAATTCACACTTTAAATTTCCGGCAAAATCTTCGTAACTTCGTAGTAAGCAACTAGTAACGGAAGAATTTCCAAGGTGCAAAAATACAAAATTAAATAATACCAAGAAACACCATTACTTAAAACAATCATTGAATTTTTTGTGATTCGGATGAAAAGTTTTTGACTGATAACGAAAAGAAATATCCATTCAAAAAAGATAGACATATTGGGATTCATTACCCAAATCAGTGATAAAACACATAAAATTAATCCATTCATAGCATTACCAATTATAACATTAGTAATCAATCCGCCCAATCTCTTTTTTTCGCCTGTTATCCAGCCCATCAGAACAATGCCAAATGTTTCAAGTGTAAAAATGGAAAATGGAATAGCAGCGCATAATAGCAATATCTCCAATGGCGCCAACCTTAAAGTTTTCGAAAGCAACAAATGCAAGCAAAGACTAAAACTGAGAAAATAACTTACATTCAATAGAACAGCGCTCGTTGAATTAATCCTCATATTTTCTTTCAATGTTTGTTCAATACCTTCAGATTTCAAATAAACGGAAACTATTGTTTTTAATGCTTTCGGATTACTCAATCTGGCTAATCCTAGTATTAAAAAACTAAATCCGCAGCATATTAATAAATAGAGGTAGTTATTGGAATCCCTGATTTCCAAGTTAATCGGTACCGTTGCGGATTGCATTTGAAGCAAGAACATTTTTTCTGTATATAGAACTGATCTTAATCTTTAACAAAGTTACATTCCAATTCTTTGATTTTTATTTACAAAATTAAATAATACTTAAATTTGCACTATAAAAATTAAAATATGAGAACAGACCTTTACAATCATCCTGATTATTATAACATGGACGATTTGTTATCTGATGAACACAAGTTGGTTCGTGACGCGGCAAGAGCATGGGTGAAGAAAGAAGTGTCACCAATTATTGATGAGCATTATGAAAAAGCCACTTTTCCTAATCATCTGTTAAGTGGATTGGGAGAAATAGGCGCTTTTGGCCCTTACATCCCCGCAGAATATGGTGGTCCGGGATTAGATCAAATATCTTACGGATTAATCATGCAAGAACTTGAGAGATGTGATTCTGGTTTGCGTTCGACAGCCTCTGTTCAATCTTCATTGGTAATGTACCCCATTTATAAATACGGATCGGAAGAACAAAAACAAAAATATCTGCCTAAGTTAGCCACTGGAGAAATGATGGGGTGTTTTGGTTTGACCGAACCAGATTTTGGATCAAACCCCGGTGGTATGATTACCAATTTCAAAGATGCCGGAGACCATGTGGTGCTCAATGGAGCTAAAATGTGGATTTCTAACGCTCCTTTCGCTGACATTGCCGTAGTATGGGCTAAAGATGAATCAGGAAGGATTCATGGTTTGGTAGTAGAGCGTGGAATGGAAGGATTTTCTACCCCTGAAATGCACGGTAAACTATCACTTCGCGCTTCTTCAACTGGAGAATTAATTTTTGTTGATGTAAAGGTCCCTAAAGAAAATATTTTACCAGGAAGATCAGGTCTTGGAGCACCATTAAGTTGTTTAGATTCTGCCCGATTTGGTATTGCATGGGGGGCATTAGGCGCAGCGATGGATTGTTATGACCAAGCGCTTCGTTATTCTAAAGAACGCACACAATTTGGTGTACCAATCGGATCATTTCAGTTGATTCAAAAAAAATTAGCGGAGATGATTACAGAAATTACCAAAGCACAATTGCTCACCCTTAGGTTGGGACAATTAAGAAATGAAGGGCGTGCTACCTCAGCACAGATTTCTATGGCAAAAAGAAATAATGTAGAAATCGCTTTGTCAATTGCCAGAGAAGCCAGACAAATACATGGTGGTATGGGTATTACAAGTGAATACTCCATCATGAGACATATGGCCAATTTAGAATCGGTAGTGACTTATGAAGGTACGCATGATATTCATTTGCTAATAACCGGAATGGACATTACGGGTATTCCCGCATTTACAAGAGAGATGCCGGCTTAAAGGTTTGCAGTAAAGGGCAAGTTTCGGAGGATTGATTAATTATGAAAGCAATAAAGCTCAAAAAGAAAATAGAAACCTTTCTTTTTTTATTTTCTCTTTGTTTTTTAATTATTTCGTGTGAAGATGCAATAATATCACAACCTAAGCAGACTGTAATTATCAAAGACACTATTGATATTAGTAAAATTATCGAATACAAATATAACCCTTTAGTATATGACTCTTTAATGAAACCTCTTTCCGGTATTCTTAAAAGCAAGCATGGAATTAACGGGGAATTTGTCGAAGGAAAAAGAGAAGGGACTCATAAATCCTATTATGCACATGGTGTTGTTTCATGGGAGGCGCTCTACAAAAATGGCCTTCCTGATGGAGAATGGAAGTGTTACGATGAATCAGGAAAGTTAGTATACGAAACAGCCTTTCATAAAGGATCAGGTTATGACATAACTATTAATTATAACGGTGATACTTTATATATTGCTAAATATGAGTCCGGAAAATTAAATGGTGAATTAAAAAGATACTACAATGATGGGTCTCTTATGTACTCGACCGTTTTTATAAAAGGAACTGGAATTGATAAAAGGTATCATCAAAATAAAAACTTAGCTTTCGAACAGCCTTTGATTGATGGTAAGGAAAATGGTACTTATAAAGAATTTTACGAAAATGGAAAAATAAGAAGGGTCATAAACTTTAAAAATGGACTTCCAAATGGTAATGCTATTTATTGGGATGAGAATGGCATAGAAGTATCAAATACGATTTTCAAAGATGGGATTGAGCTAAATAAGTAAGTTGAGGCTAAAATTTAGTGAATGTATTCATATTTTGGAAAAGTCTCACCCCTTACAACTTATATAGCAACATGCCTATTGTAAAATAGATAAACAAACCTATTACATCATTCAGTGTGGTAACGAATGGTCCTGTGGCCAGTGCCGGATCTATTTTATAACGGTACAAAATTAAGGGGATAAAAGTTCCGAAAATTGCGGCAAAGAACATTACTGTGAAAAGCGAAACACTTACAACTATACCTAAGGTTGAATTTTCAAAAACAGTCGCAATTCCGTATATTAAAGATGCCAAAAGTAAACCGTTCAAAACAGCAACTCTTGATTCTTTGGAAAGTTTTGAAAAAATGCTACCAAATTGATTATTGCCTTTTGCTAAAGATTGAACGACAATTGCAGAAGACTGAACCCCAACATTTCCGCCCATTGCTGTAATTAATGGTATGAAGAAAGCCAATGCAGGTACTTTTGTAATTCCCCCTTCAAAACCCGCAATTACCTGTGCTCCCAAAATCCCCCCTAATAGCCCTATTAATAACCAAGGTAGCCTGGCCCTAGACATCTTCCATACACCGGCAGTTGACTCAACCTTTTCGGAAATACCAGAAGCCAATTGAAAATCTTTATCCGCTTCTTCTTTAATTATATCAACAACATCATCCAATGTAATTCGTCCAACCAATTTATTTTGAAGATCCACAACAGGGACAGATACCAAATCGTATTTTTCCATAACCTTAGCAACATCTTCACTGGCATCGCTCGTTTTTACAGAAATGATATTCTTTCCTTGATATAAATCAATAATTTTTGTTTTGGGGCTGGCAAATAACAACCTTTTCAGAGAGAGTACTCCTACCAACTTATTTAGATCATCTACTACATAAATGGTGTAGACCTTTTCAACGTCCTCAGCTTGTCTTCTCAGCTCTACCAAACAGCGGTCTACCGGCCAATCAACTTTTGCCTGGATAAATTCTTTTTGCATTAAACCACCGGCAGTGTCTTCATCATAATTTAATAGATCTACAATATCCTCAGCTGCTTCGTCATCTTCCATCTGAGAAATGACCTCTTGAATTTGCTCCTCCGATAATTCACCCAAAATATCTGCGGCATCATCCGAATCCAAATTTTCCAGCTGATCTGCAATTTCTTTTGAAGAAAGTGAACTTAAAAGTCTATCCCTAACCTCTTCCTCTAATTCCATCAATACACCCGGTTGAATTTCTTCATCCAGAAGGAAATAGATAAACTTTGACTCTTCGTCAATCAGTTTATCCAGAATCTCGGCGATATCTGCGTAGTGTAATTCAAGAACATTTTCCGAAATCCAAGCAATATCTTGCGCTTCGATTTTTAATCGAATTTGATCTAAGAAATCCTTGGATAATTCAAAACGCATAAGTTATAAAATTAAAGCACAAACAAAGATACGGTAATTCTAAGATTTTGTTTTAGAAAATATAGGATATAACCCCGCGAAAAAACTATCTTTGATTTGCTAATCTAAATTGAATAATGAACTACTTCTTCGAACATTTATTTCAAGAGTTTCAATTGCCCTTGAAAAATCCTGTCTTGGTATTTTCTTTGTTACTATTTATCATTCTTTTATCCCCCATTCTCCTCAGAAAAATTAGAATCCCGGCAATTATTGGGTTGATTATTTCAGGGGTAATAATCGGCCCCAAAGGCCTTGGACTTATTGGGGAGAAGGCCCTTGAATCAGAGGGTTCCATTAAACTCTTTTCAACAATAGGCTTATTGTATATCATGTTCATGGCAGGACTTGAACTAGATTTAAATGAATTCAAACGATACATTAAAAAAAGTTTAACCTTTGGTGCTTTTACATTCTTTGTTCCGATAATTATGGGATTTCCGCTTTGTTATTATGTTTTGGGATTATCTGAAACGGCAAGTTGGTTGACTGCAAGTATGTTTGCTACACATACCTTAGTTGCTTATCCTATAATGAGTAAATATGGTTTAACCAAACACACTTCCGTAGCCATTGCAGTCGGTGGAACAATTTTAACTGATACAGCCGTACTCATTATACTTGCGGTTATATCAAGTTCCACACAAGGTAATTTGGATGCTTCTTTTTGGTTGAGATTGCTAACCTCACTCAGCATATTTTCGCTCATCATGTTTTTCATAGTGCCTAGATTAGCTCGTTGGTTTTTCAGTAAGTTGGATAGTGAAAAATCTTCACAATACATCTTTGTATTGTCTATTGTATTCTTTGCCGCATTCTTGGCAGAAGTTGCCGGAGTGGAAAGTATTATTGGCGCTTTCGTCGCCGGATTAGTGCTGAATAGATTAATCCCCCACAATTCTATATTAATGAATCGAATTGATTTTTTTGGAAATTCTTTGTTTATTCCATTTTTCCTAATTTTTGTGGGAATGGTTGTTGATTACCGAGCCTTCTTTCAAGGTTCTTGGCCACTTATAATTGCGGGTGTCCTAACAGCATTTGCACTTTTTAGTAAATGGCTTGCAGCATTTTTCACACAATTAGTATTTAAAATGACCGGTACAGAAAGACAAGTAATTTTTGGTCTTTCTGCCTCCCATGCTGCAGCAACATTAGCTATAATCATGGTGGGTTATAAAATCATTATAAACCAACCTGAGATTGATGCCGGCGCTCAAATTGGGCAGGTTGTAGAACCTGTTCGTTTATTGAATGATAATGTTTTAAATGGGACCGTGCTACTCATATTAATTACTTGCATGGTGGCCTCATTTGTAACTGAAAATGCTGGTAAAAAATTACTTATTTTAAAAGCAGAGAATGAAGATAGTGATTCCGATGAAACAAAACTGAGAAACAAGCACCTTATGGTAGCTATGAATGAATTAAGGGGGAATGAACATTTATTAGATTTTTCCTTAATGATTTCAGATCCTAAAGTTATAAACCCTGTTTCGGTCGTCAGTGTTCATCCGAATAATGATGACGCGGAAAAAATGATTAGAAAATCCCGAAAGTCTCTAGAGGAAATTGTAAAACATTTTTCAGGTCATGAAACAAAATTAAATACCATTGCCACAATTGATTATAATGTATCATCTGGTATCGCTCGAGTATCCAAAGAATTAGTTACTGATATTGTTGTTGTTAATGATCAATCAAAAATTAATCTTCTCAAAAGAATTGTGGGCGATGACCGGGAACATTTATTAGATGTTTGTGACAAAACCATATTCTTTTGTCATTTCGAAAAACCACTGGTTGCTCTTACAAGAATAATCGTGATATGTCCACCCCTTGCCGAGCTAGAAATTAGCTTTGCACAATGGGCCGAAAGGATCCTAAGACTTGCTAAAGAATTAAATCTGAGAATAGACCTATTCGCTAGCAACAATACATATGAAAAATGGCAAAGGGTTGGAACGGTTAATAAATTAAACACCGATATTTTATGGACAAACATTGAGGAAATTGACGATTTCTTTCTTTTAAATAATAAAAAGCAATTATCTGATTTGATTGTCTTTTGTGCTGCAAGGCCTGGAAGCGTTTCTTATTCACCCTCAATTGATACCTTTCCATCTAAAATAGAAAAGGCCTTCCCCAAAAATGACTTACTTTTCATTTATCCATCACAACAAATTACAGATACTGTTTTCGGAAATTACGAAAATATTGATTCAACCCCAATTTCAAAAGGAGTTGAAGCCATTCAGAAAATTGGTAAAGAGGTTGGAAGTTTATTCAAAAAGGGTAAACGATAATCTCAATAAATCTATAATACCAAGAAAAGAATTTAAAAAAAGAGGCTGTCAAAATTGACAGCCCCTGGATAATTGTCATTATCAAAACAATTATTTCCCTACAAAAGTTGAAACGTATTTGGTTTCCTCATCTCTCAACTTTAATTCGCCATTTGTTAATTTAACTATTGTTGAAGTTGAAGCAGTACTTGTTGCGTCATCAGTAAAGGTTAATCCGGTTTTATCATCCGTAAAACTCCATGTCCCGTTTTCAGTGTCGGTAATTGTTTGACCTAAAATTGAAAATGAAGAAGTTGTGGTATAAGAACCATCTTTTTTAATTGATGCCGTAGTTGTAATGCCTGATAAATCAACAGAAGTTCCGTTTGAATCTTCAACTGTGCTAAGTGACCAATCATTAACTACACGATTTTTCTTACTGATTAGTGAAAAATTTGACCCTTCTTCGTATTTATTACAAGAAGTTAAAATAGTTGCAGAAGCTAAAGCAATTGCAAAACCTAAAAATGTTATTTTTTTCATGTTGTAATTTTTAATTTGAAGTAACATCACTTCATTCCACAAATTTAATTCCTTACAATTTTGATTCCATTATTTTATTTTTAAAAAAAATGTTAAAGAATTTTTAATTTTTGAATCTTACAGTAATCGCAAGATTTAATGTAAAACGCTTAATTTTTGGTTAAATTTGTTTGCATCAATTGGATTAAAATTAATGAAAAACGATTTAGTACTTTTTAATAGCATAACAGGTCAAAAAGAAAAATTTGAGCCTATTTACGAAGGCCGTGTTGGAATGTATGTATGTGGACCTACGCTTTACAGTGAGCCTCACATGGGCAATATGCGGACTTTTATAAATTTCGATTTGATTTACCGATATTTACTATTCATTGGCTTTAAAGTAAAATACGTCAGAAATATTACTGATGCGGGTCACATTACGAACAGCTTAGGCGTGATGGAAGACAGTATAGGTAAGGCAGCTCGACTAGAACAAATGCAGTCCTTGGAAATCGTATACAAATACAATGTTAAATTTCAAGAATTACAGAGATTATACAATTTATTAGCCCCAAATATTGAACCCACTGCAACTGGGCACATTCAAGAACAAATCGAAATTATTGAAAAAATTATTGAAAATGGTTTTGCCTATGAAGTCAATGGTTCAGTTTATTTTGACACAAAAAAATACAACGAAAGCCATCCATACGGCATTTTAAGCGGTAGGAAAATTGAGGAATTAGAGGAAGAAACAAGAACTTTGAATGCTCAGGAGGAAAAACGTTTTTTTGCAGATTTTGCATTATGGAAAAAGGCCCATCCAGAAGATATGCAAATTTGGAGATCTCCGTGGGGTGATGGTAATCCTGGTTGGCACATCGAATGCACAGCTATGAGCACCAAATACCTAGGAAAACAATTTGATATACATGGCGGAGGAATGGACCTCAAATTTCCACACCACGAAGATGAAATTGCCCAAAGTTGTGGTTCTTTCGGTTGTAATCCTGCTAAATATTGGTTACATGCCAATATGTTGAACGTTAATGGTCAAAAAATGAGTAAATCATTTGGGAACTACTTCTTGCCAAAAGAAATAATAGATGGGACAACCGAACTATTCGATAAACCATACCAGCCCGATGTCATTAGGTTCTGTATGATGCAGGCCCATTACAGAAGTACACTTGATTTAACACAAGATTCTTTAAATGCTGCAGAAAAAGGACTTCATCGTTTGCAAGAATCGCTTTCTCTACTAGATAATTTGACAGTATCTTCAACTAGCTCTTTCGATGTAAATCTTGTTATTTCAAGTTTTTATGATGCGATGAACGATGATTTCAATGCGCCGATGCTAATAGCCAATCTTTTTGAGGCAGTACGCAAAATCAACCTGATAAATGATGGTAAAGCAAGCATAACTCAAGAGGATCTTTTACTTTTAAAAGATAAAATGATTGCTTTTATTTCAGAAGTATTAGGTCTACGTCTTGAAAATAATAACCAAAACTCCAAATTAGGTCCGGTAATGGACTTGGTGATTGAACTGCGACAACTAGCCAGGATGAATAAGGATTGGGCTACTTCGGATAAAATAAGAGATGGACTAGCTGGAGCAGGAATCATTTTGAAAGATGGAAAAGACGGCACAACATGGTCTTAAATAATCAGATTTAAAAACAAATAATAAAATAAATGCTCACACCAAACCTGCCCAAAAAACTTTTCTTATTAGATGCCTATGCACTAATTTACAGAGCATATTTTGCGTTTGCTAAAAATCCCAGGGTGAATTCAAAAGGTCAAAACACCTCAGCGGCATTCGGATTTACCAATGTACTGATTGACGTTATAAAAAATGAAAAACCTACACACTTAGCTGTTGTTTTTGATCCTCCCGGGGGTTCTGTTCATCGTCAGGAAAATTTCGAAGCTTACAAGGCCCATCGAGAAGAAATGCCGGAAGATATTCGGTCGATGATTCAGCCAATTAAAAAAATAATTAAGGCATTTAATATTCCAATTTTAGAATTGAATGGCTACGAAGCAGATGATGTAATTGGCTCATTAGCTAAAATCGCAGAGAAAAAAGGGTATACCACCTACATGATGACTCCAGATAAAGATTATGGCCAGCTTGTTTCAGAACATATTTTCATGTATAAACCAGGTAGGGGTGGTAACCCTGCTGAAATATGGGGAGTAAAAGAAGTTTGTGAAAAATTTGAAATCGACGATCCACTTAAAGTTATTGATATACTTGGATTATGGGGTGATGCATCAGATAATATTCCGGGAATACCAGGGATTGGAGAAAAAACTGCCAAAACATTAATTCAAAAATACGGTTCGCTTGAAGCAATTATTGAAAACGCCGGTGAACTTAAAGGAAAACAACAAGAGAACGTAATAAATTTTGCCGAACAAGGTAAAATTTCAAAAATGTTAGCTACCATCATAATAGACTTGGACGTTGAATTTGATGAAGACGCATTAATTATGTGTGAGCCTCATACTGAAAAAATCAAGGAAATTTTTACAGATTTAGAATTCAGAAATTTATCAAAGCGGGTATTAGGAGAAGAAATTGTTGTTACGAAAAGTCCGGAAAGCAAAAATGACAACGCTGCCAATGGTCAATTAGATTTATTTGGTATGCAAAGTATGCTTGTAGAACAGGAACCGATTCATTCTCAAGCTATCAAAACCATTGTTACAGAAAAACCCAGTTACCATCTTGTAACATTACCTGAAGAAAGAAAAGAACTGCTCAACAAGTTGATGGTGCAATCTCAAGTTTGTTTCGATACCGAAACCACATCAATTGAAGCGTCCAAAGCTGATATTGTAGGGCTGTCCTTTTCTTTTCGTGCCAGAGAAGGATTTTATGTGGCTTTTCCAAAAGATTTCGAAGCAGCTAAAAAAATCATTCATGAGTTTTCTGAGTTTTTTCATTCCAAGACAATTGAAAAAATCGCTCACAACATTAAATATGATTTAAAGGTATTAGATCGCTACGCACTTACTGTTGAAGGTCCACTTTTTGATACCATGATTGCACATTACCTAATTAATCCAGAATCTAAGCAATCCATGGATTTTTTAGCAGAATACTATCTAAATTATAGACCGATTTCTATTGAAACATTAATTGGAAAGAAAGGCAAAGGTCAAGGGAATATGGGAGATCTTTCACCTGAGGAAATCATGGATTATGCTTGTGAAGATGCGGACATTACTTTTCAATTGAAACAATTGATAGAACCTGAAATTAAGAAAGCCCATTTGAAGGATTTGTTTTATCACATGGAAATGCCGTTGGTTGAAGTACTTACCGCTATTGAAAAAGAAGGCATAACGATCGATGCAGAGGCACTCAAAAAATATTCGATAGAATTAGAGGAAACCTTGAAGGAACTTGAATCAAGTATCCAAAACGATGCAGGAATGGTTTTTAATATTGATTCTCCCAAACAATTGGGGGATATTTTATTTGAAAAACTTAAACTAGATCCGAGGGCAAAGAAAACAAAAACTGGACAGTATGCCACTTCTGAGGATATTTTAACAAAGCTCAAATTCAATCACCCTATTATTTCCAAAATATTAGATTACAGACAATTAAGAAAATTAAAAAATACCTATGTTGATCCGCTTCCTGCATTAAAAGATCCTTTAGATGGAAGAATTCATACCAATTTTATGCAAACTGTTACGGCAACTGGAAGGTTGAGTTCTAATAATCCAAACCTGCAGAACATTCCTGTTAAGACTGAAAAAGGAAGGGAAATTAGAAAAGCTTTTATCCCTCGAGATAAAAATCATGTCCTTCTGGCAGCAGATTATTCTCAAATTGAATTGCGAATTATTGCTGCACTTAGTGGTGATGAACAGATGATTGAGGCATTTAATAAACACTTAGACATACACACAACCACTGCCTCAAAAGTATTTAACGTACCAATGGATGAAGTGACTCGCGAACAAAGAGGTGCTGCAAAAGCGGTTAATTTTGGTATTCTATATGGTCAATCTGCTTTTGGATTAGCTCAAAGTTTGTCTATTTCTCGAACGGAAGCTAAAGGTATTATTGACAGCTACTATGCTCAATTCTCTGGATTGAGAAGTTACATGGATAAAATTGTCCACGAAGCCAGAGATAATGGGTATGTGGAGACCATAATGAAACGAAGAAGATATCTTCCAGACATTAATTCTGCCAATGCGGTGGTAAGGGGGTATGCAGAACGCAATGCTGTAAATGCACCCATTCAAGGTTCAGCGGCCGACATAATAAAAATGGCTATGATTAAAGTTTATCAACAACTGAAATCAAAACAAATGCAATCAAAAATGATATTACAAGTACACGATGAATTGGTCTTTGATGTTCCGCTAACTGAGGTGGAAACGATGAAAAAACTGGTGAAGGAAAGTATGGAAGACGCTGTAAAATTATCGGTTCCGTTAGAAGTGGAAGTGGAAACGGGAATCAATTGGCTCGATGCCCATTAATTTCATGATTTAAATCAATCTAATTTTCCATCCCCTACTCTTGAGTACGCCAATGGCTGTTACAAGTTGTCGAGCGTTAGGTAAGTTTTGATAAATATGAGTTATTGTTAATACATCTTTATCAATTTTAACATCCAGATTAAGTGGAAAAGTATAGTTCTGTTGCTCACTATTACTTTCCATTTGGGTTAAAAAAAGCCTCAGTAAATCAACTGCTTCATTGGAAGTAACTTTAAATTCCGCACTTTTTACCGATGCATAAAAATCTATTTTTTTTCTTGCACGAGTCAATAAAACATTTAACCGCTTGCTTCCATTTTTTGTGTTTAAGGGACCAAAACGCAAATGAAACTCCCCTTCTTTATTCTTTGCATATCCCAAGCTAATGATTAGCCTGTCACATTCATCACCCTGAACATTCTCTAAAGATTTAAAAAATGCACTTTCTTCATCCACCCTCTTTTCTAATAATAACTTGTCTTTTTCGGCGAGCTGGTTGTAAATTTCTGATAGTTGGGCCTCTGAAAAGGCAACAACGCCTATACTTTCTTGTTGGTTAAGACGTAAGCCAATTGCTTTTGCAACATTTTTCGCTTCCAATACATTTATTCGATTATCATAAACTGAATCCTCACAATAGTGAAGCGTAATGGGTTCACTGTCTTGATAAAATGATGGAAAGGCAATCAATTTATTTTCATAAAAATATTGGTTGGAAAACTTAATTAATAAAGGATTTTCGCTTCTGTAATGATGGGTAAGGTGAATATTTTTCCAATGATAAGAAGCTTGATGTAACAAATCTAAAGTATCTCCTGAAAAAGATTGAAAATAACCTCCT
>Ga0068876_10000030_pt1 | contig 100934 bp, 90 predicted proteins | sample NOAtaG_6_FD_66442 | JGI IMG/M metagenome (GOLD analysis project Ga0068876, IMG submission 66442) | Freshwater lake microbial communities from Lake Erie, under a cyanobacterial bloom - NOAA_Erie_Diel5S_2200h metaG | ecosystem: Environmental > Aquatic > Freshwater > Lake | place: USA: Ohio, Lake...
ACTTTTAACTTGTCATTATGAAAAACCTCAGCTGTATCGCAAAGCTATCCCTGCTTGTATTTTTAATTTGGACCACAGGCGTTTCAGCACAGGAAGTAGAAACTGTTACCATTAACAACAAAACCTATTATGTATATCCGAACAATCAGGAGATTACCGAAAATAAAAACTACTCAAATGCGGTAATCCATCGAAAAATAAAACTGGACTACAATGACTACAAAGCGGAACTCACAAAAAAGGAATTCAAATCCTTGTTAAAAGAACGCAATAAAAATCGCAATTCAGGTCAAAAATCAACGTATTTATCTTGGTTCAATGCCCGTCAATTGAATAAATTGATTTTCAAAATCCCTATGCCATTCTTGGAGCCGAAATACATGTTTTCGAAAGACATTATACCACCGCTAGATTCCTTACCTGATGGCAATTATGTTCAATACTTTGATGATTATTATCCGAATAACAGGTTCGGGAAATTGGCTAAACATCCGGAAAAAAGAGTTGCGGGTTATTTCTCTATTAAAAACAATGCTTTAGACGGGAATGCATGTTGGTTTAATCTTCAGGGAGACACACTAAAGCAGGGCGTTTATGTCAATGGATTGAAAGAAGGGAACTGGAAAATAGAAAAAAGAAATTTGCCCTACACTTTTTACTACAGTGATTTTTCTTTCTTTAAAAAGAATGGTTTCCCACATATAGATACGATAACTGAGTTTTACTCATTCAAAAACGGCGCAAAAGAAGGTTATTATAGGTATTTTTCTAACTCAGAAATTCCATTGGAAGAAGGTTTTTATAAATCAAATTTACCTACCGGCAAATGGATTAAAAGAACCATTAAATCACCAGTTAAAAAATACAATAAGACATCGGTTAAACCTAAAATCATTCTAGAAAAAACTTACCAAATTGCTGAGGAGAAAATTTCAGTTAAACAACCCATTATAAGATACAATGCTGTTCTCAATCAAGACCCAACAGACTCCAACTTTAATTTTAATTCCAATTATTCCAATGATTTTTCAATCTTGAAAAAAATGTTCAGCATAAATTTCCCAAAAGAAAATGCATTAAATCTTGAAGAAGAAGAGGTCAACAGTTATGAAGGCACTGATTACAGCATTGTGGAAACCAGACCAGAGTTTGGCTATATATCAAAAGCAGATGAAGAAGTAAATTACAGCAATAAAGGTTACTTCAAACAAACCAATGAAAGCCTAACGTTATCCAAACTTATTGACAGTTTGGGAATACAATTTTATTATGATGGAGATTACGAAGAATATTACCCCAATGGTCAATTAAAATTTAAATATACTTTTCTCAACGGTAATTTGGTAGAAGAAGACACGTTGTTTTGGGACAATGGGAATCCCTTTGATGTGATTACCTTTTCTCCTGATTCGAACCATTATATCCGCCAAATTTTTGACTACGAAAAAAAGTTGTTTAGAGAAATGATTTATAATGAAAAGGGTGAATTTCTGAGATTTTCTTTTTATCCAGAATATCCCGTAAAAAAACTATTAATCGATGGTTTTGAAGTTGAAGACAATGATTACGGTGATTATTACTTTTACGATAAAAAAGATACCCTTTCCAGTAAGTTAGTTGATAAAGTAATACTTTTCCAATCATGGACTAAGGCAAATAAAAAGCCCGCATATAATCAAATCTATGAACCTAATAAAAGAGAATTAAATGTCAACATTTTTGGAATAACGGGTGACACCTGTACCAAATCAATTGTGCAGTTTGGGGATGATTTTAACAGTTGGAATGGTCAAAAAAACTTTTACTTTCAGGATCTTTGTCTACATCAAGACATTTCTGCTTCTTTTATGCCTGTGCCTTTACCCGAAGATGAGCAATGGTATCTTAGCGAAGAAGAAACGTGGAATGACTCCCTCAATCCAGAAATGAAAGTTAAGGAGTTTGAAGATTTATTTGAGCAAAATGTTGATGCAACATTATTGAATAACAACACACCTTACTCAGGAAAATTTACCATGCATTTTAGCAAGCTAAATTTTAAATTAACTACTAAAAACAAAATTTCTCTTACTATTCCCACTTCATACAGAACAGATGCTATTGTCCATAAAGCGATAAAAAAATATGATAGTAAAGGATTAATTAAAGAACCCATATTGATGCGCATTTTTGACTACTCCGAAATTCAAGATATTAACCTGGGTGAATATTTTTTCGAAAATTTACTTACAGAATTTGTTAAAGAATACGCCCACTTTCCAGATAATTATAATTACAACAACTATTCAAGAAAACTATTTAATGTCAATAAATCGAAAATTACCGGGTACTTTGAAAATGGAAAACCTACCGGAATATGGCGTGTTATTAACAAGAAAGGAAATTTAATAACGGAAATTCCTTTTGAAAACGGATTGATCCATGGAACTATTAAAAATTACAGTTGGGCATATCCTGACAAATGGGCATATTCAGAGTTATATGAATCTTCACCGAATAAAAAAACCAAGTATTTGGAAAGCAGCTATTCTTTTCAAAATGGAATAGAAAATGGACCATGGATAGATTATGATTGGAATGGCGCAATTATTAAATATGAAACCTATAAAGATGGTTATTTAGAAGGTCCTGCCTACGAAAGAAATTTATTAGCCCACACAGATCTTAACTTTCATTATGGCAAACTTGACGGTTATGTGAGAACCTATTTAACCATAAAAGGGAAAGATTCAATGTTGCTTTACAGTTTAAATTTTCAAAATGGTATGCTTCAAGGAGAATCTAAATCATATCATACCACCGGGAAATTAGCTAAAAGAGGCTTCTTCCTAAATGGCGAATCCATTGATGATTATGAAGCTTTCGATACACTTGGTTTTAAATACCATTATGTCAAATTTCAATATGGATACCCTATCGAAGAAAAAATTTGGGAAGAAAATAAATTGAGTGTGCGCTACCTCTTTGACTGGAGAGATTCTATTTATTTCGTACCGTCAGACATTACAGAAACACAAAGTTTAGAGCGGGTATTAAGCGATCTAAATATTGGGCGTGATAATTACAGAGAACCTTACTATGGCCGACCAAGCTTGGTGCAAAAAACAGGAATAGATTACCACCTAACAAAATACTTTCCCAACGATACAATCGCCCGGGATGGACAAATTTCTAATGGTAAAAAAGTGGGTTGCTGGAAATATTACAGCTATGATGGTGAATTCTTATACGAAGTTGATTATTATGATACCATAATTTCCATTAATGACTCCATTAAATTTAAAGTAAAAGGCTTGATGACCGATTACGATCCTAAAGGGAATAAATTAAGTGAAAGTTACGTAATAGAAAAATTTGAAAAATATGACTGCGCCCATACGGACCACTATGAAATAAGGCAATATTACACGATTTGGGAAACAAGCGATTCTATTAAAAGAATGAACGGTTACGTGAAGAATTATTACGACAATGGTGTCATTCAAAATGAAGGATGGATGAAAGATGGATTGCCGTCTGGTGTTTGGAAATATTACGATCCTTACGGAAAATTAAATTTAGTTGGAAACTTCGTGATGGGAAAGAGAGATGGCCGTTGGTTAAGTGGTGATTTATCTAAAACGAAGTATTTAGGAGATATTTGTTTAAATCCAAACCTTCCCAATCTAGAGGAAGAAATTAAAAAAAGGGAAAAAGAATTAGAAATCACTATTATTAATTATTCCCTTGGAAAAGCTTTAAACAAAGAGTTTTATGACTTAGACTTGAATGAAAAAGATGTGCTGTATGAGGAGGTCTTCATGGATAACTATGATTATGGTGATTTTTAATTTAAAACAAAAGATCTTCATTACTTTTACAGCTAAATTTTATAGTTATGGTTCAATTGCAAAAATTAGAAGAATTTCCTGCGAATTGCTCTACGGTAATACTTATAGGTAAAAAAGCAAAGAAGAGCCTGGGTGATTTTCAAGAATATGCTGGTTTCTTAGAAGAATTCCTTTCCTCAAGTGAGAAATTCGATTATTTAAAAACCGCCGATAAAATGATTTTCTTTATCAAAGAAGATCAAACAAATGAGGAACTCCGGGTTACAGGTGCAAAAATCAAACATAACCTTCGTAAAAAAGACAAAGAATTGTCATTTCATGGAGAAGAAGAAGCGCTTTACCCGCTTATTGAAGGCCTTGTTTTGTCTAGTTATCAATTTATTACTTACAAAAAAGATGCTGCAGAAAAAAAGAATGCCTTGACTACTATTTTTTTGCCTGAAACTTTTTCGAATAAAAAATTACAAGAACTTCAACACATCTTTAAAGCCGTATTTTGGGCTCGAGATCGTGTTAATGAACCTGTTTCTCATTTAAATGCAACCCAACTTGCTGAACACATAAGAAACTTAGGAGATGAAACAAATCTTACTGTTCAAACACTTGAGAAAACACAAATTGAATCTTTGAAAATGGGAGGATTATTAGCTGTTAATAGTGGTTCAATAGACCCTCCGACTTTCACAATTGTAGAATACAAACCGTCAAAACCGGTAAACAAAAAACCGATAGTCCTAGTAGGTAAAGGAATTGTTTATGATACCGGAGGCTTAAGTTTAAAACCTACACCAGGTTCTATGGACTGTATGAAAAGCGATATGGCAGGTGCTGCTTGTGTAGTAGGAGCAATTTATTTGGCGGCTTTACAAGAATTAAAAGTACATCTTATCGCTCTGATTCCAGCAACGGACAATAGACCAGGTATGAATGCTTATACTCCCGGAGATGTAATTACCATGTATGATGGGACAACGGTTGAAGTGTTAAATACCGATGCAGAAGGCAGAATGATTCTTGCTGATGCACTCGCCTACGCTAATAAATTTAATCCTTTATTAGTAATCGATGCCGCTACTTTAACAGGTGCAGCACTAAGAGCAATTGGACATCATGCTTCAGTCATTATGGGAAATGCGGATGATGACTATTTTGATTTACTTGAGAAAGCAGGAAAAGAATCGTATGAGAGAGTAGTCAAATTTCCGTTCTGGCAAGAATATGGAGAGGAAATGAAATCTACCATTGCAGATTTAAAAAATATTGGTGGGCCAAATGCAGGTATGATTACCGCAGGAAAGTTTTTAGAACATTTTGTTAAAGCTCCATACATACACATGGATATTGCCGGTCCGGCTTGGTTAGATAAAAGTGATCATTACAGAACTCAAGGAGGAACAGGCGCGGGCATCAGACTGCTCTATCATTTTTTAAGGAAAATTAAATAATGGAAAAAGATAAGGAAACCGGTAATCCCAACCCAATTAAGGTGGGAATTTCTATTGGCGATATTAATGGTATTGGACCCGAAATAATTATTAAATCTCTCGCAGATAATAGGATTTTATTGGATTGCACACCCATAATTTATGGGTCTTCAAAAATCTTTTCGTTTTATAAAAAAACGCTAAATGATATTGAATTCAATTATCAAAGCTGCAAAAATGCTGAGGATGCGGTTTCACGGAAGATAAACTTGCTAAACGTATGGCAAGATGATATAATTCCGCAAATTGGTCAAAATGAGGAAAACGGTGGTAAATACGCATTTATGGCTTTGGAAAAAGCAACACAAGATTTAGCCTCTGGTAAAATCGACGTGCTAGTTACTGCGCCCATTTCTAAAGAGGCGATGGCTAAATCTGGATTCAAATTTCCCGGGCACACAGAATACCTAGCTCATCTTTCCGGTGATGCCGACGCACTCATGATTATGGTTTCAGAAAATTTAAGGGTGGCACTGGTCACCTCTCATATTCCGCTTAAAGAAGTACATTCAGTACTTACAAAAGATAAAATAATTGCCAAAGTAAAACTGTTCGAATCCAGCTTAAAAAAAGATTTTGGCATTATTCGTCCAAAAATAGCCGTGTTTGGGTTAAATCCTCATGCTGGTGAAAATGGAAAAATGGGTACTGAAGAACAGGAATTTATTATTCCCGCCATAAATCACCTGAAAAATGAAAATTACATGGTTTTTGGCCCTTATCCGGCAGACGGTTTTTTTGGATCAAATGCCCGAAATCAATTTGATGGAATTTTAGCCATGTACCACGATCAAGGTCTTGCTGCATTTAAAGCGCTTTCTTTTGAAGATGGCGTTAATTATACCGCGGGATTACCTATTGTCAGAACATCTCCGGATCACGGCACTGCTTTCGATATTGCTGGAAAAAATGAGGCATCACCATCCTCAATGAGGTCAGCGATTTATTCCGCAATAGATATTTTTAGAAATAGACAACATTACAAACAAATCACATCAAACCCATTGCCTTTTAGTCCAAAAGACAATAAAAAAGGGAATTCCGATATAGAATAGGCCGGGTAAATGTGATTTTTTTGAAAGATATTAACAATTTTAAGTTTAAATTGTTAACTTTGCCGTCCGATTTTTATTCAGTATGCAGTCGAAAAGAGAATATAAAATTCCATTTGTAGGCTTAAAACTGGATTTCCACGAGTTTATTTTTGAAATTCGTGATTCGTTCTTTGAGGATAAAGATTATACAATAATTCAACAAGGAAATGTCCTGGTTAAATTGGTTTTAGAAAAAAAAGAAACCATGATGATTGGTGATTATAACTTGTCAGGAACCGTTGTGAAAAATTGCGACAGATGCAACGATCCACTAGAAATTCCTGTTAAAGGTAGTTTTCGTATTATTTATAAATTCGGGCAAGAGCCCAGTGGCGACGAAGCTTTGATAGTTTTAGAACCAGAAACATATGAATTAGATGTTTCAGATACAATTTATGAATTAATCACCGTTTCTGTACCTAACCGTTCCGTTCACAAAGCTGACGAATGTAACCCAGAAATGTTGGATTTGTTGAATAAGTATACATCTGCAGATCAAAAAGAATCGGAAAATGACAGTGATGATGAAGATTGGGATGATGATGAAGATGATGAAGATGATGAACCCCTTGACCTAAGTCAATTTAAAATAAATATTGAATAGTAAAAACATAAATAAATAACAAATGGCACATCCTAAGCGAAAAATATCGAAAACTCGCCGTGATAAAAGAAGAACGCACAAGAACGCTGTTGCGAACAATATTGCTACCTGCCCCACAACAGGACAACCGCATTTGTTCCACCATGCACATTGGCACGAAGGAAAGCTTTACTACAAAGGAAAAGTAGTTGCTGAAAAAGAAGTTGCAGTTTAACTAAGTCGAAGATATAAATCTTCCGCTAATGAAGATTGGACTAGATATTTTAGGCGGTGACTTTGCTCCCGAAGCCAATATTAAAGGTGCAATTCTAGCAAAGCAGGCGCTTCCGTCTGATGTGAGAATAGTATGCCTAGGCGACAAAGAGGTTATCTCTAGTGGCCTTATTTCACATGGAGCAAATCCTGATGACTTTGAAATTGTTCATGCCCCCGATATTATTACCATGCATGACCATCCAACTCGTGCAATTCCTCAAAAACCCAACAGCACAATTGCTATAGGTTTTGATTTATTAGCCAAAAAAGAAATACAAGCCTTCGCAAGTACTGGTAATACTGGGGCAATGTTGGTTGGTTCAATCTATAAAATCAATACTATCCCTGGGATAATCAGGCCTTGCATTACCTCTGCCGTTCCAGCAATTGACGGTTCAACATCTATTTTACTTGATGTTGGTTCCAATGCAGACTGTAAAGCCGATGTTTTATATCAGTTTGCTGTTCTAGGAGCATTGTACGTTAAGAATGTTTTCGGTAAAGAAAATCCCAGAGTTGCCTTGTTGAATATCGGTGAGGAAGAATCCAAAGGAAATTTACTTACCGTGGCGGCACATAAGTTAATGGCAGAATCCGATGAAATTAATTTTATTGGAAATATAGAGGGGCGGGATATATTCTTCGCCAAAGCTGATGTTATCGTTTGTGATGGGTTTACCGGTAATGTTGTTTTGAAGGAAGCTGAAGGTATTTATACATTAATGAAAATGCGTGGAATTTCAGATCCATATTTCGATAGATTTAATTACGAAAATTATGGGGGAACTCCCATATTAGGTGTTAAAGGAAATGTTATCATTGGTCACGGAATATCTAATGATATTGCTGTAAAAAACATGATATTACATTCTTATGAAGTAGCCAAATCAGGCTTATCTAGCCGTATCAATGAAGCTTTTAGTTAAAAATGGGAAAAATTACAGCCGCAATAACAGGTGTTCAGGGATATGTACCTGACAATATTGTTACAAATGATGATTTAGCTAAAATCGTCGACACGTCAGATGAATGGATTACAACAAGAACGGGTATTAAGGAGCGGAGATTTCTCAAAGAGGGTGCTTCTTCTGACATGGCAGCAGCAGCTGTTAAACAACTTTTAGAAAAAAAAGGAATTGACCCTTTAGAAATTGAATTGGTTATTGTTGGGACGGTTACCCCCGATTATCCATTTCCTAGTACTGCTAATATCGTTTGCGACAAAGTGGGAATGAAAAATGCTTGGGGTTTTGATTTAGTTGCGGCTTGTTCTGGATTTATTTACGGATTAACAACAGGCGCACAATTCATTGAATCGGGAAAACATAAAAAGGTTATAGTAATTGGTGTGGACAAAATGTCTGCTATTTTGGATCTTGAAGACCGTACAACATGCGTTATTTTTGGAGATGGCGCAGGTGCAGTTCTATTAGAGCCTAATGAAGAAGGATTAGGTGTGTTGGATGCCCTATTAAAAAGTGATGGGGCTGGAAGACAATATTTACTTCAACCTGCAGGCGGTTCTATGAATCCTCCAACTATAGAAACTGTTGAAAATCGTATGCATTACGTTAAGCAAGAAGGACAACAAGTCTTCAAATTTGCTGTTACAAATATGGCAGATGTTTCCGCTGAAATTATGGAAAAGAACCATTTAACAAGTGACGATGTGAGTTGGCTTGTACCTCATCAAGCGAATTTAAGAATTATAGATGCTACAGCAAACAGAATGGGATTATCAAAAGAAAAAGTGATGATTAACATTCAAAAATACGGTAATACTACAGCTGGAACCCTTCCACTATGTTTATGGGATTACGAAAAACTATTGAAAAAAGGTGATGTCCTCATTCTTTCGGCTTTCGGCGGTGGTTTCACTTGGGGGGCAGTTTATTTGAAATGGGCATACAATTCATAAATAAACCTTATTTTTGTACTTATAAAATCTTACGATATGAATCTGAATGAAATACAGGAACTAATAAAATTTGTCTCTAAGTCTGGAGTGAGTGAAGTGGAGATCGAAAGAAAAGATTTCAAAATAATTATTAAGGCTGAGTCAAAAAAATCAGAACAAATTTATATTCAAGCAGCTCCTCAGGCAATGGCAGCTCCCGCACCAGTAGCGCCGGTTACCACAGCACCTGCGGCTGCACCTGCGCCACAAGCTTCAACAACTGAGAGCGGTTCTTCGGCAGCTAGTGATGAATCTAAATACATCACTGTAAAATCTCCTATGATTGGAACCTTTTATCGTTCTTCAGGGCCGGATAAGGAGCCTTTTGTAAGCGTGGGACAGGCTATTTCACCAGGTAACACCATTTGTATTATTGAAGCAATGAAATTATTCAATGAAATAGAGTCTGAAGTAGCAGGTAAAATAGTAAAAGTGCTCGTTGATGACGCTTCACCAGTAGAATATGACCAACCATTATTTTTAGTTGACCCTGCCTAACATTTCATTAAACTTCCTATTTTTATAGGCGCTCGCATTCTAATACTATAACCATGTTTAAAAAGATATTGATTGCAAATAGAGGTGAAATCGCTCTGCGTGTGATTAGAACCTGTAAGGAAATGGGAATTAAAACTGTAGCTGTTTATTCCACTGCTGATAAAGATAGTTTACCCGTTCGTTTTGCAGATGAAGCTGTCTGTATTGGACCCGCAGTTAGTGCAAAATCCTATTTATCCATACCCAATATTATTGCTGCAGCTGAAATTACCAATGCTGATGCCATTCATCCCGGTTATGGATTTTTATCCGAAAATGAAAAATTCTCCAAGGTTTGTCAGGAACATGGGATTAAATTTATTGGGGCCCTTCCCGATCAAATCGCCTCTATGGGTGATAAATCTACTGCAAAAGCAACAATGATTAATGCAGGTGTTCCATGTATTCCAGGTTCTAAAGGCTTATTAAAAGATCTGGATGATGCATTGAAAACAGCTGTGGAAGTAAGATATCCTGTAATTTTAAAAGCTACTGCTGGTGGTGGTGGTAAAGGAATGAGAATAGTGTGGAAGCCAGAAGATATGCAAGCCGCGTGGGAATCAGCTAGACAAGAAGCAGGTGCTGCATTCGGAAATGATGGGATTTACATGGAAAAATATATAGAGGAGCCTCGGCATATTGAAATTCAAATCGCTGGAGATCAATATGGAAATGCTTGTCATTTATCAGAAAGAGATTGTTCTATCCAAAGAAGACATCAAAAACTTGTTGAAGAAACCCCTTCGCCATTCATGACTGAAGAACTCAGAGAAAAAATGGGTGAAGCGGCGATAAAAGCTGCAAAAGCCGTAAAATACGAGGGTGTTGGAACTGTAGAGTTTTTGGTTGATAAAAACCGGGATTTTTACTTCATGGAAATGAATACACGAATTCAGGTTGAACATACAATAACCGAAGAAGTTATTGATTATGACCTAATCAAAGAACAAATCAAAATAGCTGCTGGGGATAAAATTTCAGGAAAAAACTATTACCCTCATTTGCATGCCATTCAGTGCCGAATTAATGCCGAAGATCCACACAATGATTTCCGGCCTTCTCCCGGAAAAATAACCTCCTACCATTCCCCTGGTGGTCATGGAGTAAGAATTGACACACACGCATACGCAGGTTATACCATTCCTCCCAATTATGATTCCATGATCGGAAAATTAATTGTTGTTGCCCAAACAAGAGAGGAAGCTATACTAAAAATGAAAAGAGCACTCGATGAATACATAATTGAGGGCATTAAAACTACAATACCGTTTCACCAAAAGTTAATGGATAATGAAGATTTTCGTAATGGAAATTTCACAACAAAATTCATGGAAACTTTTCAATTCTAAATTTGATCATGAGTTTTAAATCAGTAAAATTTGCTAAAGACCATAACGAAGAGTTTTATAAAGTACTAAAGCAAAGAGTAAACGAATACTTCAAATCAAGAAGTATTTCAAGACACGCAAACGCAAACATGGTTATCAAGACCATAGTAATGTGTTTGATGTATTTAATTCCTTTTATATTATTGTTAAGCGTCGCCGAAAGTTATCTTTTTGTTACACTTTTATGGGTTATAATGGGATTCGGAATGGCTGGAATTGGACTGTCTGTTATGCACGATGCCAATCACGGAGCTTATTCAAGACATGAATCTGTTAATAAATGGGTTGGGTACATTCTTTACTTTTTGGGAGGAAGTGATGTAAACTGGAGGATCCAACACAATATTTTACACCATACTTATACGAATGTAACCGGGATGGATGAAGATATTAATCCAGGGTCGGTAATGCGTTTCTCTCCCCATGAAAAAAGGAGATTTATGCATCGGTACCAACATTTGTATGCATGGTTTTTATATGGACTGATGACTTTGGTGTGGTTTGTTTCAAAAGACTATAAGCAAGCTGTTCGTTACAAAAAAATGGGTTTATTTGCTACTCAAAAAATTACTTTTGAAAGGCACCTTGTCAATCTTATTATCGGCAAGATACTTTATGGGTTTATTTTATTGGGTTTACCTATAATATTATCTCCTGTAGCCTGGTGGTATTCCATTATTGGATTCTTAATTATGCAATATATAGCAGGATTAATTTTAGGCTGTATTTTTCAACCGGCTCATGTCGTTCCGACCTCAGATTATCCAATGCCTGACGATTCAGGAAACATCAAAGCAGATTGGGCAGTAAATCAATTGTACAATACAGCTAATTATGCCCCAAAATCGTATTTGTTTTCTTGGTACGTTGGAGGATTAAACTTCCAGGTAGAACACCACCTCTTTCCAAATATTTGTCATGTACACTATAAAAACATTGCGCAAATAGTTAAGAAGACGGCCGAGGAATATCACTTGCCTTATCATTCGTATAAAACATTCTTCAGGGCTTTGTACGAGCATGCTAAAATGCTTAAAGCACTAGGACAAAATGATGTTGCCCCTGCGTTGCACTAATTAATGACTCTGGAAAGTTATCTGGAATTTTGTTTATCCCTTCCCCATTCACAAGAGGGCTTTCCTTTTGACAAAAACACTTTAGTGTTAAAGGTGGGTGGAAAAATGTTCGCACTTTTTGATGCAGAACTATTTGATTTCATTAACCTCAAATGTGATCCGCAAGAGGCTGTAGAGCTTAGAGAACAATACATGGGCATTTCAGAAGGGTACCACATGAATAAGAAACATTGGATCACTGTTCAACTCCATGGTGACGTTGAAGATGCGTTAATTTTAGAACTCACAAAAAAGTCTTATCATTTAGTGTTTCAAACATTGAGTAAAAAAGTACGTGATGAGTTTGCGTTGCGATAAATACATTTGGTCTGTAAGACTAACCAAAACTCGAAGTCAGGCATCAGAAGCGCTGACAAAGGGTAGAATTAAAGTAAATGGGCTACAAGTAAAGCCTTCAAAAGAAATAAAACAAGGAGACACCATTCAAATTTCACGAAATACTGCTTTATTTAGTTACCAGGTCAAACAGTTATTAGACAAACGCGTTGGCGCCCAATTGGTTAAAGATTACTTAATAGACCTTACACCCTCAGAAGAAATAGAAAAATACAAAACCTACCTATTGGCTCAACAAACTTACAGACAAAATGGAAGTGGGAAACCAACGAAAAAAGATCGTCGAGAATTGGATGAATTCCTTACCGACTGGGAATAATTAAATTGGCATTGTAACTATTTTAATAAAAGAATGTCTTACTCGAGTAACATAAAATTATCTATCATGAAAAGGTTTGTTTTCTTACTTTTTAGTTCTGTAGCGAGCTTTGCAATTGCACAAGAAAATCCAAAATCAGATACCACAAAAATTAAACTGGGTAAAGGTCAATTGGAAATGATTCTGATTGATCATACCGGAACAAAATATGACACAATTGATGCCTCACCAACCGAAGAGGAAAAGAAAATATTCAAAGGCCATTGGTCAGGAATTGATGTTGGGATGAATACTTTAATTAATAATACCATAACTAACAATCCAAGCACTGATTTTAGTGACTATCCCTATTGGGAAAATAACATAACCAAATCCTATGTTTGGAACTTAAATTTATTTGAACATAAATTTAAAATCATTCAAAATTATGTGGGAATTACCACTGGATTTGGTTTTAATTTCAACGGGATTCGTTTCAATGATAACTATGTGCTTGTGTCAAATTCAGACACCCTCTATGCTGTTGCAGACACGCTAAATAATTACAGAAAAAATAAATTAACGGCCAATTATTTCACACTTCCTTTACTTCTGGAAATTTGTTCCAGCAATGATGATATGAAAACATTTTATTTGGCTGCAGGGGTTGTTGGAGGGTTGAGGTTGTCATCTAAAGCTGTGAGGGTTTATGAAGTAGATGGTAAAAAACATAAAGAAGTAAGCAAAGGAACATACGGACTAAATCCATTTAAATTAGATGCTGCACTAAGAATTGGATATGGTACTTGGGGCATTTTTGCAAATTATAGCTTATTACCTTTGTTTACTGATGGGATTACAACAGAAGTTTATCCTTTAACTTTTGGCGTTACTTGTAATTTCTAGGGTCTATTTCTCAAGTTTAATTCCTTCTTGGCAATAAACCTATTTAACTGCAACTTTCTGCGCGGGACATTCAATTATTAAAGGTAAAATCTACATTTAATTTTCTATGTGCGTAATTTCCAATTTACCAATTTTTAGAAAAAAGCTGGTCAATCTACCTTGATTTGGCTTCGCCATTTGAAAGTCAATGTCTTGTTTTGTTAAATAAGCCAATCCATTTGTAATGGGATGAATTGGGTTATTCATTGTAAATATTGGTGTGGTTTCAGATGACCTGTTGTTCTTTTGCGTATTATAAAGCTCTTTCTCTTTATTCTCCTGCGCTAAGCTAATTTCCGGTATAAAATTAACGGGAATAGTGTGCTGCATTTTTTCGGATATGGTATCTTCTTGAGTTACATGCTCCGTTACTACTAAAAACGCTTGGGCAGGATTCATGATTGAAGTTTCCTTATAATCATAATCCTTTGTTGCACTTTCTTCCGAAGCTACAGAAACATTATCTTTATTTGATTCCTGTATAATAGGCTTTTCATCAATGCTTAAAGGACTTTGTTCTTTTTTATTAATATTAACAACCTTCTTTTCAAATGAAAGCCTATTTTCATTTGTAGAATTATCCCAAAAAATAAATGCTACAATTGCTGCTGCTGCGATTCCTGAAACTGGATACCATAAATAATGAATTAGTCTCCTATTTTTTTTCAGTAAATATTTATCACTAAAGACTAAATTATCATTTGGGTTTAAATAAACTTTAGTATAAAGATTATAAGTAGACGTCCAATTCTTATTTTTTGATGCCCATTGATGTACTTCCCTTTTTTTATCCTCAGATAAAATGTTTTCTGCAGAAGCAATAAAAAATGGAATACAATTGTGCACATTGATTGAATCCTTGACAAAATCAACGTTTTTCATCAGTTGTTTTGTTTCTTCATCGAGCGTATCAATTGGGCTTAAATGCATCATTGCACTCGGTTCTACCACTAATTCAGGGTTTTCAGCAAGAAACAATTCTAACGCCATGGTCAATTCAGGCGAAAGTACTCCCTCAATATAATCCAGATAATAGGACTCGTAATTAGCTAAATCTATGGCCTTTTTTTCCACTTAAATTATTGTTTCTAATTCTTTTATATAAGCTTTTAACGCCTGTCTTGCCCTAAAGATATAAACCTTAACTTGTGATTCATTCAATGCAGTTATTTTAGCTATCTCTGCATAGTTATATCCTTCATAGTCTCTCAAAAGTACTACTGTTTTTTGTATTGTTGGTAATTTATCAAGGGCTTCATTTAATATGGCTTGAAGATCAAAAGAGACTGAGGTATTAGCAACTGAAACTGTTTCAATTCCTGAAAAATCAGTAGTTCTAGATTCTTGTTTGAAAAAATCCAAAATGAGATGATAAGCTGTAGTAAATAAATACGATTTTATTTTTTCAAATGATATATCCTTATGCTTCGCCCAAACTTTTGCAAAGGTCTCTTGCACAACATCCTTTGCTGACATTTCATTTTTTGTATGTTTAAAAGCAAAACGATAAATACCATCAGCGTATAAATCAACAGCCGTATTAAAATCTTTTTCCGTCATTTTGCCAATCTATGACATCGGAATAGCAGAAAAGTTACAACACTGATAGAAAAATACTTCAATTCTTAATTTCAATATTTGTTGATTTTCACATTAACGTTACTTCCAGATTTAAAGTGCACTCCGGTTTTCAGTTGAATACTTTTTCCTGCGGAAAGAGTAGTTTTAACACCTGTATCTACTATAAATTTTTTATCTGATATAATTGGTTCAGCATAAGATTCTCCCGCAGCATTCTCAGGCGCGATTAAAATGCTACCCTCTGCATTAAAATCTTGTTCGTACACTAAAAATCTGTTAAATATTGTGAGATTTTCTTCTTCATTCAGCCATTGGAATTTAACCAATTCTGCATGTCCTGAGTTAATGCCGCAACAATAACCACTTGGTAGTTTTGCCTGTTGCATTACGTTCTTTTGATAATATTTCATTAAAACATCATATACATTGATTGTTGAACTATCAATGGCATCAAAAGAACAATAGGGCGCATACATTAAAGATTTTAAAGCGTGGTAATTGTGGGGGCATTCCTTACAATAATTGTCTGAAATTGGATTATCCTCGCCATTCACCGCATTGAAAAACCCTCCTTTTCCATCGTATATATTTTGGGTGAACGTTCGGTGAAAATAAATTAAATCTCTTTGATTAAATCGCGTTATTGGGTTATTTTCCCATTGAATTATAGGATAACTCATAACGATGGCTCCGTGGCTAATATCTTCATAAAAGCTGGTGTATTTCTCAATTGACGGTGTTCCTTTACTTTTTTTAAACCGGATCTTCCTTTTTTTACGAACTTCTGTCCAGCCAAAGTGATACCACCAAATGGCATTTTTATCATTCAAAAGAAAAAGAGGTTCGTTATATTCTTTACGAACATGTCGATCATAAAATTGAACCTGTGAAAAAAATAAACTTTCGATTGTATTCGAATACGATGCATATTTATCTTCTCCTGAGAGCGAAAGAAATAAAACTGCTTTAGCAAATCCTATATGTTTATTAATGATTAATGACGAGCTCGAAAAAGGTTCTTCAAGAAATCCTAACTGGTCATTCCAATAACCATTTTGAATAAACCAATCCAATGTTTCTTCAATTTTTCCCTGTAACCATAGTGCATAGTCACCGAAAGTTTCAGCGCCAACATCCAATGAATAATTAATTGGGCTTGACAAAGGATGTATTTTTAATGATTGAAGCGCTTTATCTTTAATCTTTACCAAATGGACGAATTTAGAAAATGTACCAATAATATTTCCTTCTTCATAGGTTATATCCCCCCATCTGGGTTCATTACTAATTCCGGCAAGGTCATGTCTGTTTTCTAATATGCAGGCACTTTGATTGATAAACTTAAATAAGTAATCTTTGTCTTGTGTAGTTTCATACATGGTAAGATAACCATCTAACACATAGGCCATTCCATCTCCAAAAACTGTATGATCTTTTTCAGTAGAAATTGTGCATGGCTTATAATTTTTTACCAATTGCTGGGTGTAACGGTCATAATCTTCTTTAAGAGGCAATTGTCCAAATTGCTGACCAAATGTTAATAGTGAATGAAAACAAAAAACACAAGAGCTAAAAAAAGATGTTCTCATAATGATATTACTCCTTTTGCAACTGTAACTTCAATTGATCTATCTCCTTTTGCTGTTCAATAAGGTATAAAGTTAATTCTTCTATTTTTTCTAACAGTAAACTGTTCATTTCACTTAGATTAATCCCATTTTTATCCATAGCAACAGCACTAGGAATATGAGGTAAATGCTTGTGAAGTTGTATGTAATTATTCAATTCATTCAAAGGCATTAAGGTGTAATCTTTCTCAAAGACATAATCTGGCCATAGGTCTGCATCTACAATAATCTCTCTTGCTCTTAATATACCATCGTTGCTTAGTTGCAGTAATTTTCTTTCCTTATTTTCAATAAGAAAAAGAATCGTATCTGGTTTTTCATCGGAATAGTTTAAAGTAAATATTGCTTTTTTATTGACCGGTTCATTGCCTAAAACCAGTGCATTTGAAAAGGTAATGCCACGAACATCTAAAGCAACTTTCGGTGTAGATGTTTGAATTCCTACAAAGCCATTTTTGGGAAAAACGTTGTTTTGTGCAAAAAGAGGAACACTATGTACAAAACAAATAAAAAGTACAAGAAACCTGAGCATATGTATTAAAATTAAACACTTATTTATTCTCTTATTGCCTTTATTCCAGGAAGATCTATTCCCTCCAAATATTCGAGCATAGCACCCCCACCTGTTGACACATAGGATACGCGGTCTGCCAAATTAAACAAATTTATTGCGGCAACAGAATCTCCACCACCGATTAAGGAAAATGCCCCTTTATCTGTAGCCTCTACGATAGCTTCAGCAATTTTTAATGTACCTTGTCTAAAGTTTTCCATTTCGAACACTCCCATTGGACCATTCCAAAGAATTACCTTTGAATTAATAATAATTTGCTTACATTTTTCAGCGGTAATTATTCCCGTATCAAGCCCCATCCAACCAGTAGGAATTTGACGGATATTCACCGCTTGTGTGTTTGCCTCATTGGAAAAATTATCCGCAATTATTGTATCTTCAGGAATATATAAATCAACACCTTTTTCTGCTGCCAAAGCAATTATCTTGTTTGCTGTTTCTATAAAATCATCCTCAACTAAAGAGTTACCAATTTCTCCCCCTTGTGCTTTTACAAAAGTGTAAGCCATGCCACCCCCCACAATCAAATGGTCTACTTTCTCCAACAAACGCTCAATGATGGTAATTTTGGAAGACACTTTTGCACCTCCAACAATGGCGGTAACCGGATGTTCTTTACTATTCAGTACTTTATCAACACTAACTATTTCAGCATTCATAAGAAACCCAAACATTTTGGCATGTGGGAAAAATTGAGCTATTACAGTCGTACTGGCATGTGCACGATGGGCGGTGCCAAATGCATCATTCACATAAACATCCCCATGTTTTGATAATTTCTCTGCAAAATTTTTTTCCCCGTTTGTTTCTTCCTTATAAAACCGAACATTTTCTAATAATAAGACCTCTCCAGGTTTTAAGTTTTTACTTTTTATAAATGACTCATCACTTATACAGTCACCAGAAAACTGCACGTTTACAGCTAATTTTTCTTCGATTTTGTAAATAATGTGGCTGAGCGAAAACTTTGCTTCAGGACCATCTTTTGGTCTTCCAAAATGTGAAAGTAAGACAACACTTCCTCCATGGTTTATTATGTGCTTGATCGTTGGAACTGCCGCAATAATTCTGGTGTCATCCGTTACTTTATAGGTATCCTTATCAATAGGAACGTTAAAGTCTACCCTAACAATGGCTCTTTTTCCTTGAAAATTATAGGTGTCTAAATTTTGCATATTGTTCAATTGGCGAACAAAGTTAGCTGTTGAAGTCAAACAAAAAGAACATACAAGCTTATTTTATTCCAATTTATAAAAATATTTTTATCAAAAATCTCTACCCAAAGTAATGCTACCCTTCAATAATCGATTCGAATATATTCCATTATATTTGTTTCTTCTTGGAAATTCGAAACACAGCAAATGAACAAAAACAAAGCGTTAATTGAAAAAAGGATTGCCTCTATGATTGGTGGTGGTCAGGATAGAATAGACAAACAACATCAACAAGGAAAATTAACCGCAAGAGAACGTTTAACATTATTACTCGATGAGGATTCATTTCATGAATTGGGGCAGTTTGTTGAACACCGAGCAACTACTTTTGGACTGGATAAACAGCATTATGCAGGAGACGGAGTAGTAACAGGATTTGGCACCATCCATGGAAGGTTGGTATATGTATTTTCTCAAGATTTTACCGTACTAGGGGGCTCTCTTTCAGAAACTCATGCCGCTAAAATTTGCAGAGTTATGGATTTGGCCATGAAGAATGGCGCTCCTGTTATAGGATTAAACGATTCAGGGGGCGCTCGTATTCAAGAAGGCGTGGTGTCGCTAGCGGGTTATGCAGATATTTTTTACAGAAATACGCGCGCATCAGGTGTTATCCCTCAAATTTCAGTAATCATGGGCCCTTGTGCAGGTGGAGCTGTATACTCACCTGCGTTAACTGATTTTATTTTCATGGTCGAGGAGACTTCCTATATGTTTGTTACAGGGCCAAATGTGGTTAAAACTGTTACGCATGAAGAGGTTTCTTCAGAGGAATTGGGTGGGGCAAAAACGCACGCTGAAAAATCCGGGGTTAATCATTTTACCGCATCGAATGATGTAGAATGCTTGAAGATGGTAAGAGATTTTTTAACCTATTTACCACAAAATGCAAATGAATTGCCACCACAGCCGAGTTTGTTTGAATTCAGCGAACAGAAACTAGAAAGTATTCAACACATTATTCCTGATAACGCAAATGTTCCTTATGATATTCGAAAAGTAGTAGAATGCGTAATAGATGACCACAGTTTTAGGGAGGTTCATGCTGATTTTGCTAAAAATATTGTGGTGGCATTTGCTCGATTGGAAGGAAAAACAATAGGGGTTATTGCCAATCAACCTGCATCTTTAGCAGGTGTTTTAGATATAGACAGTTCAAGAAAAGGCGCTCGATTTGTTCGCTTTTGTGATGCTTTTAATATTCCACTATTGGTTTTTGAAGATGTTCCGGGATTTTTACCTGGTACTGATCAGGAATGGCGAGGTATTATCACCCATGGGGCAAAATTGCTTTATGCTTTTTCTGAAGCTACAGTTCCAAGAATCACGGTAATTACAAGAAAAGCATATGGTGGAGCATTTGATGTGATGAATTCTAAAAACATCGGTGCTGATTTAAATTATGCATGGCCTTCCGCTGAAATCGCGGTAATGGGGGCAAAGGGTGCCGCAGAAATTATATTTAAAAAAGAAATTGCTCAAGCAGAAAATTCAGAAGAAAAATGGAAGGAAAAAGAAGCCCAATATGCTGATCTTTTTGCCAACCCTTACCGTGCTGCTGAAAGAGGAATTATAGATGATGTTATCCTACCTCAAGAAACAAGAAATAAAGTAATTGCTGGATTCAAAATGTTGGAAAAAAAGGCAGAAGTATTACCCATAAAGAAGCATGGTAATATCCCCTTGTAAAGGTTTTTTTTAATCCCATTTGTCCTTTAGAATAATTGTAAATAGTCATTCTCCCTTTCTAGATTGAGAAATTTAAGCTAAATTGCAGCAAAACCATTAATCTATGATAAATTTTTATTCAGCGAGTACGCGCATTGTTAACACAAGGAGAGGGGTTCAGGAATGTTTAGAATCAGCCATGGGGAACTCCTACAAAGAAAGTAACTTATTAATTTTCCACGCTTCAATAGGTCATGACTTCAAAGAGCTTGTTGAAGAAGCAAGAACATTGGTTCCGAAAGCAACCGTTTTAGCAACATCTTGTTGCGGGGTTGTGGGCAGAGAAGGGGTAAGTGAATCTATGAAAGATATGGCGCTTATGGCTATACAGGGTCATGAATTTGCTGTTGCATCTTGTGATAATTTTTATGGACACAATTCTTATGAAAAATGTTTGGAAATGGCCAAACAAATAAAAGCCGAACAACCGGGAATAAATATGTTATATTTTCTAGGTTCGGGAATTGATATTGCTAATGACCGATGCATTGATGCTTTTGAGGAAATATTTGGCCAAGAGGTTACGATTTTTGGGGCGACATCTTCTGATAATATGAAAGGTTTTGTGAGCTACCAGGCAATGAATGAAAATGTTTATGAACACGGCGCTTATGTTGTTGGTTTCGCTGATCCAACGTTAAAAGTAGAAACACAAGCCACCCATGGATTCGTTGCGGTTGGTGAACCACTTACCGTAACAAAATCTGAAGGACATATTATCAAAGAATTCAATGGAAAACCTGCTTGGTCTGAATATTTAAATAGACTTGGTTTAAATGGAGATGCCACATGTGGTGACACCATTCCAATTGGTGCTTTAGGTGAAAAACTCAATGAGGATCTTGCAAAAGAATACGGAAACCATCATTTACTAAGGGTGGTTACCAAACATGTTGGGGAAGATATGTACTATGCCACCGAAATTAAAGAAGGAACAGATTTATGGTTAACTACCAGAGATGAAGACTTGATTTTCCGTGAAATGGATCGTTTAGTTCAAGATGTAAAAACAAGAATGGGAAATAGAGATGCCGTTGCTGTGTTTCATGCAGACTGTTTAGCAAGGGGAAGATTTTTATTTAATCGAATCGTTAAAGAAGAGCTTGTAGGTGCTATGCAGTTTCCCTTTTACGTTAATGGAGAATGTCCGCCATGGTTAGGTATGTATGGATTTGGTGAATTTGCGAGATTAGGCGGTAAAAATAACTATCACAACTATACTACTGCTTTATATGTTATTTACAGGTAGGGTTTCACTTATTCGTGATCAGCCTATTAAGTGATGAAAGAACAAATGAATTACGAGGAACTTTACGCGCAGTATGTCGAGTTACAACTGCGCGTTACTCGTTTTTCCGCTATAGAACAAGAATTAATCAACACTAGGGATCAACTCGATCAAGAATTAGAATTATACAAAAGGTTAAATCGATTCAACCAGTATGCGCTTCGCTGCAATAATGTTGAAGATTTGCTTCAAACCACCGCAGAATCATTGATTGATGTTTTTGAAACAGAAATAGGTTTAGTCATTTATTATGATGATCTAGAAAAAACAAATGATGTTCTGTTTTTTGAAGGTTGTAATCCAGATCATGCGAAGCAGATAGCCCGAGAAATAAAATCATTCTTAGCTTCAGAAATCGCCTATTTAAAAGTTGGAGTGCTGAAAATAGAGCCCAAAAGCCTTGATGGGATTATTCATAGTTGTTTGATAAGTAAAAAAATAAAAGTTGGGGAGCAAAACGAAGTTGTTTTTGCTTCAGTTGTTTTAAAAGAAAAATCCAGACTTTACGCCCCGATTAATGAGCGACATATAACTTTATTTTCTGTTTTCGCTCAACAAGTAAATGCTTTCCTAACTAATATTTTGGTTTTAAAAGAAAACCAGGAACAAATGGTACAAATTGCTCAATCTCAACTTGAATTGAAAAAACTCTCAATGATTGCAACCAAAACTAAAAGTGGGGTAATCATAGCTGATAATCAAGGGAGAATCGAATGGGTCAATGAATCTTTTGAAAAAACAACTGGATATAAATTAAGTGAAGTAAAAGGCCAAAAACCCAAGGATTTTCTTCAAAATGAATCACTTACAAATGAAAATGCAAGATTGAAATTGGCAGAGGCCCTGGCAAAAAAAGAAAATGTAGAAGTTACCATTTTAAATATTGCTAAAAATGGCAATCCGTATTATAACCAATTAGAGATTGCTCCAATTTTCGATGCAGATGGTACACACGTCAATTTTATTGCACTTCAAAAAGATATTACTCAAGAAGAAAACTATAAAAATGAATTAATTAAATCAAACTCACGATTCGAATTGATCACTTCAAATTCAGGCATTGGAATTTGGGACTGGAATCCACATACCAATCGATCCGTTTGGAATGATGTAATGATAGATATGTTTCAAATCCCTTTTAAAAATGATATAGATTATTCCTCAGTATTTCTAAAATCTATTCATCCAGATGATCGGGAAAGATGTATTTATGAAGCAAATATGGTAATGTCTGGAGAAAAAGAAATGATACAACATGAATACAGAATTTTATTGCCTTTTTCTCAAGAAATACGTTATATACAAAGCCTTGTGGTTTCAGAAAAAGATATATCCGGCAATGTTGAAAGAGTTGTGGGGTCTGTAGTAGATATAACTGACACGCGCTTATTTGAGGAGACTTTAATTGAAAAAAACTCAGAACTTCAAAAAATAAATAAAGAACTAGACCAATTCGTTTACAGCGTTTCTCATGATTTAAGATCTCCACTCATGTCCATTAAGGGCTTGGTATCCATTATGGAGTCCTCTTTCAATAATGAACTACTTTTGAAACAATATCTGAACCTTATTGAAAAAAGTGTTGGAAGGTTGGATGAAACGATTTTAGAAATATTGGATTATTCGAAAAACTCCAGAATTGATATCAAATATGAAGCATTTGATATTCATGACTTGGTTATGGATATTTTTCAAGACAATTCTCATCTTGCTGATGTTAAAGTAGATTTTCAATTAAATATCAAAGGCTCATCAGTAGTTAATTCAGATAAAATGAGGATATCCACTTTACTTAAAAACTTCATTTCTAACGCAGTAAAATATCGAAATAAATCATTAACCAACCCCTTAGTAAGTGTTGAAATTGAAAACGCCAAAGATCAATTATGTATAAAAGTAATGGACAATGGTGAAGGAATTTCGGAAGAAAATCAACTTAAGGTGTTTGATATGTTTTACAGAGCATCTAGCAGCAGTTCTGGTACTGGTCTTGGCTTGTATATCTGTAAAGAGATGATTGAAAAAATGGGGGGACAAATTAATTTAGTTTCTGAATTGAAAAAGGGTACAACAATTCATATAACTTTGCCGGGAAAATTAAGGAATACATGAAACGATTTTTGCTAATTGATGATGATGATATCATTTGTATTGTACATCCTGCGATAATTCGTCAAGCGATTCCGGATTCTCAAGTAGAAATAATTAAATCGAGTAAAGAAGCCCTTCAATTCATTAAAGACATGCAGATAGAAGGATATCCTTCACCAGATGCTATATTTTTAGACATCAATATGCCGGAAATAAATGGTTTTGATATGTTAAAATTGCTTTCTCCTGAGGATTTAAGTTACTTGAAAGACACTAAAATTTTTATGTTGTCTTCCTCTATTGACCATCGTGATATGGAGAAAGTGGAAGAAAATCCAATAATCAACGGTTTTATTGGAAAACCATTAACCGTAAAGTTCTTAGAAGAAAATTTTATTTAGTTCAGGGCTATAAATTATACTTTTTAACTTAATTGACTAAAATCAAATTAAATTCAACGGATTCAAAAATTCAAATATATTTCTGTATTTGATAAAGTAAATAATTTGAGTTACCTTTTTTTTATTTTAACCAATGTAATTTATATTTGGTGCCAGTTTAATAAGAATCAACCTTCATCTATTATGAAGAATTATTTAAAAGTAATCCTCCTGATAACTTTGTTGACAACAACTTTCTGTTCCTTTTCTCAAAATTATATCTATAACAACTTACTCATTCTAAATACTGATAATCAATCCTTTAAATACAGATTGGAAGCTAAAAATTTAGAAAATGTTATTCGTTCTATTAACCCCGATTCTCTTAAGGAAAATGAGGAACAAAAAAAACTAAGAAGGGCCGCCCAATTTGATTTAGATTGCAACAATTCAGGTATTGGGCTGTCACTATCCAAACCTTTCGTTGCTCAAGATTTAGTAACAGACAAACCCTGGCTGGGTGTGGATATTTTAGCTGATGTAATCAATATAAAATTTGGAACCGGTAAATGTTTCATTCCTGCAAAAGAATTCATTCCAAATAGAGAAATGTACGTTTCTCAAGCTAGTATTGGGTTATTATATCCTATAAATTTTTTAAATTTTGGAAACCAATACAGTTATGTTTCTGTGTTTCGTGGTCATCCCGTACTTGGCGGAGATATTGGCTTGTATGGGTTTAGAAATACATACGCTTACGACTCGAAACCGACTGAACGTATAGTTTATTTGGGTGTGAATCCTGGTTACAGGTTGAGATTGCCTTTTGTTTCCATAGATTTCAATTTAAACCTTTATGTTGGAATGAAAATCGGATCCGAACCTGATAATTTGCGCTCATTAGGGTGTAATCCTTCTGTTACATTAAGATTAGACGCTTTAAAATGGCGCTATGATCCTGATTTAGTAACCGTAAACGGTACACATAGTAGCATTCAAAATTTACAAAAAGGTGAAACCAAAGTTGTTGATAGCCAGTTTGATTATAATTCAGGAACCATAACCAATAAGATTGAAACAGAATATACTTATGACGTTTCTGTTAAGCAGATGAATTTTGGCATTCAAGATATTAAAGAACATATAGGAATTGGACCAAAATTTAGCTTTATGAATATGAAACGCACACCTTATGTTCCTCAAAGTTATTTATTCGGTATAGTGGCAGAAGGTAGGGGTTCCATGGCCGATTTAGGTTTCACGTTGGAAGGTGGAAAAATTGGTCATGGAGGAAAGCTTGAAACAAAATCTGAAAATGATGGGACATTCCGTCGCAAACTCGTTAAAACATATAAAGATGGAATGGGAACGGTTAACACGGTCAATTTATATATGCACATTGGATTAGATGTATCTCCTGTTTTTTTAGGATTAATGGGATATTCTATGGATAAAGGAAATGCAACTTCGTTTTTCACGGTAACGGCAGGCTTTATCACTGGTGCTCATGTTGCTTTTGGACAATCATTTTTAGATCCCTCAGACCAAACTTTTTATACTAACCAGGTTGCTAACAATCAAAAAGGTACAAAAGAAAAGTTTTTAGACCCCTCAAAGGTAGGCCCTGGATTTCTGGGGGGCTATTATTTTTCTTTTCAAGTTGGGGCAATGGCTGTTAAAATAACCAATTACCGATATTATGGCGCCCCTTTTGCCAGCAACACCTTAATAAGCCTTGCTTACAGAATACCATTAGATTCAAGATGGCGCTATTTGGGAATAAAAACCTTTTTTGAATAATTTCCTTGTACTTATTTAAAAGTAAGATCAGATATTATCAAAAAAATCATTTCCCTTATCATCAGTTATGATAAATGCGGGGAAATTTTTAACAGTAATTTTTCGAACGGCCTCCATTCCTAATTCTTCAAAATCGACCAACTCAACGGCGGTAATATTTTCTTTAGCTAGAATTGCAGCCGGACCGCCTATCGAACCAAGATAGAAACCTCCGTATTTCTTACACGCATTTTTAACTTCAGGTGATCTATTTCCTTTAGCTAACATTATCATACTTCCTCCATGGCTTTGAAATAAATCAACATAGGAGTCCATTCTTCCAGCTGTTGTAGGTCCAAAACTTCCTGAAGGCATTCCTTCTGGTGTTTTTGCAGGTCCTGCATAATAAATGGGGTGATTTTTAAAATATTCCGGCATTGGTTTACCTGAATCTAACATTTCTTTAATTTTTGCATGAGCTATATCTCTAGCCACTATTAAAGTTCCATTGAGCTTGAGCCTAGTTTTAATTGGATATTGTGACAATTCAGCCAAAACTTCAGACATCGGTCTGTCTAAGTTAACTTCAACAGGCGCTTCAAGATGTGGAGGTGTTTCAGGTAATAGTCTTCTTGGATCTTTTTCAAGTTGTTCAATGAACAATCCATCTTTGGTAATTTTTGCTTTAATATTTCTATCCGCAGAACATGACACACCTAAACCAACTGGACAACTAGCTGCATGTCTTGGCAGCCTGATGACGCGTACATCATGAGTAAAATATTTTCCGCCAAACTGGGCACCTATATGACTTTCCTGACAAATTAAATGGACACGTTTTTCCCACTCTAGGTCCCGGAATGCTTGTCCAGCCATGTTGCCCTCTGTCGGCAATTCATCAAAATAACCTGCGGATGCTTTTTTTACAGCTGCTAAATTGGCCTCTGCGGATGTTCCTCCAATAACCAATGCTAAATGATAAGGAGGACAAGCTGATGTTCCTAAATCCTTTATTTTTTCTCGAATAAATTCTTCTAAAGATTTTTCATTCAATAGTGATTTGGTTTTTTGATATAGGAAGGTTTTATTTGCCGACCCCCCCCCTTTTGCAAGAAAAAGAAACTCATAACTAGTCCCCTTTTTTGAATAAACATCAATTTGTGCCGGTAAATTTGATCCTGAATTTTTCTCCTCAAACATGGATAATGGAACAATTTGAGAATACCTCAAGTTTCTTTCCTGGTAAGTATTATAAATACCCTTAGATAAATATTCAGCATCATCAACTCCCGTGTATACATTTTCGCCTTTTTTAGCAAAAACGATCGCGGTTCCAGTATCCTGACACGATGGCAATTGACCCTCAGCAGCTACAACTGCGTTTTGCAACAAATTATATGCGACAAATCTGTCATTATCGGTAGCTTCAGGGTCTTGTAAAATACTATTTAACATTTGTAAATGAGATGTTCTTAAATAGAACGAAACATCTGTCATTGCCTCTTGCGCAATAAGTTCAAGTGCTTTAGGATCAATATGAAGAACTTCTCTTCCCCCATAGTTTTGTATACTGATAAATTCAGAACTTATTTTTCTATAAGTTGTTTTGTCCTCTCGAAGAAGGTAAGGATCCTGGTAAAAAAATGACGCCATAGCTATCTTTTGAAAAATGTAAAATTATAAAATGACTGGTAAGAAATTCTAATTAAATATAAATAACTTATTCTTTTCTTCTATGATTAAGTCAACCCCCGCTTTTCTTCAATCAATTAGTATAACTAAAACAAAAAAGGATGTTTATACCAAAGTTAAACATTGATAATTTTCGTTTTCTGTAGTTTTATTATCACAAACCTAGAACACATTTTTAGCTATTTTTGTTTAAAGTTTAAACATTTATAAATGCAAGAAAACCAGCATTCCACAAATCATAAATACTGCGAAAATTTTTTTCATAGAACAAGATTAAAAACTCAAGAAGTTAAGATTGGTAGTAAAACAATAGGTGGTGAAAATCCTATTCTTATTCAATCGATGACTACTACAGACACTATGGATACAACCTCCACAGTTGAACAGTCCATTAGAATGATTGAAGCTGGTTGTGAATTAGTCCGCGTAACAGCCCCTAGTAAGTCAGAAGCTGAAAACTTAAAAAATATCAAAAACGACCTTTTAAAAGCCGGTTACAACACACCAATAGTTGCTGATATACATTTTACTCCGAATGCTGCCGAGATAGCCGCTAAACTTGTTGAAAAAGTTAGAGTTAATCCTGGAAATTACGCAGATAAAAAGAAATTTGAAGTAATTGATTATACAGATGAAACTTATCAAGAAGAATTAATTCGCATTGAAAATAAATTTACCCCGTTGGTTCAAATTTGTAAGGAACACCATACAGCCATGCGAATTGGGACCAACCATGGTTCTTTATCAGATCGAATTCTTAGTCGCTATGGCGACACTCCCGAGGGAATGGTTGAATCTGCGCTAGAATTTATTAAAATCTGCGAAAAAAACAACTTTTACAATTTAGTCATTTCAATGAAGGCAAGTAATACCATAGTAATGGTACAAGCCTACAGATTATTAGTGGCAAAAATGTTGGATCGCGGCGTAGTATATCCTTTACATTTAGGTGTTACTGAAGCCGGAGATGGAGAGGACGGCAGAATTAAATCGGCGGTTGGCATTGGTGCTTTATTAGAGGATGGAATAGGTGATACAATCCGTGTTTCATTAACCGAAGAACCTGAATACGAAATGCCCGTTGCGATTAAAATCGCAAACAAATATCGATCAAATAAAAATGATTTAGCATTTTCACCTTTTACGAATAAACTGACTTACAATCCATTCCAATATGAAAAAAGAATTACCAAGTCAATTGAAAATATTGGCGGTAAAAATGTTCCGATAGTTATAAATGATTTATCTAAAAAGCAAAAAATAACTGCCGCAAATCTCTTCAGTTCAGGTTATATATATTCAATTCAACTTGATAAATGGAATATACTAGATCAAGCTGCCGATTATATTTATATTGGCAATAATACCATTGATTTCGAAATTCCAGGAACACTGAGAATTCTTTGCAATTATGAAAACTGGAAAGAAAACAACAGAAACAAAACCAATCATTTTCCTTTAATTACAAATATTGAAGATTTATTTGAAATTAACAGTGACCAAACTTGTTTTATTAATATAATCCCTGAATCCAACTATGATTGGGACATGCTTATAAAATATGAAAAAGCAATTTTTATTTTGGACAGCTCGTTTGATAATACCACCCATATTTTTCGCAATTTTCACAATATATTTAGCGAAAATAATATTAGCAATCCTGTTGTCCTAAAAAGAAAAAGTTCTGAAGCCGACGCTGAAACATTTCAATTACATGCATCCAGTGAAATAGGATCGCTGTTTATTGATGGTTTTGGAGATGGTATATGGCTTGATTCTCAGCAGCCAAACTCAATTATTAATTCAACTTCCTTCGGAATATTGCAGGCTACAAGAACTAGAATTTCAAAAACTGAGTATATATCCTGTCCTTCTTGTGGTAGGACTTTATTCGATTTACAAGAAACAACAGCAAAAATAAGGGCTGTAACTTCTCATTTGAAAGGAATAAAAATAGGAATAATGGGATGCATTGTCAATGGGCCTGGTGAAATGGCAGATGCTGATTATGGTTACGTTGGTACCGGTCCAGGAAAAATAAATTTATATAAAGAAAAAACCGTGGTAAAACGTAATATACCTGAAAATGAGGCTGTTAACTCGCTTGTAGAACTAATTAAAGAAAACGGAGACTGGACAGAGCCATTAAACTATAATGTCTAAGTTTCACGTGAAACCTTAACGTGTTAAATGTATCAATAATACAGAAATATCACTTGGTGAAACACCGCTTATTCTACTTGCTTGACCTAAAGTAACCGGACGAACTTTTAATAATTTTTCCTTTGCCTCGGAGCTTAGACTAACAATTTCAGTATAATCAAAAGAATCTGGAATCTTTAAATCTTCCATTCTTTTTGCTTTATCAGCTATATCCTGTTCCCGACCTATATAACCCTCGTATTTTAATTGAATTTCTGCCTGTTCAACAACTTCCACATCATTATTTGCCAAGTCCATCAATTGTTGTAGACCCTTATCCAAATTCTTAACAATATCCAAAATACCCAACTGTGGACGGAGAACCAAAGAATTTAATTTTACTTGCTGGAAAATTGGTGTACTACCTAATTTAGATAAAGTTGCATTAATTTGTTCAGGCTTAACACTCTTTTGTTTGAGAAAAGACAAAATGTTCTGAGTGGCTCTTACTTTCTCGTTCAAGATGGCTAGCCTATCCTCATCAGCAAGACCGATTTCATAACCAAGAGGCGTTAACCTTAAATCTGCATTATCTTGTCGAAGCAAAATTCTAAATTCAGCACGACTTGTAAACATCCTATAAGGCTCCTTAGTTCCTTTCGTTATAAGATCATCAATTAAAACACCTATATAAGCTTCATCCCTCCGGAGTATAAATTCCCCCAACCCATTAACATGTCGGTGCGCATTAATGCCTGCAATCAAACCCTGACATGCAGCCTCTTCATATCCGGTAGTACCATTAATTTGTCCAGCAAAAAACAACCCTGAAACTAATTTAGTTTCCAAAGTATGCTTTAATTGCGTTGGGGGAAAATAATCATATTCAATTGCATAACCTGGCCGGAACATTTTAACATTCTCCAAACCTTTAATCGTTCTTAATGCAGATAATTGAATTTCTTCAGGTAAGGATGAACTGAATCCATTCAAATATATTTCTACCGTTTTCCATCCTTCAGGCTCTATAAAAAGCTGATGCCTATCACGATCTGAAAAGCGAGAAATTTTATCCTCAATACTTGGACAATATCGCGGCCCAGTACTTTTAATAGCCCCATTGAACATCGGCGACCTATCAAAACCAGATCTTAATATATCATGGGTCTCTTCATTTGTATAAGTAATAAAACAGGGCAATTGATTAACCAATTTTGATAAACGCTTAAAACTAAAAAGAGACTCCGTAATATCGCCTTCTTGAATTTCAGTTCTTAAGTAATCAATACTTCGACCGTCCAAACGAGGAGGGGTACCCGTTTTCATACGGCCAGACTCAAAGCCCAACTCAATTAAATCCTCTGTAACACCAACAGCAGATTTTTCACCAATTCGACCACCACCAAATTGTTTTTCACCTAAATGAATAAGGCCATTCAGAAAAGTACCATTTGTTAAAATAACTGATTTGCAAAACACATCAATGCCCATCGACGTCCTTACACCCTTTACCTCTCCAGAATCAACAATTAAACCAACACACATGTCCTGCCAAAAATCCACATTTTCATTACTTTCCAGTAACAAACGCCAATGTTCAGCAAACAACATTCTATCATTTTGAGTTCTTGGAGACCACATTGCTGGTCCTTTCGACTTATTTAACATCCTAAATTGTAATGCGCTCGAATCACTCACTAAACCTGAACCACCACCTAAAGCATCAATTTCCCTAACTATTTGACCCTTGGCAACACCACCCATTGCAGGATTACAACTCATTTGTGCAATTGTTGACATATTCATGGTCATCAAAAGGGTTTTACTACCCATCTTTGCGGCAGAAAAAGCAGCCTCACAACCGGCATGACCACCACCAACAACAATTATATCATAAAAACTAAGCATTCCAAAAAACTAGTTTCACGTGAAACATTAAACAAAAGTAAACATCATGTTTCACGTGAAACAAAAACAGAAAGATAAAAATCTTCTTTACTTTTCATAAGAAGGGACTCGTCCTGCGTTTTATCCTTATAACCGCACAAGTGTAAAACACCATGAACAATCACCCGTAAAAGCTCATTCAAAAAAGAAACATTATAACTAATAGCATTATCCGCAACACGGTCTACCGATATATAGACATCTCCAATTATAAAATCAGATTCATTATAATCGAACGTTATAACATCAGTATAATAATCATGTTCCAGATAGGTATTATTCACACGTAACAAATAATCATCCGAACAAAAAATAAAATTGAGTGAAGACAATTTAAAACCCTCCTTTTCAATAAGATTTAACAACCATATATCAATTCCCGTTGTGTCAAGATCGAAAACTTTAATTTCTAAGAAATTATAGGATATCATTACTTTTTAAAGTAGATGTCAACGTGGCTTCCGCCAGATGAAAAAAGAACTTCATCAGCCAAACTTCGCATAAGAAAAACCCCGCGGCCATTTTCTTTTAGTAGATTTTCAGGTGAAGTTGGATCGGGTAAATTCGCGAAATCAAAACCACTACCTTGATCTTTCACAGAATAACAAAATTCATCAGTCGCATTTGCTACCGACACAGAAACCTCTAATAAACTCGAGTGTTTATTCCCATGTTGTATTGCGTTATTTACTGCCTCAGTAACAGCAATTAATACATTACCATAATAATCATCGTTAACACCCAAATCCTTACACGTATCCGTAATAAACGCTTCTACTTTATTGATTTCATCAAAACTAGAGCTTATATTAACTTGATTTTTAATGACAAAGCCTTCCTTCATAATTATTTATAATTCTGAACTAAAAACCCTTATTAAAATACTCATTTGCCTTGTCTTTATAGTATTTATTGTAAGAAGGGTCGATTGTTCTTAGTAATTCAATTTGCTTTAATTTCATTTTGTTATACTCATCAAATCGTATTTTGTTTCCATTTTGTGCATTTTTACCCGAGGTTGATTCTCTTTTTTCCTCATAACCCCTCTCCAATAAAGCTTTTTCGCTCTCTAATAACCTGGTCATAATATTCTTTTGACGCGTAATCATATCGTTAGAAAACTTCTTATTAATCAAATCCCTTTCCTGTTTTTCCAACTCTTTTATTAATTCATTTAATTGATTTCCTTGACCTTGTCCCTCTTTATTTAACTCATTGCGCAATTGTTCTAAACGCTGCCGTATTGCTGTTTGTTCTGCTGCCATCTTCGCAATATTTTCATTTTTCAAGCCCGGTAAACCTTCGGACCCATCGCTTCCCGGTTTATCACCGGGTTTGTTTCCACCACTACCCTGGCCTTTTTGCATTTGTTCAAGTTGCTTCTTTAACATGTCTTTCATATCACCAGGCGACATTGACTGACCCGGCTTCGGTTTACCTTTACCACCTGGATTATTACAACTGCCACTTCCCTCCATCATACTTTGCATCTGTTGCTGCATACTCTGCAAACTTTCATTTAATAAAAGGGCGAGATTATTATAAGAGGTCATTACCAACTGTTGATGAGTCGCTAAATCCCTAATTAACCGATCATCGACATTATCTAAACTCAACAACAGATTATCATCAATTAATGCCAATTCATTATCGATGAAAGTTGCAATCTTGGGCTGTCTCTTTGCCAGCGACAATAAACTATCCTTAACGATTTTTGTGTCATCAACTATTCTCCTTTGTAACTTTCCATATTTTCGATAAGCAGGATCATTTTCATTAATTCTATTAAATTTTTTAATTAAATCCTCTTGATTAAAACTTAAAATCATTAATCCCTCCAAAATATTCCTTAAGGAATTTATATCTTCTTCTTGCTGTTGTTGGTTAGCTTGCTGTTGAGCTTGATCTAACATCTCAGAAAGCTTTTTCATTCCATTAGCCGCAGAATTTTGTTTAGGTGTGGCTTTAGCGGGTTTATTATTAGAAAGATTCTCTTCAGAGCTGTTTAAATCATCAGAAATTTGATTTTCTTGAGTGTCTAAATCACCTAAACTCATTGGTTTGTCTAATTCATCATTCAAGGATTTTAACTCCTTCAAATCATCCTTTAATTCATCAAACTTATTATTGATTTCTTCTTGTTTTTTCAATGCCTCCTCATTTGACACACTTTTATTCTCAACATCAGATTTTAATTCTTCTTGTTCTTTTGATAATTCTTCTAACTCCTTTTCAATATCATCAATTTTTTCATTAACCTGAAGTCTTTTTAACATTTCTAAACTCCGATCCAATTGTTTTTTCATGTCTTCAGAACTTCTTTCTATGTCTTTTAACTTTTCTTGAAGATTATCTTTTTGATTTTCTTGCATCAATTTTTCTAATTCATTGAGTAAATTTTTTAATTCGTCATCCATTAGCTCATTCAACAACTTTTCAATCAATTCTTGCTTTTCTAAAATAGATTTATCTATTTCTGATAATTGGTTCTTTTCCTCTTTACTTAATTGCATTTCTTGTTTCATTTGCTCTAAAGACTGAATGATATTCTGTTGTTCCTCTTTAAGCTGCTGTACCTTATTTAATTTATTCCAATCATTCGATTTTGAATTTAATGTTTCGGTCTTAAGTTTTTCTACCTTTTTTTGGAAATCATCTGTTTTACGTAATAAATCAGATAACTCCTTTTTAATATTTTCTTGTTCATTTGACCGCTTTTCATTTAACTCCTCAAGTGTAGGCAGCTTATAGGTAAATGTTTGGCTTTTTGTACTCTTTGAACCATTAACACCATCATTGTCAGACACCACAAAATAATATTCAATCCTGTCGTTTAATTTCACATTTTCACGTCTAAAATCAACAGCAAATTCAAAAGGCATATCAAAACCACCCACACTTTTAACTGACATCTTATTTTGTCTTTTCTTTCCATCTTCTGAAATCACATTGTAGATAAATGTCAAATTAGACAAACCATAATCATCACTAATCCTACCATTAAAATACCTGACACCTTCACCAATCGAATCACAAGTTTCCATTACTTGAATGGAAGGATGCGCATCCTTTATCACATCAATATTTATTAAATTACTATCTATTTTATATTGATAATTATTTACCAATTTCAACTTCATTGTTAATGGATCAACTAGTTTTTTAGTTATTCTAAAACCAGTCTGATTAAAGGTTTCTGACTTTCCATTTATGTTGACGGTAACATACTTTGTGTTCTTTGTGACCACATTCCATTCAACCGAGGTTCCTTCAGGAAGGGTCATATCACCAGCATTAGGTATTATTTCGTCTGGTTTCCCTAAATAACTAGGGTAATGAATATTTGCTTCAAACTTACCAATTGAACTTTTTCCAAAAACTGTTAACTGGTATGAATCACTCGTAATATCATTGGCTTCAAAATAGAAAGCACTTGATTTTTTTGGTTTTTTAATAACTCCAATAAATGTATTTTTTGATTTTTTTTCCATCAAGAATTTACCATTCTCAGAAACCATGTAAACATAATTAGGCAACTCATCACCATTTACTTCGACTTCTACCGGTAAATCAGTTCCTTCCTCTATTGTTAGTTCACTCGTTTTTAACAAAAACTTAAATGGTGGTGGTGCTTTATACTCTTTATCATAATTAAAAACGCGTTCTGTACCCTGCTTGAACAATGAAGGGGCAGCAATACCAATAACTATAAACACTACGAATATTGGAAGTAAATATTTTACATACTTACTATTAGATCTAAAATCTATAGCAGAGGCAAAAGGTATTATATTTAACTCATTGGATCTTTGCAACACACTTGCTCTTAACAGCTCTATGTTGCCTTCATTTGATTCAAGATTATCCTTCAATTGCAAAGTGTTTTTTAATCTATCAGATATATTCGGAAAAAATTCTCCAATAATATCAGCGGCTTGATACCGGTTAATCCTCTTTCCAAAAGAAAATAATTTCATTAGAGGAATTGCAAAATACCAAACAAAAATCGATAAATTGACAAATAGAAAGGAAAAGAAAAGAAAGGCCCTAACCCAAGTGCTGAATCTTCCAAAATATTCTAAAGTTGTCGTAACTAAAAAACTCAATAAAAGTACCCCTACGAACAACAAGAATCCTTTTAACATTAAGTTTTTATAGTACTTTCTAATAAAAGCATCTATTTGATCTATCAACTGATTAAATGAATTCATAGCTAAATACAGTATAACCTTCTAAGTTAATACTTATTCTAAAAGATCAAATAACAAAACAATTAAAGTAAGTTAAAAAGCAAGAAACTACTGCTACTTTATCCAATAAGGACATTCATTAATTTGTAATCCTATTATCTTTGCAAAAAGAAAATTTATGTCTGTTCAACCTGTTCGTGTGCGTTTTGCACCATCGCCAACCGGACCTCTTCACATGGGTGGTGTGCGCACAGCACTGTATAATTATTTGTTTGCAAAAAAAAATAACGGAACCTTTATCATTCGAATAGAAGATACCGATCAAACAAGATTTGTACCCGGTGCTCAAGATTACATATTAGAGTCACTAAAGTGGTGTGGGATTGAACCAACTGAAGGCCCTGGAATAGGAGGAGATTTTGGACCGTATGTTCAATCCGAGAGAAGAGAATTGTATAAACCATATGCCGAACAACTTATTAGGGAAAATAAAGCATACTATGCTTTTGATAGCGCTGAAGAATTAGAACAAGTTAGAGATCGTGCTAAACAAATGGGCATGCCTAATTGGCAATATAACCATGTTACCCGAACAAGCATGCGCAACTCATTAACTTTAGCGCAAGACCAAGTAGAAGAACTACTCAAAAAAGGCACTCCGTATGTCATTAGGATGAAAATGCCTAGAAACAGAGATGTTAGGTTTGAGGACATAATTAGAGGTTGGGTAGTAGTAAACACGAATAATCTAGACGATAAAGTGCTTTTCAAAAGCGACGGAATGCCCACATACCATTTAGCTAACATTGTTGATGACCACCTTATGCTTATCAGTCACGTTATTAGAGGAGAAGAATGGTTGCCATCTGCACCTTTGCACTATCTTTTATATGAGGCCTTTGGTTGGGAATGTCCTAAATTTGCCCACCTACCACTTTTATTACGTCCTGATGGAAATGGAAAATTATCAAAAAGAGATGGAGATAGATTAGGTTTTCCTGTTTTTCCTTTAGATTGGAAAACAGAAGAAGGCGAACTTTATTCTGGATATCGAGAAAAAGGATATTTCCCAGGGGCGTTTATCAATATGTTAGCATTTTTAGGTTGGAACCCAGGAACACAGCAAGAAATTTTTTCACTTGACGAATTAGCAGAATCATTCACTTTAGACAGAGTTTCTAAAGCTGGCGCAAAATTCGATCCCGACAAAACAAAGTGGTTTCAACAACAATATCTGAGATCAACTAATGCTGAAGATCTTGCACAAATGTTAATGAATAAATCCAAAATATCCTATTCAAAAGAACAGCTCATTTCAGTTATTAACTTAATGAAAGAAAGAGCAACGTTTTTAGAAGATATTCTAATAGAAGGTGATTACCTTTTCAATCGACCTGTTGAATTTGATCAACAAATCATTGAAAAAAAATGGGGAGGAAATGCAGAGCGATTAATGAATGATTGGTTAACAGTAATAAAAGATGTTCAGCCTTTTAATCAAGAAACCATTGAAAACGCATTTAAAATATTTTTAGCTGAAAACCAATTAAATACAGGACAATTCTTACCATTATTCAGAGTTACTTTAACAGGTAAGGGGATGGGGCCTAGTATGTTTGATATTGCAGCACATTTAGGTAAAGATGAATGCGTCGAACGTATCCAAAATGGAATAGTTGCCATTCAAAACCTAAAATCATGAAAAACCTTGTTCATGTAAATGGAATTAAGCTCTATGGTTTCCATGGTTGCTTACCAGAAGAAGAAAAGATTGGGGGTTTTTATCGTGTTGATGTTATGTTAAGCACAGATTTTTCTGAGGCTGCACTCACAGATGATTTGTCAAAAACTATTGATTATGTGGATGTAAACCGAATTGTTACAGAGGAAATGTCAATACGATCGAAACTTATTGAACACGTCGGACAACGCATTATAAATCGATTAAAAGAAGACATTAAAGCAATTAAAAATGTTCAATTAACTGTAACTAAAATTTCTCCACCTATAAATGGTGATGTTGACAATGTGGCTATTACTATTGGTGATTTTTAGAAATTAATAACTTTTCAATAAATTTTATTAAGTTTGTATCAACGGTCTCGTGGCCGAGCGGCTAGGCACCGGTCTGCAAAACCGTCTACTCCGGTTCGAATCCGGACGAGACCTCAAACCCCAACTAGATTGGGGTTTTTTCTTTTCAATTCTAGGTATACAGACATAAAGAAAATAGTTCCTTTTTGAAATAACCTATTAACTTTGCAATAGATTTATTCATATCGAATGGAAATATTAGTAACGGGTCCTGATGGTGTGTTGGGTAGCAATTTGGTAAGGGAACTTATCCACCGCAACTATAAGGTCAGTGTGTTTCTAGAGCCTGGAAAAAAACCTGTAACTTTAGAAGGTTTACCAATAAAAAAATATTTTGGAAACATCCTTGATGAACCGTCACTAGACATCGCCATTAAGGGAAAAGATGTTGTTTTTCATTGTGCTGCTGCCACATCTGTTTTTCCAGCTAGAAACCCCAAGGTAAATGAAGTTAATATAACAGGTACACAACTTGTTATTAACTCTTGTTTAAAACACCAAATTAAACGGCTAATTTACGTTGGAACTGCTAATTCATTTGAATATGGAAATTCCATTGATTCACCAGGAACTGAAAAAGGATCATATGTTTCTATGAAATTTGGTTTAGATTATATGGATTCTAAGAAAAAAGCACAAGACCTGATACTTTCTGCCGTAAAAGAAAAAAATCTTCCTGCAATAGTTGTTAATCCTACCTTTATGATAGGCCCTTATGACTCAAGGCCTAGCTCGGGCGCAATGATTTTAGGTATTTATCAGAAACGGGTTCCTGGATATACACTTGGCGGTAAAAATTATGTTGCAGTAAAAGATGTGGCAACCGCTATGGCTAATGCAATAACTATGGGTAGAATTGGTGAATGTTATATTCTTGGAAATATTAACCTTAGTTTCAAAGAAATGTTTGAAACAATTGCCCAAACAATCGGGGTTCCTGCACCAAAAAGAAAACTTACTAATTTTATGGTCATAAGTTATGGTATACTGAACTCTTTTTTTGCAAAAGTCTTTAAATATAATCCGGCAGTAACCAAAGAGTTAGCTCAGATTTCCTGTGAAAATCATTTCTATTCCCCTAATAAAGCCAGAGAAGAATTATTGCTTCCTTCTACACCAATAGAAACAGCAATAAAGGAATGTTTTGAATGGTTCTCTGAAAATAATTACCTAAATAAAAAATAACATATGCTTCAAACTCTTGATAAAGATTTGACTTGGCATTCAAGCGATTTAACATTATTCCTTCCTATATTTTTAACATTAATATGTTTTGTACTGTATTGGTTCACAGCTGCTTCACCTGTAATTAAACAATTTTTTTACAAAAAAAACAATGAGGATCGAGCTTCAGTTAAACACATCTTTTTTACAAAGTGGTTTGGTTTTTTTAGTATGGGAATACTTCCATTGGTAATCTGCCTTATTCTGCTTCCTGAATATAATATTGCTGATTACGGCTTAACTTTCATACCCGCTACTAGTGTATTTTCTATTGTATGGACTCTAGGGTTATGCGCTTTGGTGATCCCTCTAGCGTATATGAGCGCGAAAAAACCAAAAAATTTAATTAACTATCCTCAAATTAGGGCAAAAGTATGGACTGAGAAAACAGTTTTTATACACGCTTTGGGCTGGGCTCTTTATTTATTTGGTTACGAATTTTTATTTAGGGGTATTTTACTTTTTCCGGTTGTTGACAGTATAGGTGTTTGGCCCGCCATAGCGATTAATATAGGTTTATATTCCGCAACACACATCCCAAAGGGATTAGATGAAACCATAGGAGCAATTCCTTTAGGGGTGGTCCTTTGTTTGCTAACCCTGGCGTCTGGCACTATTTGGATTGCCTTTTTTGTACATTTAGCCATGGCTTGGACCAATTGTTTTACAGCATTGAAATATCACCCAGAAATCCATTATAAACCCAATAGAAAGCAATGAATAAATTTCAAGGAAAAGTTGCAATTATAACTGGTTCAAGTAGAGGAATAGGAAAAGCTATCGCATTAGAATTTGCTAAACATGGCGCAAGCATTGTTTTAAACGGAAGGGATAACAAACGATTAAAAGAAACGGAGTCTGAAATTAAACAAATACACAACAAAGTAATCGCCGTCTGTTGTGATGTTTCTACTATTGACGGCGGAAAACAATTAATTGAAACAACAATTGAAGCATTTCAACAAATAGATTTCTTAATTAATAATGTTGGGGTTTCTATGCGGGGAAAAGTGGCCGAATTAAACCCCGAAGTTTTTAAAACAGTATTTGATAGTAATGTTCTCGGAACAGTAAACCCAACAATTCCTGCAATTGAACATATCAGAAAAACACAAGGAAGCATTATTTTTATTTCCAGTCTTGCAGGAATTCGTGGGCTACCCTCTTTATCTGCTTATTGTTCCTCTAAAATGGCTTTGCGTGCGATTGCAGAATCCATAAGAATAGAAGAGGCCACCAATAAAATTCATGTTGGTTTGATATATGTTGGTATAACTGACATTGAACACAACAAAGAAACAATTGCTGCTGACGGCTCAAAAAAAGTGCTTCAATCAAGAAAAGACAAAAAAGTTCAATCAACACAAAGTGTAGCAAAAGCGGTTTTAAAAAATATCAACAAAAGAAAATTTATTACCGTGTTAACTCGAATAGGAAAGCTCAACTCCTTTTTACAACCAAGATACCCGATGCTAGTGGAAAAAATAATTCTTCAAAATCTTGATAAATTCGAAGAAAACAGCAAATAATTATGTTGATAGGACAAGATTTCGATAAAATTCATTTTAATTTTCTTGGTTTAGACTTATTAGAACCCAACGCAATAATTGGCGATACAATAATTTTTATTTGCTCTATTTATTTTTTTATTAAAACTAATAGTGGGACAAATAAGCCTGCATATTTTTTATATTGGAAATGGTTTTTCATTGTTTTTGGCGTGGGATTTTTTCTGGGCGGTCTAGGACATTTGTTTTACAACTACACAGGGGTTCCTGGAAAATATGCTTCTTGGTATTTAGGAATATTCGCCACATTTTTAATTGAAAAAGCTATGGTTTCTATTATGGAATACCAGCGTTTGAAAAAAACATTAGTCTTTTTTATTCATACTAAAGTTTGTGTTGCAATCCTTTCATCTACCTATGTTTTTTTAGTTGTTGATTTAACCGTAGATCCATCAAGGGGATTAATTATTCCAACAATTAATTCAGTTATTGGATTAGGGCTTTCATTAGGTGTTTTAGGGGCTGTTTACTCAAATAAAATACATTCAAGTTTTAAGTGGTTATGGATAAGTTCACTGATTTTAATTCCCTCTGCTATAGTACAAGGATTAAAAATTAATTTTCATCCCTGGTTTGACAGAAACGATATCAGTCATATATTTTTAACTGTGGGGTTGTTTTATTATTACCGACACCTCAAATTATATAGAAATTATTTAGATCAAAAACTAGCTATCTAATATTCTATTCTTAATAAGCTGTAATTATAGACCGCTTTTCCATTGTTATCTTTTCCAGTAATGTAATACACATAATCACCTACAGGAACTTTATCGCCATTTAAACCTGTACCATCCCAATTAAAATCTTCAGAAGAAGAAGTAAATACTGTTTGATTAATATTATTTATAATCACAATGTTAAAATCACTTATTCCACTGGTGTTCAATTCGAAAACATCATTAACCCTGTCATTATTCGGTGTAAATATATTTGGAAGTGTTCCAAAATCTATTGGTGTCTGGATGGGACTTATATCATTATTATTGAGAATATAATCTTCTTCCTTTATAGACTTATCGGTGGATTTCTCTATATCTTGAGTACTATTCTCGGACACAATAATTTCTTCAATTCCCTTTTGAGTTTCAGGGATTGATATTGCGTTTTTAAACGCTTCGCTTTGCACAAATAAATTATTATCCCGTTTTATACTATCTACTTTTAATTGTTCTTCAGTAGCGACAAAATCTAAAATTGAGTGATCTATTGATTTAATAGGTGTGTATTTTTCAAATTTATTATTAGGAATTAATTGCTCGTTTTTATTTAAAACTGAAAATGTATCCAATGGTGTTTCATTATTGGTTTTTATTGATTGTTGTTTATCAATCGATGGGTTTTTATTTTCAAGAGGATTATTTTTAGTTTTCAGCGAATAAAAAATTATCATTCCAACTGAAATGGCGGCAACCGCCCCCATAATACTTTTAGTGAAATAAAACCCTTTTTTAGGTAATGATACTGAGGGAGGGGTAGAATTGATTTTTGATGAAATAGCATTCCATAGGTCGGGATTTACATCTGACTCAAATGAGCTAAGTTTTTCAGAAAACAAATCTTTTATTTTATCCTTACCTTCCATTGTTCATTTTTTCTAATCGTTCTCTTAAGTATGCTCTTGCTCTTGAATATTGCGATTTTGAGGTGTTTTCACTTATACTCAGTTTTTCTGCTATTTCTTGATGAGAATAACCCTCTACAGCGAAAAGATTAAAAACTATTTTATAACCTTCAGGCATTGATAGAACCAATTTCATAAGATCTTCAGCTATTAAATGTTGAACTATAAAATCATCATTTTCTAACTTATATCCTACATCATCTATCGATGTGTCTCCTAATGATTTTTTGTTTTTTCTTATTTGATCTAGAGCTGTATTAACCATAATTCTTCTTATCCAACCCTCTAAAGATCCATCTCCTTTGAAATCAGTTAATTTTAAAAAAACCTTAACAAATCCATCTTGTAAAATATCTTCAGCTTGTTCAGTGTTTGTAGCATATCTCAAGCAAACAGTCATCATTTTACGCGCATACTTATCAAACAACTCGCGTTGAGCACGGATATTTCCATTAATACACTCTGAAACTAATGAAGCGTCATCCATATCACCACGTAACAAAATAGACATTAAATGATAGAAAAAGGTTGCAAATACATTGTAAATAAGTTGTAAATTAAATTAATTTAGGCCTTGTAAATTACAATCTGGTGAAAAAGGAATTTGTTTTTTTTGTTTTTTTTGTTTTTTCGTTCCTTTCTTTGTCCTTCGCTCAAACTATTAAAACAGGTTATTGGACAGGAAATTTAACCTTAACAAAAGATCAATCTTTACCATTTATTTTTAATGTCACTAAAAAGGATCATGCTATCATCTTCAAAATAAAAAATAGTAACGAAGAAATTGTTTTAATTAACAATTCCCATAATCTGGACTCGCTCATTTTAAGCTTTCCAAATTTTAATTCTCAATTGCACTTGCATAAAAAATCAAAAAAAGAATTAGTTGGCTATTGGATCAATTTTAACAAAGGGCTGGATTATAGAATACCTTGTACTGTAAATTACGGTTATCATTACCGATTTGAGAAAAACAAATCATTTAATACCTCCAATGATGTTTCATTATTTCATGGAAAATGGGAGGTAACATTTGAACATGAAAATCCAAACATGTATAAAGCTGTTGGTATTTTTAAACAAAATTCAACGCTTTTATCTGGAACATTTTTAACAGAAACCGGAGATTATAGATTCCTTGAAGGAAATGTTTTTGGCGACAGTCTTTTCCTTTCTTGTTTTGATGGATCACATGCATTTTTATTTACTGGAAAACTTAATGAAAACCAACAAATAACTGGTAATTTTTATAGCGGCAAACATTATAAAGGCTCATGGATTGGTAAGTTAAACGCCGATTTTTCATTAACTCATCCTGACTCTATTACTAAAATTAAAGACTCCAGTTATTTTTCTTTTAAATCATTCAATTTAGACAGTAGTTTATTTTCTTTTCCTAATTCAAATTACTCTAATAAAGTTGTTGTCATTCAATTAATGGGGACTTGGTGTCCGAATTGTATGGATGAAACTGTATTCCTTCAATCTATGTTTGATAAATATCATTCAAATGGATTAGAGGTTATAGCTATCGCTTACGAAATGGGTGAAAACTTTGAAAATCAATGCAATCAGTTAAATAAATTCATTGAAAGAAAACAAATTCGATATAAAGTAACTTTAGGTGGTACAGCATCTAAAAAACTTGCTTCCGAACAGTTTAATATGCTCAACGAAATAACCTCCTTTCCAACAACCTTATTTATCGGAAAAGATGGTAAAATAAAAAAAATACACACCGGTTTTTATGGTCCAGGAACAGGTGAATATTATCAAGAATTCATTTATGAAAAAGAACAGTTTATTTTAAAACTATTAAATGATTAATTACAAGGAATTTTATTAATTCTGTTTTGATGTCTTCCACCTTCAAAAGAAGTATTTAAAAAAGTATAAACCATTTCTAAAGCCTCACTATCTGTAATAAATCTAGCGGGTAAAGCAAGAATATTAGCATTGTTATGCTGACGAGCTAACTCTGCTATTTCCTTTTTCCAGCACAAAGCACTTCTAACTCCTTGGTGTTTATTGGCAGTCATATTAATTCCATTACCTGAACCACAAATTAATATTCCTAACATATCCTCATTATTTTCTACTAATTCAGCCACTGGATGACCAAAATCAGGATAGTCAATACTATCCTCTGAATAACAACCAAAATCCTTTATTTCATAACCTTTTGAAAGAAGATCTTTAATTATTATTTCCTTAAGTTTGAAACCCGCATGATCTGCACCTATTGGAATAATTTTCATAATACCATGAATTTTTTCAAAAATACACTTAATGATGTATTGAAACAAGTTTTAAACAATTTGAATTTTTAGGGTATTTAAATTGTTGATTATTAATTAGATAAAATAATACTTATTGACTAAAAAAAAGAAAAAAAGTGAATTACATGTTTATAAAATATGAAATAATTTTATTGGTAAATATTATTTTTTTTACAAACCAATACTTCATTTTAATATCCAAACATTTTTTAATTGACTTATTGCATATTTATACAGCTATTTTCAACAACAATGAAAATTATTCTAAAAATGAAATTCAAATATTAACATAAAGTCGCATTTCGTTAATAAGTATGGAATTAAGCTTAAATAAAAGGATAAGTATAGAATATTTTTGTTAAAAAGCTTATTGTAAGTTATTATTAATCAATATCAATAAAAAAAATAAGTAATTTATAAACAAATCAACATACTTAATAAATAAGAATAAAAATTAGTAAATAATTAATTCTTTATTTTAATTAAATTAATCTCAATAACAGAATTGTTTATTGATTTCGTTTATTATTTGTTCTGAATCGTTAAGTAGTTATTATCCATTAGAGATTTTTGAACGAAATTTTTAATTACATTTGGTTAGGCCATTATCGTAGATTACATGTTAAAAAAAAATATCCTAATTGTTGAAGACGAATCTATAGTATCCAAAGACATTCAATTCAGTTTAACAAAATTAGGTTACCATGTTGTAGGAATTGCTTCAAACGGTGAAAAAGCAATAGATTTAGTTACTAAAAATCAGGTTGATCTGATTTTAATGGATATCATGTTGAAAGGTGATTTAAATGGTATTGAATTAGCCGAAAAAATAAAAAATCAATTGTCAATACCAGTTATCTTTTTAACAGCATATGCTGATGATTCAACTTTATCTAAAGCTAAAATAACTCAGCCTTACGGTTATATTATTAAACCATTCAAGGAAATAGATATTCAAATATCTATTGAAATGGCTTTGTATAAACATGAAAAAGAACAAGAAATAGTAAGGGAGCGAAATTTTTTATTTTCCTTGGTGGAATCTCAAGATGAAGTTTTGGGTTTTATTTTTATAAAGTTAGGAGGTAAACAAATAAAAATTAAAACCATAGATATTTTTTATGTAGAGGCATTAAAAGATTATGTGGTGATTCATTTAAAAGATGAAAAATTTACAATTCACACAACCATGAAAGAAATAGAATCTAAATTAGGCTTCAAAGAATTTATTCGGGTACATAGATCTTATATCGTTCGTTTAGATAAAATAGAATCCATAGAATTTTCTAATCTTATACTTGAAAATCAATCCAGATATATTCCTATTGGCGGTTCTTACAGAGATGAGCTTAGTAAAAGAATAAGAACCATTTAATCCGTAATTAATCTCAAATCAATTTGTCTTTTCCTAGGAAGGACATCGGTAATTTTAACTTTTACCTGATCACCAAAATTGTATTCTCTTTTGTATTTTGCTCCAATTATTCGATATTTTTCATTATCAAAATAATATTTATCCCCTTTAATTTCTTGAATGGGAACCATTCCTTCGCATTGATTTTCATTCATTTTAACAAATAAACCAAAATCAGCTAATCCCGTAACTGTTCCCATATATTCCTCGCCTATTTTATCAGAAACAAATAATGTTTGGAAATATTTTGTTGATTCTCTTTCGGCTTCAACAGCTTTTTTTTCCATTTTTGATATTCGTTTGCATACTGTAGAGAGGTCATTATTGTATTTATGTTTTTTTTCAGATAATTCTTCTTGAACAATTCGATGTACCACCAAATCAGCATATCTTCGAATTGGCGATGTAAAATGAGTGTAATATTGAAAAGCTAAACCGTAATGACCAATATTTTCTATATCATAACTTGCTTTAGCCATTGAACGTATGGCCATGGTTTGAATTAAAGAATATTCAGCTTTAAGTCGAATATCTGATAGTAATTGATTAATACTTTTTGAAATTTGTTCAGGATGAGTAAAATCTAATTTATAACCAAATTTATCAATGAATACTTGAAAAATATTAATTTTTGCTAGATCAGGTTTATCATGTACACGATAAATAAAAGGAATAACATCTTTATTTTTGTTAGGTTTTGCTATATATTCTGCTATTTTTTTATTGGCAAGCAGCATGAATTCTTCAATAAGTTTATGAGCGTCTTTAGAGGTTTTAATTAAAACTTCTAAAGGCTCACCTTTATCATTGAGTTTAAATCTCATTTCTTCAGATTCAATATGTAAAGCACCTTTAGCAATTCTTTTTTTACGCAAATTCTTCGCTATAGTATCCAACAGGTTTATTTCCTTTTTAAAATCTCCAGGGTTACCCTCTATTATTTTTTGGGCGTCTTCATAGGTAAATCTTTTGTCCGAATGAATTACGGTCTTACCAAACCATTGATTAAAAATATTTCCTTTTTCATTCATCTCAAATACAGCTGAAAAACTGTATTTATCTTCTTTAGGGCGAAGGGAACAAGCAACATTTGAAAGTTGTTCAGGTAGCATTGGAATAACCCTATCCACAAGATAAACAGAGTTTGATCTTTTTAAAGCTTCTTTATCCATGGCAGATCCAATAGAAACGTAATGACTTACATCTGCAATATGAACACCGATTTCAAAATTACCATTATCAAGGTATTGAATGGATAGTGCATCATCAAAATCTTTAGCGTCTTCTGGATCAATTGTAAATGTTGTTATGTTTCGAAAATCGCGTCTTTTTGCTATTTCTTGCTTGTCGAGTTCTATAGTCACTGCTTCAGCTTCAGCAAGTACTTCCTGAGGAAAAACATAATCAATACCTTGATTACACAGAATGCTAATCATTTCAACATCATTGGTACCAGGTTTTCCTAACACTTCAACGACTTCTCCATAAGGATTTTTTGAAGATTTAGGCCAAACGGTAATGGTTACCAATACTTTCTCACCATTTTTAGCCCCATTTAGTTTTTCTTTAGGAATGAATATATCCGTTCCTGTTTTTATATTATCAGGTATTAAAAAAGCATATTTTTCATGTATTTCAATGGTTCCTACATACTGTGTTTTTTCCCTGAATAAAACCGATACTACAACACCCTCTAACCGTGTTTTCCCTTTTTTAATAATTCTTATTTTGACTCGATCACCATTAAGCGCTTGGCCTATATTTTCCGGTGAAATATAAACATCGTTTTCTTCGTCATCAGTAATAACAAATCCGCCACCGCGCGCTGTTAATTCTATAGTTCCTTCAATTAATTCTGGTAAACATAATCCATAACTGCCATAACTATGTTTTTGTAGTATTTTTTGAGATGAAAGTTCTTCTAGTATATCAAATATTAATTTTCTTAATGCCTGATCACGAACATCTATTAAAGTACAAACTTGTTTATGTGTTAATATACTCTCAGGATTTTTATCGAAAACCTTACGAATTGTATAAGTAAGGCTATTTTTCATTTTTATTTGTTTATTACTTTTCTTCTTGGTCATATGTTAAAGGTAAGGCTATTTTGATTAAATTAGAATGAACACAACTAAAAACGACTTGTTGAAATGTAAAGAATAAAAGTTCGTTTTAATAATTAATCCAATGTATTTTTATAAAAAAATTGCAATATGAACGCTAGAGTAGAACAAGCATTAAATGATCAAATTCAAAAAGAAGCATCTTCCTCACAATTTTATTTAGCGATGGCTTCATGGGCTGAAAATAATGGCTTAAATGGAACAGCAAAATTTATGTATACACATGCAGACGAGGAAAGATTTCATATGTTGAAACTTGTTAAATTTGTAAATGAAAGGGGGGGGAAAGCTATTATACCACCCATAGATCAACCACCAAAAGAATTTAATGATTTGACCAATGTGTTTGAATTATTATTGGAACACGAAAAAAAAGTTACTGAAAGCATCAATAATTTGGTAGACATTTGCCTTCAAGAAAAAGATTATACTACTCACAATTTTGTACAATGGTATGTTTCTGAACAATTAGAAGAAGAGGCTCTAGCTCGAATGGTTTTAGATAAAGTTAAACTAATAGGTAATGATAAAGGAGGAATGTATCTTTTAGATAGAGACCTTGAAAATTCGGCCATTACCACACCCGCTACAAATACAGGGTCAGGCCAGTAAACACAAATTTTTTTAATGTATAGAATAGGCCTTAATTGTTTTTTATTTTTTACTGCGTTAATTTTTATAAATTCATTAAACGCTCAGACAGTTTATAGGTTCAAGAATTATACAATTAATGACGGGCTTTCACAAAGTTCCGTAACGGCGATAGTCCAAGATATTAATAATTCACTTTGGATTGGAACCCAAGATGGATTGAATAGATTCGACGGAAAAACATTTGAGACCATTACTTCTGATGATCAAATTGGATTGCAAAATGAATACATAAAATGTGCTGTTAAAACAAAGGACGGAAATTTATGGTTTGGAACCATGAATGGCTTAACTCAATACAACCCTTTACAAGAAGTATTTAAAACGTTTGATTTAAAGGAAAAAACAGCCTTTCAAATTGAAAGTATTGCAGTTGATGAAAACCAAAACCTTTGGGTTGGAACTTATGGAAAAGGATTGTATTTTTTCAATAGACAGACAGAATTATTAGAAGATAAATCCAATTTGATAAAATCAAAAAAGATTACAAACTTATTTTGTACATCAACAGGAGAATTGATAATACAATCTGAAGACCTCGGATTATTTGTTACCAATAAAGAAAAAAATAAAAAATTTTCAATAAACCTTATCAATGATCAACAGGAATTAATTTCTGTAAACAAGATTGTTCAAGGGGTTGAAAATATAGTTTATCTCGCTACTGATGAAGGGTTGTTCCAATATAACTTAATTAATAAAACAACACAGCTTAAGTTTGGTTTTATTGAAAATGAATACGGACAATTATTTGTTTCTGATATTTATTTTTCAGACAACGGAACATGGTTTATTTCTACATCAAATAAAGGTTTATTTACCGTTACACCTTCAGGTAAGGTTTTAAATCATACAGAGGATATTTTTCAAAAAAACGCACTGTTATTTAATGATATAAATTTACTTTTCAAAGATGCGTCAGGTGCATTTTGGGCCGGAACAGATAGAGGCTTATCATGTTTTGATCCATTTAATGAAGGTATAGTAGGTATAGGTCCAAGCGGAGATTTAGAAAAAGGAATTCCATCACCAAATGTTTGGTGTTTTGCAGAAGATAAAGGTGCAGAAAATATTTTTATAGGAACCGATGTGGGTGTTTCTAAATTTAACAGAAAAACAGGAAGGTTTGAACAATACTACAGATCTCAAAATTCAAAGACAAAAGAAGAAAATAAAGAAACCACGGTGTTATCGCTTCATGTTATTGACAATAAAAACATATTAGTTGGTTGTGTTGATGGTCTATTTAAATTGAAGATTGAAAATAATTCCAATTATAACTATAAGAAAATCACCATTACACCAGCCGCAGAAAACGAAAAATTTAATAGAATATACAGTATTGCCCATTTCAAAAACAATCAATATTTTTTAGCAACAAAAGGAGGGGTGGTACTTATTGATTTGGCTTCTGAAGAAATCCAAATTTTTGAAAACAATCCAAAACAACCCAAAACAACAATAACAGCAGGTGTTTGCAGATTTATTTATAAGGATTATAACGGAACATTTTGGTTTGGGACAAGTTCAGGTGAATTAAACACACTTTCAGAAAATAATGGAGTGTTGAAAATAATTCCCTTTCCCTATAACTCAGCTTTACTTCAACAATCAAAATCTGCTATCACATCTATGTGCCAAACAAGCTCAAATGATTTTTGGATTGGAACATTCGGAAATGGTTTGTTACACTGGAATAATGAAACGCATAAAGCACAATTGTTTACAAAAAAAAATATTGGATTACCAAACAACGTTGTTTACGGCGTTTTAAAAGCAAAGGATGGAAATTTATGGTTAAGCACAAATAAAGGTATTTGTTGTTTCAATCCAAAAATCAATAAGGTTAATAATTATTCTGAGATAGACGGCTTGATGAGCAATGAGTTTAATATTGGCGCTTACATGCAAACATCAACAGGAACACTTTTTTTTGGTGGAATATATGGTTACAATTATTTCGACCCTGTAAAATTAACAGCTGATAAAAAAAGTGTTAAGGTATCAATTATTAAGTTTAAGTTAGATGATAAATGGCTAAAACCCGGAGACAAAGACTCCCCTTTAACCAAACCTATTTCTCAACTATCTCGAATAGAACTTTCTTATAAACAAAGAAGTTTTACCATACAGTTTCAACCTTCTGATATAAGTAATCCCGAGTTGATTACTTATAAATATATTTTAGAAGGATCAGATGAAGGCGAAACTTATATTGGAAACACTACAGAGTTGCGTTTTAGCGCCCTTTCTCCAGGAGAGTATAAATTAAAGTTGTATGCTAGGGTTGGAGATGGTCCCTGGGGTGAACCAACAATATTGGAAATATATATCAAATCTCCATTTTGGTGGAAATGGTGGTTTTGGACAATAATCGTTTTAGTGTTGGGTTTATCCATTTATATTTTCGTAAGAAAAAGAATAGAACACGAAAGAAGGGAACAAGTGAGATTGGAGATGAAAATCGCTGAAAGGACTAGGGAGGTAAGGGAGCAGAACATAAAAATTGAAAAACAAAAACAACAATTAGAACTTGAAAAAAACAAAGTATTAGAACAAAGGGCGTTACTTCAAATAGAAAAGGATAAAACAGAAAAGCTATTAAAAAATGTTATCCCAGAAAAGACCGCAGAGGAATTAAAAAGTAAAGGAAAAGTAAGTGCGCGAGCGTATAAAACAGTTTCTGTTTTATTTACTGATTTTGTTGGGTTTACAAAAATTGCCGAACACATGAATCCTTCAGATTTGGTAAGTAGATTGGATGTTTACTTTAGAAAATTTGACGAAATTATTGTTAAAAACAATTTAGAAAAAATAAAAACTATTGGTGACGCCTACATGTGTGCAGGTGGGGTTCCCGTTAGGAATAATACCAATCCGATAGATACAGTATTAGCGGCCGTTCAAATTCAGGATTATATGTCCAGATTAAAAAATGACGCAATTGCCAATCATACTGATTATTGGGAACTAAGACTTGGAATAAATACAGGCGAAGTAACGGCAGGGGTAATTGGAAGTGAACGTTTAGCTTTTGATGTCTGGGGAGCAACAGTTAATCATGCTCAACGAATGGAAATGTTAGGCGAACCAGGAAAAGTAACGATTACAGGAAATACGTTTAAGTTTATTGAACCTTATTTTGAGTGTGTTTTTAGAGGAAAGGCCCAGACAAAAAGTAGGGGTGTATTAGATATGTACACGGTTGAAAGAATTAAACCTGAATTATCGGTAAATGGGGAAGGAATTTTCCCAAATGAAAGATTTCATCAAATTGTTAATTTACATCATTATAGTTCCATCAATTACTACAAGGCGGAGCGTCACATTATGAAAGTTTTGGAAAAAGGCTTATCAAACAAACTTCATTACCACAGCATTGAACACACAAGAGATGTTGTAAAAGCAGTTGAACGAATTGCGTTAATGGAGGGTGTTACAGACGAGGGGTTGTTTTTGTTAAAATCAGCAGCAACATATCATGATGCGGGTTTTGTTGAAAAATATGAAAAAAATGAACCTGTCGGCGCAAGGTTAGCAGAAGAAATATTACCAAAATACGGATATACAGAACAACATATACAAACGATTAAAGAGTTAATTTTCGTAACGCAGATTCCACATCAACCCAAAAATAAATTAGAAGAGATAATGTGTGATGCAGATTTAGACTATCTGGGAAGAGAAGATTTTCATGAAATAGCGGATCGTTTAAGAAGGGAACTTAAAGAGCACGGTAAGATTGATAGCGATAAAAAATGGGATGAAATACAAGTTCAATTTTTAAGTGCTCATGTTTATTTCACTGAAACCTCTAAAAGGACTAGAATGGCTAAAAAACTCAAAAACTTAGAGGAGGTCCGTAAACGATTGGAAAAAAATGAATATTTGGATTAATTAACCAAATAAAATACTTTGTCCGTAGGGATTTAAATCAATAGGATTTACAACAAGAGCTGGAATTTTAGCGTCATTGGTTATTATATACTGTTCGTAATTTGTAGTCATCGAGCTAAAAAAACTGTTTTTATTTAAATTCATAATCGCAATTAAATCAGCATCTAAATTAATAGCTAATTTCACCACCTCCTTGTCAAAACCACTACTTGGAGCTAATGTTGTTGTTAATTTAATATCCCTGTCTGAGAAGAATTTTTTTGCAAATGAAATATTCGCCTCTACTTGATGTCTTAGGAATTCATCATTTTCCTCGGGTGTAATTACATGTACCCTAGAGTTGAAATAAGTAGCTAAATTAGCAACTATAGCTAATTTTTGTTTTGTTTCTTTATGTAAATCCATAGGAACAACGATATCGTCATATCCATTTTCTTTAATGCTTTTATCTTGAACAATTATAAAAGGAACACTGGAGCTGGTTATAACTTTTAACGCATGGCTACCTGTGATATGTTGCCAACCATGTGCCCCATGAGTACCCATAAAAATTAATTCAGCGTGATGTTCAGCAGCAAATTCTCCGATATCTTCAAAAATACTTCCCACACGAACAGTTGGTATTAACTCTACATCCGGCGTTTTATATTTTACACATACTTGAGCTAGTGATTTTTCTGCGTCTTTAATGTTTTTTTCTTTTCCTACCACATGTAAAATGTAAATGGCAGCACTTAATGGCTTAGCAGTAGCAATAGCGTGTTCTAATGCAACGTCAGCTACCGAGGTGAAATCGTGGGGAACAATAAAAGTTTTCTTTTTCATAAACAATGATCTTATGTAAAGAACGAAGTAAAGTTAGTAATAATCAAAAATTGCCATTACAAGAACAAAGGAATTTAATTGAAATAATTTTAAGAAAATAAAATGGTCTCTCTTAAATTCTATTCCTTTTCTTCAAATAAAATTTTAAATAACCATTTAAAAACAAAACAAAAATAATCAGCCCAGAACCTAAATAAAAAGATGGGCTAAGTAAATCGTCTTCATTCAAAATAATCACAGCGAGAATAATCGTGTAAACAGGCTCAAGGTTAATTGTTAGTGATGAGGTGAAAGCACCAAGATGTTTGACTACTTCAATAGAAATTAAAAAAGCAACTGATGTACAAATCAAACCTAAAAAGATAAGCAAACCAAAATCAGAATTTGTCATAGAAAACAAGTTGCTATCCAATTGGTTGTTGAACAACAACCAAGCCGTAACAAGCATAAAAGCGGCGAATAATTCATATAATGTGAGTTGATGGGATGGAGTTTCTTTGGACACTTTGGAATTCAAAACAGAAAATAATGCAGCAAAAAATGCAGAAACTAAACCATAAGTTAATGCCTGAAAGTCTTGCATTGTGAAATTGTCGGAGGCAAAATAAATTCCGTAAATCACCAGAAGACCTAGTAAAAACTCAATAATTGAAAATTTTTTTCTCAATAAAATTGGTTCTAACCATGTAACATGTAGGGTTGTTGTAGATAAACAAAGAATACCAAGAGATGCTGTAGAAAGTTCTATAGATTTATAAAAAGTCAACCAATGTAAACCCACGATACAACCTATAAATAAAGCTTTTAGCGCACTTTTCTGAGATGTGATAAATAAGTCTTTTTTCGCAAACCATAATCCAATAAGGATACCAATAACAGCGATCCATGTGCGATGCCAAACGATGTAATAGGCGTTCATATGGATAAGTTTACCGAGTATTCCGGTAAAACCCCAAATAATAACAATAGCATGAAGGAAAAAATGGTATTTATATTTGTTAAGCATATCAAAAAAAGAGGGCTTTTGCCCTCTTTTCACTATTTATATTTTTTTTCAATTTTCTCGCGTTTTTCATCTAATTTAGCTTGCTTCAATTCAAGCTTTTCAAGTTTATCTTTTAATTTTTCTTGATCGGCAGCAAGTTTATCTAAGTTTTTACCCTTTTCTATTTTTTTATTGAGCTTCTCTTGTTCTTTATCTAATTTATCAAATTCTTTATCTAATTTCTCTTGTTCTTCATCGATTACTGCGAGTTTAGCTTTCATTTCTGCCGCTTTTTCAGCTTCTTTTTCAGCTTCTTTGGCTTGTTTTTCAGCTTCCTTAGCTTGTTTTTCCGCTTCTTTTAAATCTTTTTCAGCTTCCTTAGCATCCTTTTCAGCTTCTTTTTTCGCTTCTTTTTCCGCTTCAGCTTTCTTTTCTTCTTCTTCTAGTGCTTTCTTTTCATTTTTTGCTTGTTCTTTTGCTTGTTCTTCTTTTTCTTTTGCAGAATTTTTTTCGTTTTTAGCTTGTTCTTCTTTTTCTTTAGCTTGTTTTTCCGCTTCTTTTGCGTTTTTTTCTTGTTCTCCTTGTTTTTTCTCCGCCTCTTCTTTTGCTTGCTTTTCGTCTTCTTTTGCCTCTGTCAGCGTACTGTTTTGTAAATTATTTAAATTTTGTTCAGCTGCAGCTTTTCTTTGTTCCGCTTCTTCAACCCTCTTTTTTTCCGCTTCTTCTTGCCTCTTAAGTTCCTCCGCCTTTAATTTTTGTGCTTCAGATAATTGGAGTTCAGCTGCAGCTTTTTGTTCTTCAACACTTGCTTGTTTACTGTCAGCCAAAGTTCTTTTTTCTGCGGCAATTCGCTCCGCCTCTTCTCTTTCTTTAATTAATTGATCTTGTGATTTAACTACTTCGGCTTTTTCAGCAGCTAAGCGTTCAGCCTCTGATTGATAAGCAATGGTTTTTTCCTCAGATTTTTCAGTTTTCTCAATATATTTTTCAACCTTTTCCGAAGACTCAAGGGTTATTTCCTCAGCTGTGGCTGTTCTTGATCTTAAGTTAAAGGAATATGTTTTACTATTTTCAAGGATGAGATCGGTTAGTTTATCTTCTCTATACATTTTATGAGAAACGGTGATCTGTGCCAATTGCTTTCCATATGAAGGAATTAATAACGACACTTTTCCGTCAGCTCCAGTTGTCCCTGCGGCAATAGAAATGTTTTCAGCAATTACATTAATTAATGCCCCTTCAACTGGCTTATTCTCTGAGTTTACAGAAACCACCAAATTAATTGCTTCACGACTTGAATAAGAAGTGAGAATTTTGTTATTTGCGAAATAAAATGGTTGAAATGCAAGTAAAAAGGCAAAAATTAGCACAGAATTTTTCATAATTAAATGTGTTAAAATGACAGGTAAATATAGTTAATAAAACCTTTTCCAATAGTCAATCCGAAAAAATCCCCTATTTTTAAATCATGCAATTTAAACAAGTCGTTGGTCAGGAAAACTTGAAAAATAAATTAATTGATGAGGTTAATCAAAACAAAATTAGTCATGCTCAATTATTTTACGGAAAACCCGGTTATGGTTCATTTGCTCTGGCACTGGCTTTTGTTCAATATATATTTTGCACAAATAAACAAACAAAAGATAGTTGTGGGGAATGTTCGAATTGCAGAAGAATAAGCACTTTGCAACATCCTGACATCCACTTTTCTTTCCCAACAATTCAAGCCTTGAGTAAACTATCTTCAGGGCTTTATGCTGAATGGAGAGAACAATTACTAGCTACTGCATATTTCGATTTAATGAGCTGGATTAAGAAAACAGATGATAAGGAAAGAAAACCTATAATCAGCGCTGAGGAAAGTCAGGAAATCATTAAAAAATTAAGTTTAAAATCTTACGAGGGCGGCTATAAAGTTTTATTTATTTGGATGGCGGAAGAAATGAACAATTCATCTGCCAACAAGCTTTTGAAATTAATTGAAGAGCCTCCGCCAAAAACGTTGATATTACTTATTTGCAATAATATAGAATTGGTTTTACCCACCATTTTATCCCGAGCTCAGTTAATAAAAGTTCCAAAAATATCTTTAGAGGAACTGGTTACACATTTAACTTCTGAGCAAAATGTTTCACAGTCAGCCGCAATAACAATAGCCGGAAGATCAGAAGGAGATTTATTAATGGCTGAAGCTTTGGCAACACAAGAATCAAACCAAGAGGATAACCGAAATAGGTTTATAGATTTAATGAGGTGTTGCTATAAAAAAGACGTAATTTTAATGTTAGACTGGGCAGAATCCGTAGCTAATTTAGGTAAAGAGGAACAAAAGGGATTTATTATTTATGCCATTCACATGTTTCGGCAAAGTTTACTTAAAAACTATCTTAATAATCAACTAGTTAATGTTTCAGACGAAGAAGATGATTTTTTAAAAAATTTTTCCCGATTTATAACAGGTAATAACATTAATGATTTTAGCTCTACTTTTAATGATGCACATTATCACATTGATCGCAATGCAAATGGAAAATTATTGTTTACCAATTTATGCTTTAAGGTAATGAGATATATTCATGCGGCTTAATAACAAAGGACAATTAATTTGTATTTTTATAAAAATTTAGATCAACATGGCGTGTTCAAATTGTAGTACGGGTGGGGGAATACCAAGAGGGTGTAAAAACAATGGTACTTGTAGCTCTGGTGGTTGTAACAAACTAGAAGTTTATGATTGGTTAGCAAATATTGCTTTACCAGCAGGTCAATCAGCTTATGATATTGTAGAGGTAAGATTTAAAAACAGTAGAAAAAGTTTTTTTCGTAACACAAAAAATTTTAGTTTAAGTCTGGGAGATGTGGTAGTCGTTGAAGCTACTCCAGGATATGATATAGGAGTTGTTTCAGTTGTGGGTGAATTAGCTAAAATACAAGTTCGTAAAAAAGCGCCGGGATTTAAACCATTGGAAGCAAAAAAGATAAGTAGAATTGCTGTTCAAGAAGATATAGATAAATGGGCTCAGGCTCGATCCTTGGAAAAAGAAGTGATGTATAAATCTAGAACACTTGCTGTTAACCTTGGTCTTGAAATGAAAATTTCTGATGTTGAGTACCAGGCAGATTTATCTAAAGCTACTTTTTACTACACGGCAGAAGGAAGGGTTGATTTTCGTCAATTAATAAAAGATATGGCAGACGAATTCAAAATCAGAGTAGAAATGCGCCAAATCGGTTCTCGACAAGAAGCTTCAAGACTTGGGGGAATTGGTTCTTGTGGAAGAGAATTGTGTTGTTCAACATGGCTAACTGATTTTAGATCTGTATCCACATCAGCGGCGAGGTATCAACAATTGTCTTTGAACCCACAAAAATTAGCTGGACAATGCGGAAAATTGAAGTGTTGTTTAAATTATGAATTGGATATGTACCTAGATGCTATTAAGTCTTTTCCAAAAGCTGAAACTAAATTACACACAGAAAAAGGAACAGCAATCCATATTAAAACTGATGTTTTTAAACGTTTGATGTGGTATGCTTATGATGATGTTTCTGGAGCGAATGGATTAATTCCGCTGCATCCTGACAGAGTAAGAGAAATCGTTAAATTAAATACAGAAGGTAAAAAACCACATGAATTAAATGAATACGTCGCTGAAGTAATTAAAGAGCCCGATTATTCTAATGTTGTGGGTCAAGATAGTTTAAATAGGTTTGAACATGCTTTTAAATCCAAGAAGAAAAAGAAAAAACCTACGCAGCGAGTAGCCGAAGTATCTAATTTATCGAGCCCTAGCGAAACGGTTTTGGATCAACCGAAAAAAGAAAATAATCAGCGCAGAAACAAAAGAAATTTTAGAAGAAAAGGAAATTCAAACAGGACGAACAATGAAAACAATCCTAGTTAAAAGGATACTACCATTATTTTTTTTGTTTACAGCATGCAGCGATGAAGTGATTTATCAAAAGGAATATGTTTTTCCTGACCATGTTTGGAAAATAGGCATGAACCCATTATTTGAATTTGAAATTAAAAATTCTCAAAAACAGCACAAAGCAATTTTAACATTTAGAACTACAACAGACTTTAAGTACAAAAAAATATATTTTTTCACGACTATAATTACCCCTCAAAAAGAACAAATAAGAACGCTCAATACCTTCGCAATTATTGATGAAAATGATTCATGGAATGGGATTAAAACGGGATCACTAGTGGAATTTAAAAAAGAAGTTGATATCAATTTTAATCAGAAAGGTTTTTATAAGCTACAAGTTGAACCAGCAGTAACAGCATCCATAATTGACGAAATTATAGACATTGGATTAACAGTTTCGCCGATTTAAAAATGCTAATTTTTAAGAAGATAAGTTATGGACGTGTTCAGAATATGTTTCGTCTCAGGAAAGGCGGTATTTAATTCTTTGTCTAAAATATAACCTAAAGAAACATCGAATTGTTGTTTATTTTTCTTTTTACCAATAGCCAATTCATATTCTAAACCAATGAAAGAGCGAAGCTTAGTGAATTGTTTACCTCCAGGCATATATTGAGGATTATAAAAAATTTCTGTGCTTGCTACTGGGGTGATATCACTTCCTTTAATATCATAACTGATTTGTGGTTTGATTCGAATAGCTTGGTCAAACTCAGCGTCGTAGTATATATTATTTCTTAAACTGTTGAAAGAGTATTGATAACGTATTCTTCCCGCAAGATTCAAACGACCAAAACTGTGCTTCAGATCAGTATTGAAATTTAATCGATTCGAATACAGATAATTCGTAAACTCATCTTTATCAAATATCAATCGATAATCAATAGAAACACGTATGAATTTTGCAAGTTTGTATCTAACAGATAATTGAGGAAAGAATGTTTCCAAACCATAAACACCATAACGGTTCGTGATCTCCACGCCAGCGTCGAATTTATCAGAAATCTTAGCTTTTACACCGAACTCTGTCCAAACTTTTCCAACTCCCTGACCAAAACCGAAACAAGGAACGAAAAGAAGTATAATTAAAAAACTTCTTATCATGACTTCTTACTTGATAAGTGTAATCGTTCCAAGATCAAGAGATTGGCCCTTTTTTAACTCAACGGTTTGTTTAACTACTTCTAAAGTGTAATGGTCATCATCGTTATTAGCAATGTTACTTCCTTTACTAAAGATTTCATTATATCCGTAAATCGTATATGTACCAGGTTGTAAATAATTGAATTCAAAAGATCCATCATATCCACATTCTACCTTATCATCAGCGATAGTACTTCCACCACCGTAAATGATATAAATATCTTCCTGAGCACCAGGATAACTGATGGAGTCAGAAATATTACTTTGAACATATAGCCGTTCATTTATCATTATTTTCCCCGTTATTTTTCCTCTGCCACCCTCTCCCTCAACCTTCTTACAAGCATTTAATAACAAAGCACTTAAGCTAAATATCATCAAGAATTTTAATTTTTTCATGTTAATTTCGATTTTGAATATTTAATTCGAATAAAAAACAACTTTATGTATTAATTTAACGTCTCGAATATACAAATTCATTTAATTATTTGTTAATATTGAAAGTTATTAACAATGTTAAAAACTAGAAAAACTTTAAATAGGGAATTATGAAAAAATTATTTACCCCGCTTTTCTTGTTATTGATAGCTCAATTTTCAACAGCTCAACAAATCGTAATCAACGAATATTCTTGTTCAAACATTAATGGAATCACTGATGCATATGGGCAAAGGGAAGATTGGGTTGAATTATTGAATACGACTGCCGCGCCAATTGATTTAACAGGGTATTTTTTATCTGATAAATCCACGAATTTAACTAAGTGGCCGATTCCGAGTGGTACTATTCCGGCAAATGGTTTTAAAATGGTATTTTGCTCCAAAAGAAATACAGTAAATGGAACGCAATTGCACCCCAATTTTAATCTACAGCAAACAGCAGGAGATTGGATTATTTTAGCTGATCCTACTGGTGCCGTTGTAGATTCCATTCAAATCGTTCACCTCACAAAAGCAGACCATTCTGTTGGAAGATCTACAAATGGTGCGCTTGATTGGAAATTATTTACCACACCGACACCAAATGCTAACAACACGGGTGCGCAAAATTTTTATACCCCAACACCCGTAATGAGTTTAGCACCAGGATTTTATACAGGAACTCAATCAGTTACTATTACTTGTTCAGATCCGACAGCAACCATTAGATATACAACCAACGGTAATACTCCAACCACAACATCCACGTTGTATTCAGGACCAATTAATATTACTGCAACTACTGTTCTGCGGGCTGTAGCATTTAGTACGAATCAACCATCTTTTACAGAAACGAATACTTATTTTATCAACGTTACTCATACAATTCCAGTCGTTTCCGTGTGCAGCCAGGGTGTAGGTAATTTATTGAATGGAAATCAAACACCAGTGGTGGGCTCATTTGAGCTTTTTGAAGAAAATGGCTTGTTTATAGATGAAGGACAAGGGGATTTTAATAAACATGGAAATGATTCATGGGCATATAACCAAAGAGGTTTTGATTATATTTCCAGAGATCAATTGGGTTATTCATCTGGTCTTCAACACCAAATTTTTCCAGAAAAAACCAGAGATCATTTTCAACGTGTCATTTTAAAACCAGCTGCAAGTGATAATTATTCTTTTGAGAACGGTGCACACATAAGAGATGCATTTATTCACACCTTATCAATTCGCGCTGGAATGCGTTTGGACGAGAGAACTTGGAGACCCTGTATTGTTTATGTTAACGGTCAATATTGGGGAGTTTATGAAATTAGAGAAAAAGCTGATGACCATGATTACACAGACTATTATTTTGATCAAGACAAGTTTAATTTATACTATTTAAAAACTTGGGGTGGTACATGGCAGGATTATGGAGCCCCAAATGCTCAACCAGATTGGAATAACCTTAGGAATTACATTCTTAACAATAACATGGGTGTTCCTGCCAATTTTGCTTATGTTGATACCATGTTAAGCTGGAAATCACTATGCGACTATTTTGTTTTTAACTCTTATGTTGTGAATCAAGACTGGTTGAATTGGAATACTGCTTGGTGGAGAGGTTTAGACCCAAATGGCAACCACAGAAGGTGGAGGTATACACTTTGGGATATGGATGCTACATTTGGTCACTATATCAATTATACTGGTATTCCTGACCCAACAGCAAATGCAGATCCATGTAATGCAGAAAATTTACCTAACCCTGGGGGACAAGGGCATACGGATATTCTTGAAAAGTTAATAGCCGAAAATCCACTGGTCGAACAATATTACATCACCCGATATATCGATCTGGTCAACACTTATTTTTCATGTAATTATATGAATCAGTTGCTTGATAGTATGGTTAATGAAATAACGCCAGAAATGCAAGGACAGGTCAATAAATGGGGGGGGACTTTTACAGGATGGCAGTCTAGGGTTCAGCAATTACGAAATTTCATGAATTCACGTTGTACAGCTCTTCAGCAAGGCCTTATTGATTGTTATCAATTAACTGGTCCTTATGCTGTAACGTTTAATGTATCACCTCCGCTTTCGGGAGAAATAAAAGTGAATTCTGTTTGGGCACCTAGTTACCCATGGACAACCTCTTATTTTGGAGGTATAAACACGCTATTGCTTGCTCAACCGCAACCTGGCTTCATTTTTGACCACTGGGAATACACAACAGGGCCCTTGTCTTTGCCAATTACCTCTGATTCTAATAGCATCAATATTAATGGTATAGAAAACATTGTTGCCTTCTTCGTCCCTGATAATCCAGACTTTGATAATGACGGTTGTTTGAATGCAGATGAAGTTACGGCAGGCACCGATCCAAATAACCCGGACACTGATGGTGACGGAGAATTGGATTGTCCTGAAATAGGAGCGGATCCTACTAATCCACTGGATACGGATGGAGATGGTGTAATTGATGCATTGGAATCTTCATCTGCTGATGTGGACAATGATGGGGTTAACGATGAACAAGATCCCGCCAACACTGATCCATGTGTTCCTAATCCAAATGCAGGACCTTGTGATCAAGATAATGATGGATTGACCAACTCAGAAGAAACAGCAGAAGGAACAAATAGCACCAACCCTGATACCGATGGAGATGGTATTAATGATGGAATTGAAGTTGCGAATGGTACTGATCCATTAAACCCATGTGACCCTGATGAGAATTTTGCAGGATGCAATGTAGATACAGACGGTGATGGCGTTTTAGATGCTCAAGAAACAGCCGATGGAACAAGCCTTACTAATCCATGTGATTATGAGATAGCTTCGATAACCGAACCTATGTTAGCGGGTGAGGATTGTGATGGAGATGGTATTTTAGATGAACAGGAAATAGCAAATGGTACCGATCCTTTTGATGCATGTGATCCAAATAACGCAGGAATTGGATGTATTAATGGTATTTATTTACCAACAGGGTTTTCACCAAATGGTGTTGGAACTAATGCTAATGAAAACTTAACAATATTAGTTGGTAAAGATGTTTTGGAATTCACCTTGTACATATACGACCGTTGGGGCAATTTAATTATTCAAACAAGTGATGATGATTTTGAATGGGATGGTACATTTAAGGGAGAACCTTGCAACGCTGGAGTTTATGCCTATATCTTAGAGGTTAAGTTTACCAATGGAACCAACGAAACCAGATCAGGGAATATTACTTTAATAAGATAAGTATATGAAAAAGGTAGTATTATTGGTTTTATCGTTTATTGCCATTAAAGCTAATAGCCAGGACATTCACTTTTCCCAGGTTGCACAAACGCCACTTTTTATTAATCCCGCTGCAGCAGGTGTATATGATGGTTGGGAAAGGGTAATACTCAATCATAGAAACCAATGGCTTGGTGCGGGCACACAGTTTATGACGAGCGCTGTAGCTGCTGACGCCAACTTTTTTAAGTCGCAATATAAAAACGATAAAGCTCATCTTGGAGTAGGTTTATTATTTTACAATGATATAGGTGGGGATTCGAAATTTGGAAATCAAACAGGAGCTTTAACTGTAAGCGGTATTTTACCTTTAGGATCTGGACATATTTTGTCTGCTGGTATTCAGGGTGGATTTGGAAATAGATCTGCTGATTTCACCAATTTGACATTTTCCTCTCAATGGAATGGTAGTCAGTTCGATCAAACAATACTCTCAGGTGAAGCCAATGGCAATTCTTTTACCTATGTTGATGCATCTTCAGGATTTTTTTACGTTTATGATGGTGGATCGAGCAATTTTAGAAGAAATGAGGATTTTAAAATTCAAGCAGGAATTGCTGGTTTTCACCTCAACAGACCTCGGTTGAAATATACTACGGTTGATGGTGATCGAATGTATAGAAAGTTTGTTGCTCATGCATCAGTTATAGCCGATATACCAGGGAGTGATTTTGCCATAGATGCGAATATTGCTCAATTTATTCAAGGGCCGCATTTTCAAACAATTTTCGGCGCAATTGGTAGATATCGCTTGTCAAATGGAACTAAAGTTACTGGACATAGCTCAAATGCATATATCGGTTTGGGAGCATATTATCGCCTAAGAGATGCTATAATTCCATCTTTTATTTTAGAATGGGGAGGATTTAAATTTGGCGTTTCTTATGATGTTACTGTTTCTACAATGAGAAAAGCATACACCGGTGGGTCATTGGAGTTTTCTCTATCTTACACCAATTTAAACAGTGCACTTTGGAAAAAGAGGTTTAAATAATTGGTTGTTTATTTTTTGGCTTTAATACACTTTTAATTAACACGGTTTCGGTTGAATTCGCAAAAATTAATTCTCTGTCATTAATCTTTTGTTTCTAATGTGTGGCAATGCTTTATAGTAAAGAAGAGTAAACACAGAATGGTATTTAATGATAAGCGATTTTAAAGTAATTGAAATAAAAAATGAAAGAAATCAACTATAATGTGTCTTTAGAGTATTTCTTGTTTACCAATTGTCTTCTAAAACGAAAGAACTAAACTGTAAAATAATTTTATATTTGTTTTTTATAAGAATCTAACCTTCCAACAATAACCCACGAATTATTAAACATATTTGGTCAATTGGCCAACCATCTTTTGAGTAAATAAAAACATGAAATGGAATCATCTTATAGTTATGATAACTATAGTATTTGCTCATATGTCTTTCTCCCAAAATGAGGCTAAAAATAGTGCGTCAAATTCAATATTTATAGAGGTTTGCGGGGTAGGCGGTTATGGTTCATTGAATTATGAAAAAGCATTTTTTAGTGTAAATAATATTATGGCCGCTTTGAAAATTGGATTAGGCACTTATCACGTTTTAGACCCCTACAATAAATTTAATCCAGATGTAATAATTCCTTTTACATGTAGTGGTGTTTACGGGAAGAATCATAAGATAGAAATTGGTATCGGACAGACATACTCCAGCATCATTCAGGCGGATCTTACCAATTTGAAAACAGATAGAACATCAAATTTTAGCACTCATTTTTCAATTGGTTATAGGTATCAAAAAGCAGGCGGAGGAATGCTATTTCGTTGTTGTTATACTCCATTAATTGAATACAACAGGTATTACAGGCATTGGGCCGGTGTTTCTTTTGGTTATTCATTTTAAAAATTTCTGATGAAAACAGTAATATTTATAAGTTTTACAGTTTTAATAATTTCCGCTTGTCAAAAAAAAGAATTTAACATTGAGAATCTAAATGGAAATAAAATTACCGCATTGGGTCATGCAGGTTTAGGCATCGGAAGTCCATACCCGATGAATAGTTTGGAGTCGCTGCTTAAATGTTTAAACCTTGGATCTGATGGGACAGAACTTGACGTTCAAATGACCAAAGATAGTGTGTTGGTAGCCTATCACAACAATGAATTATCAAGCAACACCAATTTAACAGGGATTATCAATTCATTAAATTGGAATGACATAAAACATGGTCACTACACATCAACTCCATATTTGAATTACTCCATTATTTCAGTGGATCAATTGTTTTCGAATGTTGAAAATGTTCAACAATATAAATTTACGTTTGATTGTAAATTATATACAAACAGTAATAATACCGATCAATTCCATGAAGCATACATCAATGCCCTGATTGCAATAATTGAAAAATATCAATTAGAAAACAATGTTTATATTGAAGCGCAAAATGTTGATTTTCTTAAATCCTTCAAGGATAAAAGACCCGATTATAAATTGTTTATTTATCCGTCCTCTTTTCAATCTGGTTTTGATATTGCCACATCTTTAGGTTTGTATGGCATAACTATATCCACAAGAGAAATCACAAAAGAACAAATTCAATTGGCACATGCCAACAACCTTTTCGTAGCCATATGGAATACACACTCCATCTCAGATAATATTGAGGCTATAAAGAAAAATCCTGATTTTATACAAACCGACAATGTTAAAAATCTGGTTAAATTACTAAAATAGAAGGTCTGTTTAGAAGATCATAATACGCTAATTTCTTGCTTTAATACCAGCCTTCCCTGTTACCTTTTTAAGGTAAGCATGTATTCCACGATGTCTATTTTAATTATATTCACCGAAAGCTTATAAAAACCCCGTCTAATTAATTTTAAACGGATTGATTTATGGGCTTTTTTGAATCAAAAAACAGAAAATGAAGAAAATCTTAATCTATACGGCTACTATTTTAATTCTACTCATGAATACAGGATGCAATAAAGTAGAACATTTAGCCATAACCTATCCGACTTTGGGTTCATATGGAGAAAATATATTAGCGATTCCTGACAGCACAATTCTTAATAACATAAATGGGTATTCCCTGTGCGCAGATTTAGGAAAAAACGCGGAATTAAAAATAATGATAACCCAACTTTCTGGTGCTGGAGTTTGGTTCTATGCAGATAATAATGGCTGGACGATAAATGATCATTCAGGTGGTTCGCAACAATTTCAATCAAATGATCAAGGAAAAATCGATCTCGACATAGTATTCGAAAATGGACCGGGTAGTAGTAGGATTGATTACTACGAAAATGGCTCAACAATTACCCATTCAAAAACCTTATTCTGGTAGACTCATTGCTGATTTCCTTTGAAATGAATAAAACCAACATCAAGAGCGAAAGTATCAAAATGGATTATTACTACTTTAAAATAAATCATAATTTTAAGTTAAAATTAGCATTATGCGCATTGTATTAGTATTTGTTTTTATTAAACTGACCATTTTTTCTCAAAAAGTGAATTTTGAAATAACATTTACCCCGGAATTTAACAGCTTAACATTATCAAACTTAGTCGGTCAAGAAGTAGTTTACCCGAAAATGGGTCTATCAGCGGGGCTTAATTTAGAATATAGGCTCACAAAAAAATGTTCGATTAAAACCGGCGTAGGATATGGATTGAAGAATTATAACCACACCCATTCTGGATTGATTTTTAGTACGGATATTGACCCACAAACCGGAATTACTTCTGAATCAAAAATTGTATCAAAAATAATTTTCAGTGAAATTCAAATACCAATTATTTTGAAATATTGGGTATTCAATAAATTATTTTTAACTGGAGGGATTGAACTCGTTTGTCCATTCGCCAATTCATCAGAAAGAGTTATTTATTATGGCAATGGAACGACAGAAAAAATTTCCAACAGTCATGCTTCGCCATTAAACCTCGCCCCAACCTTTAGCCTTGGCTATGGTTTTGCTATTAAGGATAAGCTTAGAATGAGCATCGAGCCAATGTTTAAATATTATCTAAAAGATTACACGATAAGTGCCTCACATTTATACAACCTTGGGTTGAGAACAACAATAAGATTGTAGTCTTTAAATCATGAGAAATTTTTTTAAGGTGTTCTAATTTTAGATTTATGGTTTGTTGCCAAGTGATATTGATATATAGCAAATAATAATGTAATTCCTATGGCAAAACTGACCCAAATAAAGATTTTGTTTTTTAATTTTTTCCTTTCGCAAGCTTGCAGTAACATCAATTGCTGAATCAATTATCGATAAAAATTTTTCCTTCGTTTTCATTTCTTATTTTTGTAGTTCAATCCATTGAATGAAACCTGCATTGAATAATAAAGAATTGCGTTATCATCGCGCCTACTTGCGCATGGCGCTTTCATGGTCAGAACTTTCACATTGCGAACGCAAGAAAGTAGGGGCATTGATTGTTAAAGATGAGATGATTATTTCCGATGGTTACAATGGCACACCAGGTGGTTTTGAAAATTGTTGTGAAGACGACGAAGGAAACACCCACTGGTACGTTTTACATGCTGAAGCTAATGCTATTCTCAAAGTGGCAAAATCTACCAATAACTGTAAAGGCGCTACTTTATATCTGACCTTATCGCCATGCAAGGATTGCAGTAAGCTGGTACTGCAAGCAGGCATTTCAAGAGTGGTATTTAAAGACGCTTATAAAGACACAGAAGGCATAAAGTTTTTACAAAGCTCAGGGGTTGAAATTATTCAAATAGAAGATTTGACAAATGGAGAATAAATCAAAATACCTGTATTTAATTCCGCTTGTATTAGCGATAGTTCTTTCCGGAGGAGCATGGATCGGTTATAAAATTGCCACTAATGGGCATGATTTGTTCGTGTCAAGTGGAAACGCGAGGTTCCAAAAATTGATGGAGATAATGGATATTTTGGATAAAAAATACGTGGATAGTGTGAATGCGGAAGATATGTTCGAAAAATCTATTGCAGAAATGCTCCATAAGCTTGATCCTCACAGCAATTATATAGCGGCGAAAGATTTAAAAAGTGTCAATGAATCCATTGAAGGAAAATTTGGAGGTATTGGCGTTCGTTTTTTCCTATTTCGTGATACTATTTGTGTTACGCATGTTATTTCCGGTTCACCATCAGAAATGGCAGGAATTAAAGCGGGTGATAAAATTGTAAAAGTTGACGGAAAAAAAGTAGCAGGAATAAATATTACCAATGAAAAGGTAATGGAATTATTAAAAGGAATTGAGGGAACCTTTGTCGAGTTGGATGTTAAAAGCAATAGGTCAAACAAAAAGGTTAAGGTTACCCGTGGTACTATTCCAATCGAATCGGTTGGTGTTGCGTACATGATTGAACCTAACGTGGGGTATATTAAAATAGATCAGTTTTCAATCGCTACTGCTAATGAATTCATTATTGCTGCTGAAAGGCTGAAATCCCAAGGAATGAAAAAACTTCTTTTAGATTTGAGGGATAACGGAGGGGGTGTATTACAATCCGCAGTGGAAATTGCAGATGAGCTATTGGCAAATGGAGTTCCCATTGTTAAGACCAAGGGAAAAAGTATGCCTGAAGAAATTTATTCGGCGTCAATTAGGGGTTCTTTGGAAAGAATACCGGTTTCTATGCTTATCAACTCCAATTCTGCATCGGCCAGTGAAATATTAGCTGGAGCAATTCAAGATAATGACAGAGGAACTATTGTTGGGAGGAGATCCTTTGGAAAAGGATTGGTTCAAGAAGATATCCAATTGAGAGATGGAAGTAACCTAAGGTTAACCATTGCTCGATATTATACACCAACAGGCAGATGTATTCAAAAACCTTACGATGAAGGTTACGAAAATTACTATGAAGATTATTTACAAAGCTTAGAAGATGGAGAGTTATTTGCGCCTGATTCTACGCTATTCAATGATTCTTTAAAATTCAAAACCCCGAAGGGAAAAATAGTTTATGGTGGCGGGGGAATTATGCCAGATATTTTTGTTCCACTAGATACGTCCGGAATGACTTCCTACTATAAAAAACTTAGAATTTTAGGTGTGTTTAACGCCTTTGCTTTTGACTACGTATACAATCGAAATCATTCCTGGAGCTCATTTGACCAATTCAATAAATCATTCAAAGTAACAGATGTATTGATGCAAGAATTTACCAAATTTGGCGCAAAAGAATTTGAAATACCTCAAGAACCAATTGCAATGAAAAGAAGTTACCCGCTTATTGCAAAAGTGCTTAAAGCTGAAATCGCAAGACAAATCTGGTTAGAGGAGGGCTATTTAAAAATTATGAACCTTTACGACAGTGAGGTTCAACAAGCCCTAAAAACGCTACGTTAAAACCTTACTACTTGTTTAGAAAATACTTGCCCATTAACCAATAAGGAAACGTAATATATACCTTTAGCCATGTTCTCTCCATTGGAATTGGTACCATCCCAAATGATATTCCAGCCATCATTGGAAATTAATTGATTTATGCAAAGTGATTTTACCACCCTTCCTGAATAATCATAAACACTAGCAGAAATTCGATCACCGATTTTAGCGTTCGAAAGTTCAATTGTTACCTGTTCAGAGGATGGATTTGGATAAACTATCACACCGCTATTGTCCATGGGTAACTGTTCCGCTAAACTGGCGCTCATGAGTGATTCCATATTGTAATTTTCATCTCCACTTTGATACAACATATAGTGGAAATATACCAAGAACATTTCGTCATTGGTATTCAAACCTGCATATACGTTTATTGGTGGATTATTTGGGTTATGCGGATTTAATGCAGTATTGTTGTAAGTACCTTCTCCTTTAATTTTGGAACCTGCCGGAGCAAATTGGATATTTTTGAAAAAGTAAAAACCTTGCCAGTGAAAATCCCAATGTGGTATATCTATAAATTTCAATGTATCACCGGTTGGTTTTATTGCATAGGATTTAATATTTTCTCCCAATAAATGCATGTGTGGAAAAACACTAAGAACAGAAACATTAACCGGAATTCCACCAGAACCAGGCGGATACTGGGCACTTACATTGGTAACCTGATTTGCAGGTAGTGAAAAACTCCAATTTTGTATCATCGGATCTGCCGAAACTTGACGAATACCTGTTGTTCCAACAGGATAAAAGTGAAAAATTACTTTTGTGCTGTCGAATTGGCCGTAACTTCCAGCAGGATAATGCATCGCAAAGTATACCTGCGAACCTGCAGCGATATCAATTCCCAATTTCAAAGGCGCTACCGATGGAAGTATCATTGGAGTTGCCCCTGGAGTATATCCGGCTATTAACTTAGTATTTGAATTACTGGGACTTGCGCAATTTCCACCCACAGAGTCAGTAACTTCTATTCCACTTGGGTCAATATAAATCAAGGCATGATGAACAATCTCTCTGTTTCCAGGAATAATCTCTATAGACTTAATAGTTCTGTTTTGAAGCAAACCACTCGGAACAGCGAAACAAGCATAATCATCTGTCATTGAAGTGGCCTTGCTCATGTAAGAGGGCATTTGAACTGTTAAGTCCCCATTACCCAGTACAGCGGCATTATTGTAAACAGGTGGCGGAGGCGTATTTGCGGAAACTCCTTCAGGAGCACCATTGGTACACCAAGAAAGTAAAGTAGATTTTTCAGTTGCGTTCAATGCTCGATTATGTGCATACTGCTGGTAATTATTGTCTGGTGGCCAAGGTGGCATTCTGTCTTGAGCTACAGCATCATAAATCGCACCAGCCATTGGACTAGCTTCAGAATAAGTCATTAATGAAAATGGAGCTATTCCACCGGTATGGTGACACTTTGTACATTTGTCGTAAACCAATTGAGCAATGCCATCACTCCATGTTTGAGCGAAAGAGTTAAAACCCAAGAATAGCCAAAAAAGAAAAATTATTTTTCTCATAACCTATATTTTGATAGTGAATGTATTAATTTTTTTTTGCAATTAAAAATGCCCGGATTATTGTTTATACCTAGATTCTCTTGTCGTAAGATACACACCGGAAAAAATCATAATCATCAATAAAATTTTAATAAAAGTAACCGAATGTGTCTGATCTTCCGAAATACCCGTTGCGGCAAAAAGAAAAGCAAATAAAATTACCATAATAGGTTGAATGTAAATATAAACGCTAGAAACAGCGGGTGACAAATACTTTAGTCCATAAATGGTAAGCAAATAAGTAAGAAAGGTTACCCCGACAATAACATAAATAATTTTCAACCACACCCCTTGGGTAAATGTTTCAAAAGGTGTAATTAGAAAATTTGTAATTGTCGGTGGAAACAACAGAACAAATGCCAATCCGAAAGTAAAAACATATGTAATAACTGTTAACGGGGAATACTTCTTCATGAGGGGTTTAGCCAAAATTAAATAAAACGCATAACTCAGCGCGTTGACAAACAAGAAGAAATCTCCCCAGGACGCATCAGTGCTTGAGGTGCTATTTTGCAGTGTTAAAAGAACAACTCCTGTAGCGCCAATTAAAATCCCTCCAATTCTTAAAAGTGAAGATCCTTCCCTTAAGATTAGCATCGAAAGGATTAAAACCATTATAGGATTAGCAGCCATAATAATCCCGGAATTTATTGCCGAGGAATACCTTAGTCCATAAAAGAAAAACAATTGATTTAATGCCACACCAAATAAACCGCATAACGCCAAAAGCAAAAAATCCTTTTTCTCGACTTTTTGACGATTAAATAACATTTTTAAAGACCAAAAAAGTACTGTTGCGCCTGTAACTCGGAATAAAATAAATACACTTGGCTCTAAATAAGTGCCCAATACGTCTTTAGCAACTACATGACTTGCACCGTAAAGGGTATTCACAAAAAATAGGGCAAAATGAGCTTTTATTGTTGGGTTTTGGCTCACTGCGTAAATTATTTTGCAAAAGATTGAACTGCAGCAGCAACTGTGTCTTTGTTATTTCCTATAAATACTTGATCTTCATTAATGATAAAAGGTCTTTTTAAAAATGTATATTCATCAAGTATTAAGTTCCTATAATCTTCCTCTGACAGTTGTTTTTCATGTAGCCCGAGAGATCGAAATTTTATTGCTTTTTTTGAAAATAAGGCTTCATAAGAGCCTACTTTTTCTTTTATCCAATCTAGCGTATGCACATCAATATTCTTTTGCTTAATATCTTGAAGCTCTACATCATTGCCAATTTTTAATTGCTGTAAAATTTTTTGATTGGTATTACAACTGCTAAGGTGAAATATTTTTTTCATAGATGGTTTATTGTCCCTGCATAAATTCAAGGTTTCTTTTCCTGTCCTCTTCAGAGCTTGGTGTATTGCATCCCTTAACTTTTTTCTCGAACAGATAAATGAATTTCAATTGTGCAAAGCAGGGAACATAATTGGAGCTAAACCATTTTGTTGCGGTTCCTCCATTTCTCCATTCATAAAAGCCAAACAAAGGAACTTGAATACCAGGAACTAACTGACTTCTTCTATTTAAACGGATTCCAAAACCTAAACCATAGTGAAACTGAAAAGAAATAGGTCCTTTAAAAGCTTGCTGCTCTGTTAAATCATCAATATAATTTTCTTTATTTCCATTGATAATGGCAAAATCGAAGTTTAAACCGAATTCATTATCTATAAAATACTTTTTGTCATCTCCGAAGTAAAATAATTTATGTACACCAAAACGCCCATATAAGTAGCCGTTATTAAAATCTCCAGTTCCTTCTACGGTACTTGAAATTTGACCGTTTAGCCCATAATAATTAATAGTAGTCTTCTCGGTTCCGCCTAAAGTTTTAAATCCAAGACCCCAGTCATAATAAGAAACGAATCTGTATTTGATACTTTGCTCGAACTTGGAGGATTTTTTAGTAAAATGTACCAATCCAACTTCAACAAAAACACCGGGTTTACCCTCAGGATCAATCAAGTAAGTCATCGGTCTTCCGTTTTCTGTAGTTTTATATAATGTATTTTTTGACTCCCTGCGGGTTAGCATAAAGGATGGGCCGGCAGAAATTTGCAGTCCAGTATGCGAATAATCTTTGTAGTCTGATGTGCCAAAGACATTTTTCTTTTTTCCTTTTCCAGGAGTTAAATCTCGCTGAGCTATTCCAGTAAGGGTCAAAAACAGTAGTGAAAACGTAAGTAGAAACCGCATATTTAAAATTTTAATTACACAAAGAAAGCATTTTATCGATTATTTCTGGTGAATCCCAATTTTCATAAATGTTTGACATGGTCATGACTTCATCCATAATTTTATTTTGTATTTGTCCTTGTTTATAGGCAACGCTGTATGGAATTTCGCTAAATGTCACCTGAGAATACAACGGCATCCACTTTTCTGGGTACAAATTACTAAATTTTGCTTCTATTTTTTTTCTGAGTAAAAAGTCAGGGTCAGCAACGTAATCTCTCATCACATAATAATTTTCAAGAGATAAATCTTGCAAAGCATCGCCATCGGGTTTTCTTGTTTTGCTGTATTCTTCAAATATGACCTCCCAATTTTCTTTATGTTTATGCATGAGTTCATTTAACACCGTGCAATCTTCAAACCCGGCATTCATCCCCTGTCCATAAAATGGTACTGTTGCATGCGCAGCATCCCCCATTAATGCTACTTTTCCGTAAGTCCATGGAAAACACCTTACAATTGCCAAAGATGACAATGGATGATCTTCCCAAGCATCAGCAATGTCAGGCATCATTTGGTAAAAATCAGGGAAAGTTGTGAGGAAGAAATTATTTACCGCCTCTTTTGAAGTGAGTTTATCGAAAGCATTTTCATCCCCTTCGTGAGGCATAAAAAGCGTGCAAGTGAAGGAACCATCTTCATTTGCCAAAGCTATAAGCATAAATCGTCCTCTCGGCCAAATATGTAGGGCGTTTTTATCCATTTTGTAGGAGCCATCAGGATTGGCGGGAAGTAAAATTTCACGGTAACCATCTGCAATATAATTTTGACTATAATTGAACCTATCTAGTTTTTGCATGGAATTATACCTAACTGCTGAAAACGCGCCGTCGGCCGCAAAAATCAAGTCGGCAGAAACTTCAAATTGCTCATTTGTCAATAAATTATTCAGGTAAACTATCCCTTTTTTAAGGTCCACTCTCCTACACTCGTGATTATAATGAATGGTAGCATTTCCATATTTTTCCGCAATGTCCATCATAGTAGCATTTACTTTTCCTCTGGAAACGGAAAAGATTGCTTCTCCATCTTTTCCATATTGTTGATAGGTTAAATTTCCCTCCATATCATGCATCATTCTTCCGTACATTGGAATAGCAATCTTTCTAATTTCATCCCCAACACCAACGGCATCTAGCGCTTTCCACCCCCTGTTTGATAGCGCAAGATTAATAGATTTGCCCGCGGAAATTTCGGCTTTCCTTATGTCAGGTCGACGTTCATAAATAGTGACTTTATAACCCGCCTTTGATAAATAAACCGCCCAAAGTGATCCAACCAGTCCGGCGCCAATAATTACTACATTTTTTCCTTCCATTATATTAAAAATATTATTGAATAGCTTTCTCTAAAAGTTGTCCAAACCAGTAACAATCTTCGAAGGAATTGTAAAGTGGAGCCGGTGCTATACGGATTACATTTGGCTCTCTCCAATCAGCCACAACACCTTCTTCACTCAACGCATCAAAAAGTTTTTTACCTTGTCCTTTCGCCATGATAGACAATTGAGCACCCCTCTTTGTTTTATCGCGCGGTGTGATTAATTCAAATGTCACCCGATCTTCATTTTTTCGAGAAATATCATCAATTACAAATTCGAGAAACCCAGTTAATAGGTCGCGTTTTTGACCGATTCTTTCCATACCAGCTTGTTCGAATATTTCAAGCGAAGCCAAATGTGCTGCCATAGATAAAACAGGAGCGTTGCTCAATTGCCAACCTTCAGCGCCACTTATGGGCACAAAACCAGGCTCCATTAAAAATCTGGTTGTTTTATCGTGACCCCACCAACCGGCAAATCTGGGTAATGATGAGTTATTGGCATGTTTTTCATGTACAAACATTCCACTTACTCCCCCAGGCGAAGAATTTAAATATTTATAACCACACCAAGCCGCAAAATCCACACCCCATTCGTTTAGGTTTAAATTAACATTACCCGCGGCATGTGCCAGGTCAAATCCAGCCGTTGCCCCTACAGAATGTGCCGCTTTTGTAATTTCTTTGACATTAAAATATTGCCCAGTATAGTAGTTTACTGCACCAATCATAACCATAGCCAATTCATCTCCTATCTCTTGAATTTTTTGAAGAATATCTTCTTCTCTAATTAAGGACTCTCCTTCTCTTGGAGCCACTTCAATCAGGTTCTTTTCCACATCAAGACCATGAAATTTGATTTGAGATTCAAGTGCATATTGATCACTTGGAAAAGCTTTGGCTTCGCATAGGATCTTGGTTCTTTTGCCTGAGGGCCGGTAAAATGAAACCATTAAAAGATGTAAATTGGTAGTTAAGGAGTGGGTAACGACCACTTCAAGTGGTTTAGCACCAACTATTTTTGCAGCTTTTTCTGTCAAGTGTTCATGATAAGAAAACCAGGGTTTTTCGGCTAAAAAATGCCCTTCAACGCCGTATTTAGCCCAATCATCTAACTCCTCATTGATATATTTTCTAGCATTTTTTGGTTGCAATCCCAACGAGTTTCCAGTAAAATATCTAATAGATTTATTATGAAAAGTAGGAAAACAAAATTGATCCCTAAAGGATTTTAACGGATCTTGGTTATCTAAACTTTTTGCAAAATCAAGGCTGTTTTGAAATGTTATCATTGTTTTAATAAATCCAAATAAAATCAAAGTTAATCAATCCCCTTTGAGAATTCTTACCAGGAATTATTTGCTTATTCACAATAGCTGTTTAGTATTACTCATACTTATCGAAATAAGGCTGTGTTTATGCTAAAATGATCAAACAGTGAAGTAATTTTGAGGTGATTTTATAAATCATAAAGGTTTGTTATATTTTTTATAATTTATATTAATAAAAACAAATGAAACAAAGTTCTCATTTTTGAAAAAAAATTTTGAGTTATGACAAAAATTACAATCGCAAAAGGAGATGGAATAGGGCCGGAAATTATGGATGCCACGCTCAGTATAATCAGGGCTGCTGGGGCACGCATTGAAACCGAGGAAATTCAAGTTGGAGAAAAAGTATACCTTTCTGGAAATACTACCGGAATTGGTGATGAAGCATGGGAGTCCATCCGAAACACTAAAGTTTTTCTTAAATCACCTATAACTACACCACAAGGAGGTGGCTATAAAAGTTTAAATGTAACAACACGAAAATTTTTAGGATTGTATGCGAATATAAGACCTTGTCGCAGTTTACACCCATTTGTTAGCACCAAACATCCTAAAATGGATTTGGTTATAGTTCGAGAGAACGAAGAGGATCTTTATGCAGGAATAGAGCATCAGCAAACGGATGAGGTCATTCAGTGTTTGAAATTAATTAGTAGGCCCGGATGTGAAAAAATTATACGTTATGCATTCGAATACGCGAGACAGCAAAAAAGGAAAAAAGTAAGTTGTTTCTCCAAGGATAATATCATGAAGCAAACAGATGGATTGTTTCACCAAGTATTTAATGAAATTGCCAGTGAATATCCTGAAATTGAAACAGATCATTGGATCATTGATATTGGTGCGGCAAAAGTGGCAGAGTCACCCGAAATCTTTGATGTTATTGTAACTTTGAATCTTTACGGAGACATCATTTCAGATATTGCTGCAGAAATAACCGGATCAGTGGGATTGGCCGGTTCTTCAAACATCGGAGAAGAATGTGCAATGTTTGAGGCCATTCACGGAACTGCCCCGGATATAGGAGGGAAGAACATAGCGAATCCATCAGGATTACTTCAAGGAGCAATCATGATGTTAAATCATATTGGACAGTCTGATGTTGCGGAGAAAGTTCAAAATGCTTGGCTTACTACCTTGGAAAATGGAATTCATACTGCAGATATTTATCAAGAGGGTGTGAGTAAGGTAAAAGTAGGAACCAAAGAATTTGCAGAAGCTGTTATTCAAAATTTAGGACAAAAACCGGAGGTGCTTCAACCTGTAATCACAGGTGCTAACGATGCACTTCAACTGCCAAAATATGTCCGTAAACCTGCAGAAAACAAGGAATTGGTGGGAGTGGATGTTTTTGTGCATTGGGCGGGATATAATCCAAATGAATTGGCTACCAAAATTAAAACTATTGCACCAGCGAATGTAGAGTTGACAATGATTACTAATCGAGGTATTAAAGTATGGCCTTATGGTTTCAAGGAAACATTTTGCACGGATCATTGGAGATGCAGATTTAAACCCGTAAAAGACAGTGCGTTTGAAAAATCTAAGATTATTGACTTACTAAGTAACGCAATGGCACTGGGAATAGATACCATTAAAACTGAAAATCTTTATGCGTTTGATGGTGTTCCACGTTTTTCACTAGGTCAAGGCCAGTAAGCAATAGGTGTTTGTATTGGGGGATTTCTTTAAAGATTTTCCCCATTACTTATTGTTAATTGGTTCAGTACAAGTTGAATTAATCCCAACTCATCAATAGATCTTTCATAGTAGGGTATTGAAAATCTGCTAAAGACAACCTACTGTCGGGCAAGTGCGTTTTTTCTGGAATACAAACTACTTTCATTCTTGCCGCTTTAGCCGAAATAATTCCATTTAAAGAATCTTCAATTACTAAACATTTCAATGGTGATACTGCTAAATTTTTTGCAACAGTAAGATAAACAGCCGGATGAGGTTTACCCAATTCTTCTGCTTCAGCAGTATGCGTACAATCAAAAAAATGTGCTATTTCTAATTCTTTTAGTACCGTATCAATTAAAATTCTGTAGGAGGAGGTAGCTAAACCAATTTTTTTATTTTGTTTCTTTAAATAAACCAGTGTTTCCTTAACTCCAATTAGCGGTTGTGCATTTTGTGTAATTAACTCAACCATTTTATTAATGATATTTTGTTCGATTTTTTTCGGAGAAATGTGTTGCCAATTTTCATGATGATGCCAAAAATGGACAACCTCATCAATACGTAATCCAACAGTTTTTTGAAAGTCTTTTTTAGTTAAACGAGATCCTATTGAAGCAAACACTTCATGCATGGCAATTTTCCAAAGCGGCTCGGAGTCAATCAACACCCCATCCATATCGAAAATTACCGCCTCTATTTCTTCCAAATTTGGTTTCATGATTAATTGCGCTTTCAACAATTCTTTTAATCGATTTTTAATCGGATAGATTCTATTCGACGATCACTTACTTCTTCAATGATAATTTGTTTTTCCTCTATTTCCAGAACAGCACCAGATTTAGGGATAGAAGCTAAATGATGAATAATCAAGCCTCCCAATGTGTCATATTCTTCTGATTCCACAAAATCTAATCCATAGGTTTGATTTAAGTAGTCTATTTCTAAACGTGCCGAGAAAATAAATTCTTTATCAGAAATTTTTTTCTCCAACAATTCCTCTGTGTCGTGTTCATCTTCAATTTCTCCAAAAATTTCTTCGATTACGTCTTCGATGGTTACAATTCCTGCGGTTCCCCCGTATTCATCTACCACCACAGCGATATTACCTGATTGTTTGGAGAACAATTCCAATAATTCTTTACCCGGCATTGCGCTAGGCACGAAAGCAATCGGTAATAAAATTTGTTTAATAGAAAGTGGTTTTTTGAACAGTTCGTAAAAATGAACGTAGCCGATTATATTATCTATTTTATCTCTGTAAATAATTATTTTAGATAATCCGGTGTCGATAAACAACTTTGAAAGTTCTTCCATTGAGCTTTCTACTTCCAAAGCAATGATTTCAGTTCTAGGTATCATGCAATCACGCGCTTTGATATCTGAAAAATCGAGTGCATTTTGTAATATTTGAATTTCATTAACTAATTCTTCTTTTTCTTGCATTTGTTCGTTAATGTGCTGAACATAATGCTCGAGATCAATTCTGGAAAAGACCTTATCTGTGTTTTTAGCTTCAAAACCAAATAATCGCATTACAAAAGAGCTTATAACTATGACTATTTGAGTAGGTATAAACAATACTAAGTATAGGATAAACATTGGAAAAGCCGCGAATGAGAGAAACCTGTTTGGACTCAACTGAACTAAAGCTTTAGGCATAAATTCAGAAACAGTTAAAACCAATAATGTGGAGAGAACAGTTTGTATTAAGAGTATCCATGTTGAATTAATAATTCCCCAATTCTTGATTATAGGTTCAAGCACATCGGCGGCATAAATTCCAAATAAAACTAGTGCTACATTGTTGCCTAGTAATAACATGGCAATAAAAAAAGCCTCTTTTTTGTAAAACAGGCCTATTAATTTTCCATTTAGATTTCCCTTGGACTCATCAAGTGCAACTTTCAATCTATTTGAAGATAAAAAGGAGATTTCCATTGCTGCAAAAAAAGCGTTGAAAAGTAACGCTAAGAGGATAATAAAAACTGGAAAACCTGAAATCATCTTAAAAATTAATGTAATTTAAAAAAATTACAGGACATCTAAACCAATATCTTTTCTCCAGTATGCCCCTTCGAATTCTATCTGTTCAATGGAGTTGTAACTTCGATTCAGCGCAATTGGCAGCGTTTTACCATATGAGGTTACTGTTAATACCCTTCCACCAGCAGAAATTACTGCTGGTCCGTCAGATGTTGTGCCGGCATGAAACACAATACTTTCTGTAATTCCGTTTAAGCCATAAATTTGTTTTCCCTTCTCATAATTTTCAGGGTAACCTCCAGAAACCATGACTACAGTAGAAGCACATTTATCAATAAATTCAACATCTCTTTCTGATAGCGTATTTGTTGCAACCCCCTCAAACAAATCTAATAGATCCGATTTCAATCTTGGAATCACAACCTCTGTCTCAGGGTCTCCCATTCGACAATTGTACTCAATGACATACGGGTCTCCCTTCACATTTATTAAACCGAAGAAGATAAATCCTTTGTAGGTAATACTTTCTTGCTTTAATCCTTTAATCGTTGGTATGATAATTTGATTCTGCACTTTATCCATGAATGCCTTGTCAGCAAAAGGTACCGGAGATATTGCACCCATTCCACCTGTGTTAAGACCTTTATCTCCCTCACCAATACGTTTGTAATCTTTTGCTTCAGGAAGTAATTTGTAAGAATCCCCATCAGTTAATACAAATACAGACAATTCGACACCTTTTAAAAATTGTTCTATTACTACCTTAGCGCTTGCTTTTCCAAATTTTGAGTTGCCCAGCATTTGTTTTAACTCAGCTTTAGCAGCATTTAAATCATCTAAAATAACCACCCCTTTTCCAGCCGCCAAACCATCAGCTTTGAGCACATAAGGGCCGCGAATATTTTCTAAGTATACCAGTCCTTCATTCAAATTTTCTTGAGTAAAAGTTGCATACTTTGCCGTTGGTATATTATATTTTTGCATGAATTTTTTAGCAAAATCCTTGCTTCCTTCTAATTGGGCGGCAATTTTATTAGGGCCTATTAAAGCTATATTTTTTAGGTCTCCATCTGTTTGAAAATAATCTGCAATTCCGTTGACCAAAGGTTCTTCTGGGCCAACTATCACCATTTCAATTTCATTATTCAAAACAAATGATTTAACCTCGTCAAAATCCAAAGGGTTTAGGTTAATATTTTTCCCATGATCACGCGTTCCAGCGTTTCCTGGAGCGATGAACAACTCATCTAACATTGAACTTTGAGCGATTTTCCATGCAAAAGCATGTTCTCTTCCCCCGGACCCTAATAAAAGAACTCTCATGATTGGTTTAGCAATATTTTAAAATAGATTCAAAAATCAAGCAGCCGTCTTCATTATTCAGGTTTCTATCAGCGGCTCTTTCCGGATGCGGCATCATTCCAAAAACATTCTTTTGCCTATTTGTTAGCCCTGCAATATTTAATACTGCACCATTTGGATTTGATTCTTCCGTTAATTGTCCTTTTTCGTCGCAATATTTGAAAATAATTTGATCATTGTCCTGGATGCTGCCTAAGGTGTTTTCATCAGCATAAAACCTACCCTCACCATGAGCAATTGGAATTTTATACGTTCGGGAAATATCTAAACCTTTTGAAATTGGTGCCGTAGCAGAACAAGCTTTAAGAAACACATTCTTGCAAATAAATTTTTGATTGTTATTGTGCAAAAGTGCCCCCGGTAACAATCCTGATTCGGTTAAAATCTGAAATCCGTTGCACACCCCAAGAACGTATCCTCCTTTTTCTGCATGTTTAATAACTTCATGCATTATTGGAGAAAGTTTCGCAATCGCACCAGATCTTAGATAGTCCCCATATGAAAACCCCCCAGGTAAAACGACCATATCAACCCCTTTTAAATCAGTGTCTTTATGCCACAATTTTTCAACCTTTTGATCTAAAATTTCATTTAGAACATAGTACATGTCTTCATCACAATTAGAACCGGGGAAAGTTACAACTCCAAATTTCATATTAAGTTATTTACAAACACGCAGTGTTTACGAATTTAGTGTCTAAAATTAGACAATAAAAAGCGCATTCAAGAATCTCTTACAGGAAAAAATTAACTAATGAATAGATAAAAGTGAAATAATACAATATAATTGCAAATCCACCAAAAGTTTTATTATTAAAAGAATAACCTAGAAAAAAAGATAAGGGAATCATTAAGAAACTGAAGCGTTCAATTTGACCAAAAACAAAAAAATCCATAAATCCAAACAGCACTCCGATCAATACCATCCACCACAATATGCTTATTAATTTTTTTAGTCTGCTAGAGGACTTTTGCATTTTATCTCTAAGGGTTATTAAACTCAAAACAAAAAGTAGCGTAAACAACACGCTCATGATTAAAAAATCATTTTGTTTTTTAAAGTAATCTGAAGATTGATTGATTAACTTCAAATCAATTATGTGCCCTGAATAATAAAGATATAATCCTCCGTATAGTAATGGTATGCCAAAACCAATAATTGCCAATAACATTTCCCGAAAAACAAAAGGGCGAATGGTGTAAACCATAAATAAAAAAAATGGAAGAATAACTATCATCGGTGGATGAAAACTTGCAGCTAATCCTGAAAAAAAAGCAGCATTGAATATATGTCTTCTCCCGTCTTCATTTTGTCTTAATTTAAACAATTGATAAAGCATTGCAATTAAAAAAGTATGCGCTAAAAGTAAGCCGTCAAGACTGTAAAATGAGTGATAAAAACTCATCAAAACCAAATACAGTAATGCCGATATGTAACTGTTTCGCTCTAAAAATTCATTGCTGTTGTAAATCCAATTAATAGCAAAGGCATTAAATGACACAATTATTGAAGCCAGTATTCTGGCAAATTGCGAATTTATACTCGGTACGTCACCCCAAATCCCTAAGTTGTTTTTACTGTCATATAAATAATAACCTGTTTGTTCATTCAACATCAGGTAACCAAAAATCAATAATGGCAATAAGGCCAAAACCCCAGCTCTGTTGCCTAAGAATAACTTAACCACAAAGCGAAATTAAACAAATCTTGATCAATTAGAATTGTTTGAATTAGCTTTAATATTCATTAAATAGAAAATTAATTGAAAGATTGTTTTTTTAATTTATATTTGCCCGAATCCTGAAAATGGATGTTGATGCTCAAAATTTTAAATTATGTCGCAGGAAAAAACCAGATTTACTGATGCAGAATTAGCAGAATTTAAAGAATTAATTCAGCAAAAACTTAAAGAAGCACAGGAAGATTACAACTTATTAGTTGGGTCATTATCACACAATGATGATCACGGAACGGACGATACTGGCAGAACTTTTAATATGATGGAAGACGGTTCAGAAACCTTATCAAGAGAAGAGGTGGCACAGTTAGCAGCTAGACAAGAAAAGTTTATTCAAAACCTACAAGCTGCTTTAGTTCGCATTCAGAATAAAACTTATGGCATTTGTAGGGTTACTGGAAAATTAATTCCCAAAGAACGTTTAAAATTAGTACCTCACGCAACAATGAGTATAGACGCTAAAAATGCACAAAACAAATAGTCCTTCTCTCAAAAAGAATCTATTAATTGTGGGGGCCGTTGTTGCCCTTATTTTATTGATAGACCAGATAATAAAGATTTACGTTAAAACGCATTTCGAACCGAGTTTCGGAGATGAAGAAACACCGTTGCTGGGGAGATGGTTTGTGATGCAATATATAGAAAATCAAGGCATGGCATTCGGCACAACCTTCGGTGACACCAAGTGGCATAAATTAGCTTTAAGTATTTTCAGAATAGTAGCCATAGTAGCCATCTGTTATTATTGGTATAAACAAGCAAAAGCGGGGGTCAAAACGGAATTTCTTATTGCATTGGGTTTAGTGCTCGCTGGCGCAACGGGCAACTTAATAGATTCTATGTTTTATGATTACTTGTTCCCTATAAATAAATGTTTACCGTGGAATCACTTGGATTCTCAATCAGCCAATTGTGATGCCCCTTTAAGGCATACCGGATTCTTAATGGGTAATGTAGTGGATATGTTTAAATTTCAAGCCAATTGGCCGAGTTGGGTCCCTTGGTTAGGCGGTAAAGAAGTATTCCCAGCCATCTGGAATTTTGCAGACGCCTCTATTAGCATAGGGGTGGCCATGATTTTTATTAGGCAGAAGAAATATTTTCCAGATAAGAAAACTAAAAAGCAAAAGAATGAAGAAAAAGTAAATGTTGAATCTTCAGAAGCAGAACAGATAATAGATTAAAATCTAGCTGTCAGACCTCCCATAATCTGAAATCGCTGTACCGGATAATTATACCATCGGTAATAACTTTGAGACGCTATATTGTTGAATTGCAGGAATGCAGAGATTCTTTTATTATATCTGTATTCCAATCCTAAATTCACATCAGCAATAAAACCTAGTGTTTTAGCGAATTGATTATTTTCACTGGTAACACCTTCCTCCATTGCATAAACGAGTGCCTTTCTTCCGCCTTCTAAATTTAAATCAAGGTTGAAAAGAAACTTTTCATATAGGTTATAATTGCCTCTAACGATAGCTTGCCATTGCGGTAGATTCCAAGCATGGGTATTATTTAACAGGGCATAAGAATAATACCTGCCTATACCGTCAATTTTTAATTTTTCATTCAACTGATAAGCTACTGAAGCTTCAAATTTAGTGAGATTCAATGTGTCATAGATAACGTCAAATTTGTTTCCCACAGAATAGGTAGTATCTGTAATGAATAAAAATTTATCCTTTACTCTTGCAAAACTGGCGTTCAGATTAAAATAAATTCTTTTGCTCAAAGAACCTTTAAATCCTCCATAAAAATCAATAGCGGTATTTTCATTTCGCAATTGCTGGTTGGGGAGAATAAATTCATTTTCGTTGGCTATAGATTTTAATGTAACTTGTTGTATTCCACCCCTTAAACCTAAATAGGGGATGAAAATATCGTTGAACAAAGAATATTTTAACTCGACTAAAGGAAAAATAAAAAATTTAGCTTTTTCACGTGCATCCACGGTTAAGTCAACACCAATTTGAGCCTTGAATCTATTTTCCTGTAAATGCGTTGTTATGGATGGTTTAAGTGATATCAAGGTGTTATTCAAGGCATACGCAGAATCTATTGTAGAATTTGTTGTATCGCCTGGAACGCCATACTTATATCCATTGTATCGCAAGCCAAAATCAATATTAAACGATTCTTTTCCTGCAAGATACTTTGCGGCAAAAGAAAGTCCAAAATTATTTTCTTGTGCTTTTTTGTCATTAATGGAATCCAACAAAGGTTTTTGAGTTGTAAAATAATTATAGTCCAAACCAATGTTGTAGTTGAGAGTTGCACTATCCGCTTTATGCGAAGAAAAACTAAATTCAGCACCTGCATCTTGGTATCTTTGAGCATTTTCCTTTCTATCAACGGAATCAGTAGGTATTTTCCAACCGTAATAATGCAATCCTTGATTATTGTAGTGAATACCTGATTTTAATGTAAACTTTGATTGCATTATCGCTCCATTTAGGTTTATTTTCGTTCTATCAAATTGCGCTGGAGCATAATTTTTGAAGTTACCGAAAGAACTTAAATGACGGGCATGTATACCAAATAGATACTTAGAAGACCATTTGGAATTAAAATACAATTCTCCTAACGGCATTAGCTTACTTCCTATACCCAGCTTAGCATAACTGTTGTACAATTGATCTAAAAGTTGTTCAGTATTTACAGTAGCTGCTTTAATAGGTTCCAATTCGATTTTGGTTGGATGTTTTAAAACCAATAGCGGATATTGAACTACATTTGTTGAAATTACCGTGTCTATTACCCTAGGAAGTGCAGACATACGATATGCGGGTTCAATTTTTCTGGTACCGTGAGTAACAACAATTACCTCATCTTTTTGTCCAAAAACAATTGATGTAAAGAATAGAAATAAATATACTGCTTTAGCTTTCATAACTAGTTACCATCTTCGTTGATTTCAATCACTGTTTCTTCCTCTTCTTCTACCACTTTTGGCTTATTCAGCGCATCATTGATTTCTTGAAGAAGTTCATTGGCCTCATCCACTATACCATCATCTTTTACAGCATAGTATTTGATTACTTTCTCCAATAAATCCTTTGCTTCGATTGGTTTTTCTTGGAGGAATAATATGTTAGATTTCAGAATCGCACCTTTTGCTTTCCAATAATTATTCTTGGGTTCTATTTTAAATAATTCATCAATTGAAGATAAGGCTTTAGAATAATCATTCTGTATAAACGCAATAGAAGACAGCGTATATTTTGCCTCATGAGCTTTAGCGGTTGTTGTATTTTTATAGAGCCACTCCAAGGAAGGAACTGCGGCATTATAATTTTGAATGGAATAATTCGAAATTCCTTTGACGTATTCTGCTTCAATTTTCAGATTATTAGTGATTTGAGAGCTTGCAAGCACTTGCTCTGCACTTTTAACAGCATCTGCCCACTCTTTAGTATTAAAGTGACAACGCATTTCACCTAACATAGCTGCAAAAATTACAGAAGGTTCAGAACTGGTTGCAGATAACTTTGAAAAATATGGCGCTGCTGCAACATAATTATTTTGCGAGTAAAAATGTCTCGCCAATAAACCTAGAGCGTATTCAGTATAATCATGCGAACCTTTCTCTACTGCTTTTTGGTATTGTGCTATACCTTTGGCTTTATCTCCTGAGCTGTAATAACAGTTCGCTAAATAATAGTTAGCATCTGTTGAATAACTGCCTGAGGGATATTTATCAAGATACTTTTCAAAATGGGGTATTGCATCGACATAGGAACTGTCCTTATAAGCATCTAAAGCGGGAACATAATAAAAACCTTCTTGTTCATTTTGCGAAATATTGGCACAAGGATATTCTGCAGCAATTTCTGCGGCTTTATCAGGCTGTTTCATGGCCTTATAAACATCTACCAGTGATACAACAACAGTTTCACATATCGACTGATCCTTTCCATATTCTGTCAATATGTTTTTGTATGCCGTTTCAGCTTTGGCATATTGCCATTTTTTGTAATAAATATCAGCAATTTCTATTTTCGAGTCTACAACCAAATCGGAATTTGGATAATCTTTTAGTATGAGCTGGTAATAAGTCATCGCATTGTCGTAATCCTCTTTTGCACTTTTGAAACAATTAGCCAATTCATAAATTGCAGACAGATAAAATTTAGATGCCGGATAACTGTCTAACAATTTTTGAAGAGAAGAAACCTTTTTGTCGAAATTCATCACGTAACCGTATGTTTTAGCAAGATAAAACAAAGCTTGATCTTGAAAACCAGCATTTAAATTAAGGGCCTCTGAATAATATTTTATGGCGTTGTCATTTTGCATGGATACATAGCAACCATCGGCAGCCCTCATGTAGCCATCTACTAATTTTGATTTATCTGCAACAGATGATTGGCAGAAAATTCTGAAAGATTCAATGGATTGTGAAATGTTATCCTGGATCAAATAGGCATATCCCAAATTGTAATAAGCATCGGGTTTCAAACCTGAAGCATTAGCTCCTGTTGTAGATAAAAATTCCTTGTAAATTTTTATTGCTTTATCATAATCCTTTTCAATGAAATTTGCCTCGGCAACCCAATATTTCGACTTCGAAAAAATGACTTGATCGATCGGATAAAGTGCTGATAATTGAAAATGTTCTATCGCTTGTTTGTATTGATTTTGTTGGAACAATTCAACACCTCTATTAAAGGTTACCAATTGATAAGCCATTTTGAGCGAATTATCTTTATTTGGTATTTTTTCAAGTGATGCAATTGCTTTTGAATAATTATTAGTTGAAGTATAAACGTTTACCAGGTATTGATTTAAATCATTTTTTCTGGAAGAATTTGGAAATTTAGTAAGGAAATTTTCAAGAGCAACTACAGCTTCATCATAAGGGTTGGAGTCCAGTTTATACGATAAGACCGCAAAATTATACAAAGCATCTTCTTGAACTTTTTTATCGAATTCCAATTCCGAAGCGGCTTCAAATTGCGCTCTTGCAGAGGAGAGATTGGATAAATTGGTATAACAATCAGCCATGTGATATAAGGCAACCTGCCCTAAACTATCCTTTGTTTTTGCAACGTTATAGAACAATTTAACTGCATTGTCATAATCAGAGGTCTTCATGTAAGAATAAGCAAGCGCATAATCGTCATCCCTCGTGGTATTTGATTTTAAATTATACTTTTCTAGGTAATTTACCGCCTGATCAAATTTGCCGATTCTGTAATAAGCGTCACCTATAATATGGTTTAAATCATTTTGATTTGCCAATTTTGGTTCTTCTAAAATTTTTGGTGCATAAGTGGTTACCTCCTCATATTTTTGTTGCTGATATAATATTTGAGCGATATAATAGGGTACAACCTTAGAAAAGCCAGGGTGATTTTCAAGTTCTGTAAATCCTTCTAAAGCTGTTTGATAAGATTTTTCGGTGTATGCGATATGTGAATAATAATACAAGGCTGGAGCGGCATATTGATTTGTGGTGTCTTGTACTTCATAAAAAGCATTACGCGCCGCTTTGAAATTGTTGACCTGAAAATAGGCATATCCTAATTTAAAATTATACTCATCTCTTTCTTCTTTATCCACATCTTGAGCGGAAATTTTAGTTAACCACTTAATGGTATTTTCAAAATCTTCCCATTGATAAAAGGATTTCCCCAGCCTGAAGTAAATAATATTTCGATAAATACTTTCCGGATATTTGATTAGAAAATTTTCTAAAAGAGAAATGGCATCGTTGTTTTGCAATTCAAGTGCAGCTATGCCCTCGTAATATGCTGCTTTTATATATTGAGGATCTTGAGTTTCTTTGAATGTATTGAGGAATTTTCTAAATTCAATTCTTGCAGCTGAAAACTGGTCTTTATTAAATAATTCCTCAGCCCTGTAAAAATTTTCATATTCGCTATTGTACTTTTCTGTACTTTGTGAATGTGCAACAGTAATAACTAAAAGGCTAGTTGCGAATACCAGAAACTTGATCATTAGAAATACTTTTAATTTATAAAATTACTTTAGTGTTACCCTTCTAATTTGTCCAACATTAAAAGTTTTAAACTTGATTATGTTAAGATAATTTTACTTATCTGAACCGTTTTAAAGGGTTAAACTTTGATATTTACCACAATAAAACGCTGAATGTGGAAAAAGTTATTTTAATCAAATCTGGAAAAATATACCAGCAGAAATCATTGGTCTTAGATGAAGTAAATTTCCATTTAGATAAAAATGAGTTTGTTTACCTTATTGGAAAAACTGGAAGCGGTAAAAGTAGTCTTATAAAAACACTATATGGCGAATTAAGCTTAGGTGAAGGACAGGGAGAAGTTGCAGGATTTGATTTAATAAAATTAAGTAAAAAGGATGTTCCGTTATTAAGACGAAAAATAGGAATTGTGTTTCAAGATTTTCAATTGTTAATGGATAGAACTGTACAACAAAACTTACTATTTGTGTTGGGGGCGACTGGCTGGAAGGATAAAAATTTAATGAATAAAAGGGCAAAAGAGGTACTTCAACTGGTAGGAATTGAAAATAAAATAGATTCGATGCCATATGCATTATCGGGAGGTGAACAACAGCGTGTTGCAATAGCTAGGGCCCTTTTAAATAAACCGGCGCTTATTTTAGCTGATGAACCCACTGGAAACTTGGACCCGGAAACCTCCCAAGAAATCATGCGGTTATTAATTGCTGTAGCAAATGAAGAAAAAACTGCCGTATTAATGGCAACACATGATATGACCGTAGTCGAAAAATTTCCTGGTAGAATTATACGCGTAGAAAATGGTAAGCTCAAAGAATTGAGCACTATTCATCGTTTTGATCCATTTACCCCATTTGAGGCAACAGCTAATGACTAGTTATTTATTACAATTTTAAAAGTTCTTCTTTGGGATTCTGTATAAACAGACAGATAGTAAATTCCGTTTTGAACCGAATTCAGATCAATTGCATTATCGTAATAAACAATTGGTATGCGTTGACCCTGTGTATTAAATAGATCCACCCGATTGTTTTCAATTAAAGTCATGTAAAGCTTACCCTCCGTAACTGGATTCGGGAAAAACTCAAACAAAATTTCCGCAATAGATGCTGTATCACATATAGGTGCAGTGCCCAGTCCGGTAACTAATTGTCCGGCTTCCACCCACCAATGTTCCCAGTTACCCCCTACATTTGTCTTCCAATCATTTAAATCAAAAGATTGTCCGCTTTGTTGTCCAGCTTTAAAAGCACAAACTTTTGTAGGTTTGTCAAATCTTTTCCAAGTGAGAGGAGTATTTATATCCATCACTTCTGGATAAAGCTCTGATAATTCACAATTAGTTTGAATAAAATAAACATTATCGTCACTATTTGGAGCCCCGCCATATACGTGTGCAATATCCAATTCGTCTATACATACTGCCGCCATCTCATCACATAAAATGCCTTTCGCATATAAAGAATCCTTTAATAAAAGTGCAAGAAAAACCATATGTCGGCCTTTTTTATCCGGATTATCAATATTTCCTTCAAATATAGTTTGCTTGTGTATGCCATAGGGATTTAAAAAAGGATCCGTCGAAAGTTGAACTAAACTATCAAAAGGATTACTAAGGGCAGCAGATGAGGTTAAAGGACCAAATTCCTCCGTGAAATAAATTCCGCCTAAAACAGACATGCCTGCTCCTGAGCCGCCTAAAGCAATTTTGCGATTATCTACACCAACTCTTATTGCACTATCAACAGAAGTGTTGAAAAATGTAGAAAAATAATCCGCCTGATTTCCATCAGCAAAAAAGATTGCCTCTGCACTGTCAATTTTACCAATTATATAGGGGTCAGAAACAGCGGATGGATTATTTAAAACAATAGTTTCAATTGAATTTACCGCAATCCCCATTGAGTTCATATAGGTATTATATTCATCCGCACCTGTTAGTCTTAAAACCAAAACATCCCCACCATTTGCGCGCTGTAAAAACCATTTCATTGCCATTGTATTATCTGTAGCCCCGCCGAATAAAGCCAAACCCTTATTCGGAAAAGTATTACTATTGACTAGTGATCCAGTCAAATACGAAGTGTAATTTTGGCTTATAGCTCGTAACCCTAATAATGAAAGTGAAATTATGAGTAGTACGTTTTTCATATATTTTTATTTGTTAAAACTTACCTGGTAGAGTTTGTCCCAATTTTTACCGGTAAGATACCATTTTTTCGTAATTGTATTGTAGGCGATTCCATTTAATACATCTCCATTTCCTTTACCTTCTTTAACAATATCAGAGGCATTTATTCTTGCCAATACCTTCCCGGATTTTGAATCAATAACAGCAATAAAATTAGATTGCCAAATATTCGCATAAATAAGCCCTTCGTGGTACTCTAATTCATTTAATGATTGCTCAGGTCCTTGATCCGAATATACTTGCAATGTTTTTTCAATCGCAAATGTCTGCGGGTTTCGGAAAACTATTTGGTTGGTGCCATTACTCATAACAATAGATTTTCCATCGTTACAAAGTCCCCAACCCTCTCCACTGTAAGAATATTCTCTTAATTTAGAGAGGTCATATTTGTTGTACACAAAACATTTATTCTGTTGCCAGGTTATTTGAAAAACCTCATCACCCAAAATGGTAATTCCCTCGCCAAAATACTGTTGTTCTAAATTGACTTGATTTAAAATTTTACCAGACTTCAAATCAACCTTTGCGAGAAAACTTTGTCCAAATTGTCCGGTACTTTCATACAATGCATCATTATTGAACTCAAGCCCCTGAGTAAAACTATTGGCACTGTGTGGTAATCTTTCTTTTATTATTGGAGTCCAAATTTTGGGAGCAATATCTGAGTTAACTGATACGGATAATGATTCAGTAAATTGTCTACCATCTTTATTGGTAGAAACTAAAGTTAAATTTGATGTCCCGAAACTTAATAGATTAGGAGAAATGGAATAGGAAACTTTTCCATTAGGACTTTTCCAGGTTTTAATTTTTTGATCATTCAGCATTAGTTCCATAGTTTCAATCCCATCTTCTCTAACTTCAATGTTAATTATTAAAGGTGATCCAATTGCAACCTTCAGATTTGAACCATTTAAAAAAACAGCCGGTTTATTTTTTCCACTTTCTTTTTGATCTTTACCTTTAAACAAGGGCCAGATAAAAACTAAAGCAACTGCTAATAATAAGATAATAATGATATACTTTTTCATTACATGTAATTTTTTACTCCTTCAAAACTAATTTGTTCATGAGATGCAAAATAAACCGCTTTTTTATCTTTGATCACAATTACTTGCGGTGACTGATGCACAACTAGGGTAGTTTCCGCGATGCAGTTGGAAACAGTTCTATATTCCAGTAAATCCAGAAACAAAAGTTTGCACGCAATGGTTTCTTTTTCCCAGTCATTTTCAAATTTCTTCAAGGCCATTTTTGAAATAATACATCTGGTACTGTGTTTGAAAATTAAAAGGGTATTAATAGAAGAATTGTTCCATTCATCAAGAAATTGATCAGTTGAAGTCAAATTTATCCAAGGCAGGTCTGTTTGCATTAAATTTCAGCTTTAAATTGTCTCAAGAAACGAACATCATTTTCGGAATATAAACGCAGGTCGTTGACCTTATACTTCAATTGAGTAATTCGTTCTATTCCCATTCCAAAAGCGAACCCTGAATAAACAGTGGGATCAATACCACAATTTTTTAAAACATTTGGATCAACCATTCCACAGCCTAAAATTTCTAACCAACCAGAATATTTACAAACATTACATCCTTGAGCATTACATATAGAGCATGAAACATCTACTTCAGCGCTAGGTTCAGTAAAAGGGAAATAGGAAGGTCTCATCCTAATTTGAGATTTATCACCAAACATTTCTTTCGCAAAATACAAAAGTGTTTGTTTTAGGTCTGCAAATGAAACATCCTTATCAATATATAAACCCTCAACTTGGTGAAAAAAGCAATGTGCTCTTGCGGAGATAGCTTCATTTCTGAACACCCTTCCCGGGGAAATCGTTCTAATTGGTGGCTCACTATTTTCCATAACACGGACTTGTACAGAACTCGTGTGTGTGCGCAATGCCATTTCTTTATCCTGTTTTTGAATAAAAAAAGTATCTTGCATGTCTCTAGCTGGATGTTCAGGCGGAAAATTCAAGGCAGTAAAATTGTGCCAATCGTCTTCTATTTCAGGACCTTCTGAAACAGAAAATCCAATTCTACTGAAAATATCAATAATTTCCTTTCTTACTAATGAAATAGGATGATGAGCGCCGATATTTTCCTGATCACCAGGGCGCGTATGATCAATATGTGTCGCCGAAACAGAAATTGTTTGAAGATTTTCTTTTGCTATGGTAAATTTTTCCTCGGCTTGAACTCTCAAATTGTTTAATAACAGACCTATTTCTTTTTTCTCTTCACCAGGAACAGATTTTAATTCACCGAATAAATTTTTTAATATTCCTTTTGATCCTAGGTACGTAATTCTAAAAGATTCCAATTCTTCACCATTGCTAATAATGCAGTCATTTATCTTATTTGAATATTTGACAATGTCCTCTTTCATGATTAATTATTCAACTTTAAAAAGTAAGGCACCACTTACATTATGTAACTTTTTTACCTTTTAATGTGTTTAAGTTATTGTTTTAATTTAACGAAGGTAAGAAATTAAGGACAATCAAGGTGTTGATTAAATGTAAAATAAACTTATCTTTGGTTACAAATTCGCAGAATATATGAGAAATTTCAAGCGTTTTATTTTGTTACCCTTTAGCTTGGTAGCTGTGGTATCATTTTTTTCTGGTTGCGAAAATACCGATCCATCAATAGTTAAAATCTTTGTTCGCTCCTCTAGTAACGCACTTGTGAGTGGTGCTAAAGTGGTAATTATTGCAGATGTTAACTCAAATCCACCAACCATGGCTTATGTTGATACTTTATTTACAAATTCCTCTGGATTTGTAACTTTTGATATGGATGATTTTTACACTAAGGCTGGAAGTGCTACCACCACGGGTTATTTTGATATAATTGCGCAAAAAGATACTAAATCGGGAAGTGCTTACATCAGGTCGCGCAAACATATCACTACGGTTGAAACAATTTTTTTAATGAACTAAAAAAACTTAAAGTAATATGAAAAGAATCTTGTTATTTACGTTTTTTGCCTTGATGGGAATTGCTGTTTTTTCATCTTGCAGGAAAAAGAAAGATACTATTGCTGTCATCTACGTAAAAGATGCTGCTAATGAGCTTGTTCCGGGTGCACGAGTAGTATTGTACGGTCAATCAACTATTAATCAGCCTGCCAATGTTGTACTTTACGATACTGCATATACTAACGCTGCGGGTGAAGCATATTTTAATTTTAATGATGTTTATCAGCTCGGTCAAGCGGGGGTAGCCGTATTAAATATTGAAGCTACAAAAGATGGTTTCGAAGGACAAAGCATCATTAAAATTGAGCAAGAAACAACATCTGAAAAAACTGTATTTATTCAATAAATCCTTTCGTGATATTTGAAAAGACTAAAATCCGCCTGATCGGCGGATTTTGTGTTTACGGTCAAATTTGATTTATGTGTGTTGAATTTCTGAGTCTTCCACTAGACTTTCACCCCTGAAACGAAAAAATAATTGCACTAGCGCGATTACATCCTTTTCACAATATTCTTGAATTCTGGTTAAATTATTCTCCTCATAATACACTCTTGCTACATCAGCTCCTGAAATATCATCCTTTGGCGTAGGAATATTAAAAACATGGCATAAGAGCGCTAAGGATGTAAATGCCTTATAATCACCAAATTTCCATAACTCAAGCGTATCTAAATGGCTAACTTCCCAAGGTTTTTTTCCAGCAATATCTAAAATGGGTGGTAATTTAATTCCGTTTATAAGCATTCTTCTGCAGATATATGGTATATCAAACTCTTTTGCATTGTGTCCACATAAGATGTGATGTGGAGAATTGTAGTGATCTTCTAATAAGCGTTTGAATTGTTTCAATAAGGTTTCTTCATCATCATGACTGAAGGAGGTTAGTCTCAATTGTTTTCCTGTTTTGGTGTAGCGAACAAAACCAACAGAAATGCAAATTATCTTCCCGAATTCTGCATAAATCCCGGCCCTCTCATTATAAATCGTTTCGTAGGACTTCTCCGGAGTAATTAAAAATCGAGTTTTAGATTCAAATAAACTGAGTGTTTCAGTTGATATATTTTCAAATTGATAGGTTTGAGGAACTGTTTCAATATCCAGAAACAACACCTTTTCGATAGGTACTTTTTCTAACATAAAAAATAGGTTTGGTTGACTGAAATTACTTAAAAAATTGGAGATAAATAATAAAAAAGGCAATTTTGCTACAGAGAAATTGAAATGGCAGAAAATTTAAATATCGATCAAGGAAACAAGGAGGAAAAGTACCGAGTACTTCTACCTCAAATTGAAGCTTTGATAAAAAATGAGCACAACCGAATTGCTAGAATGGCAAATATATCTGCCGCATTAAAACAAACCTTTAATTTTTTATGGGTTGGTTTTTACCTTGTTGAGAACGATGAGCTTGTTCTGGGGCCTTTTCAAGGACCTATAGCCTGTTCGCGCATCTCATATGGCAAAGGTGTTTGTGGAAAATCGTGGGAGAAGCAAATAGACATTATTGTTCCAAATGTTGAAGAATTTCCTGGACATATCGCGTGTAGTTCGTTATCAAAAAGTGAAATAGTTTTACCGATACGAACAAACGAAAAAATTATTGGTGTTATGGATGTAGACAGTGAACAATTGAATTATTTTGACGAAATTGATCGTACCTATTTAAACCAAATTTGCTTGTGGTGTTAAATCAGTTAACAAGGATTTTCCTTTTGATGTTATTAGTTGCAGGATGTGCACAAGTTGGCGAAATTTCCGGCGGAGAGGAAGATACTGCAGCCCCAAAAATTATTTACGCTAATAGCACCTCTGACAGCAGCACTAATTTTAAGGGCCAATCGATTACGCTTGTTTTTAATGAATTTTTTGAATTAAAAAATCCAAATCAAAACATTGTAATGGTACCAAAACATGCTGTTTTGGACTACCAAATGAAACAAAAAGAATTAAAACTTTTTTGGAAGGACTCATTAACGCCTAATACTACATACGTAATTTATTTAAATGACGCCATAAAAGATATAACGGAAGGAAATGACTCCTTATATACTTTTGTTTTCTCAACGGGTGATTTCATAGATTCCTTATCCTACAAAGTGGAAGTTAAGGATGCATGGACAAACCAACCGGTATCAAATTGTACTGTTGGCCTCTTCTCGCCTGAAGATTCATTAAATCCAATTTATTTTAGCAAAACCAATTCATTAGGAATAGGATCATTAAATTATTTGAAACAGGGAAATTATAAGGTTAGAGCTTTTATGGATCAAAATGGAGATTTGACCTTGCAAGAACATGAAAAAATGGCCTTTCAATCAGGTGTAATAGCTTTAGATAATGATTCACAAAGTGATACTTCTCGTTTAAGGCTGTTTCAGCCAAAAGAACGCAATAAAACAAATTCCTTTCAATTTTATGGTCCGGGTTTGTTTGCTTTAAGTACTAATTATGATTTATCATACACAAAATTTTTTTTAAATAAATCGGAAATAGGTGAATCCTTCGTTGTCCGACCCGAAAAAGATAGTATACTTTTATTAGTTAATCCAGGTGATTCTTCAATGATAGAATTAATATTGAATACAAGAGAAACAAATGACACTATTAATTTAAGAATCAGCGACAAGGAGAAACAAAAACTAATTAAATCTCGACCAGCAATCAATTTAGATAACCTCTATAAGAATCAATCACTCATTTTCAATATTAATGCTCATATTGACTCGATCAAGAACTCATCTATTGAAATAGAAACTTTTGATAATCGAAAAATTCCTTATCATTCGGAAATTGATAAAAATCAACTCAAGGTTTTTATTGATAGTTCAGCGCCAATTCAGGGAAAGGTTTTTTTCAATCAGGATGCATTTTACACTTTTTCAGACATAAAAACCGACACCAGCAGTTATAATTTTGAAATTAAAGAAGATAAAAGTTTTGGTAGTATTTCGATTATTGCAACGGCGTTTGAGGGTCCAATTATTCTTGAACTTTTTCAAAAAGAAATCACTATATCTAGGGTTGTTTTATCAACAGAAAAAAAACACCAATTTGAACATTTAATTCCGGGAGAATATCGAATTAGAATAATTGAAGATCAAAACAACAATGCCAATTGGGACACAGGAAATGTAGCGCTTGATTTGCAACCGGAACTCGTATATTGGTACAATAATCCCATTAAGGTGAGGTCAAATTGGGATGTTGAAGTGGAATTAACGAAAGAATAACTAGCGAATGAATAACCCCAATTTAATGGCAAGGACTTTCCGGGGGTGGAAATTATGGTTGGCTATTTTTTTAGGCTTAAGTGTTGCGGGATGGATGCTTTGGTCTAGCTTGTCTGAAGTTCATTTTATGAAGGTTCCAACAAATCAAGGAACCCATATTTGGGTAGATGATAATAATGACAATCAGATTAATCTTGATGATGTAAATGAATTTAAGCCTGTTTCCTCAGGTGGAGATTTCATTTTGAAAAGTCAAGGAGATATATTTCATGAAATTCAGCTTAATTCAGTTGGATTATTTTGGATTTTCATGGCTTTGATTTTTGTAGTTGGAAGAGATTTTTTTTACATGTTACGAATTCGATTATTAACTAAAAAAGCCCTTTCCTGGCGACAGTCTTTTTCTGTTATTATGATTTGGGAATTTGCCTCGGCATTAGCCCCTGGAGTAATCAGTGGTTCAGCAGTTGCTATGTTTATCTTGAACCGGGAAAAAATAGCGTTAGGAAAATCGACAGCAATTGTTTTCATCACTGCATTAATGGATAATTTATTTTATATTCTTTTAATACCTCTGGTATTTTTGGTTATTGATAACCAACAATTATTTCCAAATGAATCCTTCGGTAGTAGAAGTGTTGAGGTTCTCTTTTGGACGGGTTATTTTGTGTTTTTGTCCATAGTCATTGCTTTAGTGATGGCATTATTTTTATTTCCATCGTTCTTTAATATACTATTTAAAAAAATTGCCAATATCAGGTTTTTATTTCGTTGGAAAGAAGGGTTAATTAAAACGGGTAATGATATTGAAATTTCCTCTAGAGTATTGAGAAAAGAATCCGTTTTTTTCTGGTTAAAAGTTTTTCTTTTTACTTGTGGCAGCTGGATCTCTAGATTTTTAGTTATTAACGCTTTGCTTCAAGCATTTTTAAGACCGGAATGGATTCAACACGCATTAATACTGGGTAAACAATTGGTGCTGTGGTTATTGATGCGTGTAAGCCCTACTCCTGGAGGAAGTGGAGTTGCAGAATATGCGTTTGGAGAATTATTAGCTGATATCGGGGGGTCAGCTTTATTAATGAGTGTTTTAGCATTGCTTTGGAGACTCATTTCATACTTTCCGTATTTATTTATGGGTGCTTATATTCTGCCTAGATGGATTAAGCGAACAGAACTTTCTGTTAACGCGTCGAATTAATTAATTTATATAAGGAGGTAGAAACAATAATTGCATACAAATAGAAAGTGGCATTTAAAGCAGTTAACAATGATAAGCAGAAACCAAACGCGACAAATCCAAAAACAAAGAAATGAAGCCTTATTCTTTTTACCCAGATTGATTTAACAGTGGTCTTTTCGTATACTTTAGGAAAGAGAAAAAACAACTTATATTTTTGATAGCTCGTTAATATTAGCAACGGTAATATGATATATCCTTGAGCGATGCCCATATCTTCGTAGGCTAAAAACAATTTAAATTCATACCAAAAATCTATGTGTTTAAAAATATTTAGTATCGTTAAATGAGTCAGAACCATTAATCCGCACATTAAGAAAAAGCTTGCTACTCCGGATAAATAAATTTGCTGAATACCCTTTTTATGGAACTGTGAGGTTTTATAAGATTCTACATAAATGAACACCTCAGAAATAAAATAATCCAATAAATAAAAAAGGCTAATAAAATAGAGGTTCCACCCCCAAACAAAAAAGCCTAACAAGGGTAGAATGGCCTCGGCTATTAATTCAACCCACTTTTGACTAGCGCGCATACTTCAATTTATCTGCTCTTTTTCTAGATGGCTCGTATTGCGGATTAAAATGTAAAGCCTTTCCATAAGACCGCATCGCTTGACTTAATTGCTTTTTTTCTTCATAGCACAACCCTAAATTATGCCATGCTTCAACTAGCGTTGAATCCGATTGAGTGGCTGAATTGTAATAATAAATAGCAGAATCCAATTGATTAAAATTATACTGCTTGATTACGCCGATTTGATTAAGCGCCTGAGCTTGGTAAACATTATTGTTTAATCCTACCATTTTTTTATAAGTAATCATTGCTTTGTCCGGGTATTCGAAAACTTGTTCTGCATAGGCTAACGAGAATAGAATTTCTGGATCTTTTGGTTTTAATGCAACAGCAGATTGAAAGTATTGTAAACATATTTCATTTTTCTCAGCCTGATAGAGTGCCCCAAGCATAACGTATGCCTCATAAAATTCTTTATCCTGCTGAATGGCTGTTTCATAAGAAGATTTGGCTAAATCTAATCTTCCCATGAGTCGATATATTGTTCCTTTCATAACATAAGCATCTCTATATTTTTTATCAATTTTTAGTGCACTGTCCAATATTTTAATTGCTTCTTCAAAATTAGTTTGTTGGGTATATGTTGATGCTAATCCAACTAGTGCTCTAACATTTGTTGGCATTTTTTCGGTAATCATTTTATAGTGTCTTTGTGCTGCAGCAATATCATCAAAAGAACGATCCATCTTATTAGTTAATGCATCGGCATATAACAGACGAGTCTCTAAATTAGCGCTATCCAATCTAAATGCTCTTGCCGCGTCTGTTAATAATTTTGAATAATTATGTTCTTTATAGGATTGATTTCCTCTCTTAAGTAGGGCGTCTATATAAAGTTTTCGATATGCCATGTTAGCTGTATCAGCTAAATATATTTTTTCTCTCATGATTATGAGGCTATCTAAATTTTTTGGATCTTCGTTAACAATATTTGTTGATGTATTAGAACCACATCCAAATAGAAAAAGAATTAATATGCCAAAGGAAACTTTCATTGCATTGCATTTGAATACTAAAATTACACTTTATAATAATTACTCTTTTAATAATTTTGTGGGTACTATCAACAAATACTGGAATTGTAATATTTTTGTATTATGAAAAGGTTATTAATTATCGCTGTAATGCTTTCTTTTGGGCTAATTTTGAGTTCAGTAGGATATAGTCAGGGTTGTTCTCAGTGTAAATTGCTTGCAGAACAGGGATCTGAACTGGATGAATCGTCTTTCGGTTCAAACATTAATACTGGGATTCTGTATTTAATGATTATTCCTTATATACTTTTAATTTTTCTATTCCGAAAACGCATTTTTAATTTTTTAAAATCACTAATTAAAAGTTAGCATTCTTTGTGAATTTTGTAAAATAACAATTGTCCATTCAAAACGCTAATTGGTGTATTTTTATTAAACCAGTATTTTCATAAATTGTTAGGGGTTAATAAACAACAAAAAAGGCACTCAAAAATGATGTGCCCTTTCAAAATTGTTAATTTGTTTTCTAGTTTCCAGACAAGGTTGTTCCTCCTGTAGATCCCTGAGTGTTTGGTGTGTAAGAAGAGTTCATAT